>Ga0247843_1009087_pt1 | contig 11213 bp, 13 predicted proteins | sample LaCruzMarch2017__FD_192420 | JGI IMG/M metagenome (GOLD analysis project Ga0247843, IMG submission 192420) | Freshwater microbial communities from meromictic Lake La Cruz, Castile-La Mancha, Spain - LaCruzMarch2017_8m | ecosystem: Environmental > Aquatic > Freshwater > Lake | place: Spain...
CCTAGTGCGTGGTCAGTCCCGCCGCCCGGGGCCGGCGCTTGGTGGTACTCGAATAGAATCCGCCGCACGGGCCACCTCGCGCGTCAGATAGTGGTGATCCAGAACCGCACGCTGCTGTGGTTTACGAGCGCCGTGTCGAGCGTCACTTGGTGCGCCCCGGTGTGTGCGTAGTCCGTGATGCGCCGGACCTCGCCGAGCGAGGTGCAGAGCAGCGACCCGATGAGGCTATCGGTTGTGAGCGCCGCGAGGTTCACCGGCCAGCCCGTTGGGTAGAGCTTGACCTCGTAAGTGGGCGCGGCGGTGGCATCCATGATCTCGCCCACGCCGACGGTCGGGGCAGGGCACAGGACCCACGAGAGCTTTTGCGACACGCCGCCGACGGTGACAGAGACAACCAGTACCGGAAGCTTCGTCAGGTCGAAGCTCGTGCTGAGCGGGTTGGTCACGAGCCGGACGCCGTAGACGCCGGTTTCCAGCGCGAAGCACTCGGCGATAGCGCCGGCCGAAGTGTAGGGCGACTCAGAGCTGCGCACGAGTGCGGTCGGGAGCGAGTCCGCCGCGACTGCCGCGCCCGAGTCGGGGTCGGTAGTCTGAAAAGTGGTGAGGATGAGCCCGGCCGGGGCGCCCCAAGGTACGCGAAGCATCACGAGCCCCCCTTCCTGACGATGGTCGCGTCGATGACACGCGGTGGATTCAGCATTCGGAGCGTGTGCGTCACCGCCGAGTTCGCGAGGAACGGCACGGACATCGTTTTGCGGTGGGCGTTACCCATGTCGTCCGCCACGAGGAACACCGGCTCGGTGTCATCGTACCACGTCAGCGACACGGCGCCGTCGCCCACGCGAGACACCTGCGCGAGCTGCTCGCCGCCACGAGGTAGCGGCAATTCGATGGTGCCCGCCGTGATGTTCGTTGTGAAGAGGCCACCCGTCAGGGTGAAGGTCGTAGCGGTCGGGGCCGTGCCGACGATGTAGGTGCCCAGCGCGAGCCCGTCGCCACCCGTCTTCGCGGTGATGGTCACCGACATGCCGACCGTGAGCCAGTGCGGTGTCGTGGTGGTGAAAACGTCTGTGCCCGCGTTGCCGGTCAGTCCGGTGACGGTCCTATTGTGACCACGGTGCAAGCTCACTTCGACCGTAGAGCCACTGCTGCCTTTCACGATGGCGTTCACCGTGATGGCGAGCGAGTGATAGGTGTAGATGGCGTCTACGGCGCCAAACCATGCGACCGCGAGTGCGCGCTGCGCCGCGACGAAATATCCGGTGTGCGTGATGGTCGGGTCGCTTGGTGATTGCAGAACGACTGGGGCCGCGCCGAGATATGCGGCCCACGGCCAGACGAAGCGGTCGGTTGAAAACCACGTAACTCCGAAACCGACCTCGTCATCGCTGGCGCCTACCCATGCGCCGATCGACCTCGGGCCGACTTCGTTCGCGCTGGCAGTGAGCGTCGCGTAGATCGCATCCGGCGTGGCACCCGAGGCCCACAGCCACCAGAGTGCGCAGCCCCAATTGGTGAGGCGCCAGGCCGTCGACTCGGGCATCGCGGCGAGGGTCTGCGTCAGGAAGTCAACGAAGGTCGCAGCCGCGCCGTTTCCCTGCGCATCGAGCGACTTGACGATGCTCTTGGTCGCATACTCGCACCCAGCGGTAGGCACGTCGCAGGTGTAGCTCACGCGCCAAAAGCCAGTGAGCCCGAGCCCCGAGTCCCCGCCCGTGCGGTAGACGCCAGACGCAAGGATGTTGCGCCCCCGCGTCAGAGTGTAGGCGCCATCGGTGCGGATTCCGGCGATGGCCCCGCCCGCGAAGACACCGCCTGCGCCACCGCTCGTATAGGCGGTGTACCCGCCCGTGCCGATGCGCGCGTTCATGCCGGTCACGGTGGTCAGCGGCCCCCACGTCCAAGCGAGTGCGAGCTGTAGGGTCGTGATCGTGCCAGCCTCGGGAATCCATATCTCGGCGGCGAGATTCGTCGCGGGCGGCGTCGCGCTGCCTGCCATCGCGTTCTGCGGGTTGACCGTGACGCACTGGTCGACTCGCATCCGGGTGCTCGTCTTGGCGTTGTATTCGTAGGTGATCCACAACGTCGCGACCGGATGATGGAACGTCGTGCTGATCGATGCCCACAAGAACCAGTTGTTCGCGATCGACGTGTCCATCGCCGCCAAAAGCGACGGGCTCGTGACGTACCGGACGAATCGCGCAGTGGCGAGGCCCGCCTCGTACAAGTTGGTCGCTATGGAGCCTGCCGTCCCGATCTCCATCAGAACACTGTGGTCGGTCGTACTGGGTGGGACCGTATTCCCGAGCAGCTCGATGAAAAGGTTTCGGAAGGTCTTGGCGCGCTCGGGAAGCTCGCCGCTATCTTCGGTCGAGAGCACCGGGATGACGTGAGTCGGCGAGCCCGGCTTGCTGCTTGCCAAGCTGGTAACTGGCGTCGTCAGTTGCATCGGCACGGACTTGGCGCGGACGGGCGAAAAATGCAGAGTTCCGGCAGTGATGTCAGTGATGAAAGTGACGCCAGTCAGGGTGAAGGTCGTTGCGGTAAGGCTGGCAGCCGCGACCGCGTAGGTCCCGGCCGTGGCGCCCGAGCCGCCGACCAGCCCGTCGATGTAGACCCAATCGCCGACCGCGAGATTGTGAGCGACGGCCGAAGTGAAAACGTCGTCAACGGCCGTGCCCGTGATGGTCGTGTCGCCGCACTGGTAGGTATAGAGCAGCGTCAAGGTGACGCAGATATTGGTCATTCCCGCGGTGACGCCCGTGGCAGCGTTGAGCGCGGTCGCGTAGACCTCACATGTCCTCGACAGGCCCGAAGTCCAATCCGACGCGAAACGCGCCTGGAAGCCGGCCGAGTAGATGAACGAAACGTTTTCGCCCGAGTTGGCGACCGTATTCGCGTTGGTCACCACGGTCGTGGCCCCGCCCGCCAGCCCCAGGCGAAGCCCCCTGCGCACGACCGACGCTGCCGTGGTGACGAGGTCGTCGGCCGTCAGAACGGCGTCCGCAGTGAGCCAGGTCTTAGCCGACTCGGGCGCGTAGAGCGTGGTCGTCGTTGCGGTGGGCAGCATGATGACGCTGGGCGCCGTGAGGTCAGTTGTAAAGTTGAGGCTGGCCAACGTGAAGGTTGTTGTCGTCGGGGTCGTCGCGACCGAGTAAGGCGAGCCGACCACAATACCTGTACCGCCCGTGATGGACGCGAACACGACAAAATCGCCCACAAACAAATTGTGGGCGGCCGACGTCGTGAGCACGTCCGTCCCCGCGATACCTGTGACCGTCGTATTACGGTTGATCGTGACGACCGGGAAGCTCCACCGAGACTGCCCAAGTGCGGTTCGGATAGGCATTTCAGGTCACCGCCTTGATGGTCCAGTCCTCAGTGCCGAAACCCTCGACGACGTAGACCCTCAACCCGGTCTCGAAAAAGCAGGTGACCGTGACAGTGTAGTCCGTCTCGCGCCCCGTCCGCCGCTTGGCCCGCAGGTCCATGTGGGTCCGCACTGGCTCGACCCACGCTGCGCCGAAGCCCTCCCGCAAGCGGGAAAGCACGGCGTCGAGGCGCTCGTCGATGGCGGCTTCGAGGGTCACTGGAACGCGACGCTCAACTGGCCCGCAGCGAAGGTGGCCGTGTCGCCGTCGCCGACGGTCTTGCTCGTGATGGAGCCGTAGATCAGCATGTTGCCACTGGAGACGGCGTCGAAGAGCGCGAAGTGCGTCACCGTGCCCCAGGAGGCCGACGCGGGACCGAAGGTGATGGCGCCAGAGTTCAGACACACGCCGTCGGTCGGGGCGCCAAAGGCGGCGACCTGGCGCGCGTAGCTGCCGCCGCTCACCTCGGTTCCACCACCCGCTTCACCCGGCGCGCCCGTGAACAGGCCGACGTAGATGGTCGTCGGCGACGTGTACGACGTGTTGCGCAGGACGTGGTTGGCGAGGGCGGTTTCAAGATAGTTGGTCATCGCGGACATGGGTCACCTCAGTGCGTAGACGACGCCGAGGACCACCCCGAGGGTGACCGCGGCCGTTGCGGTGATGAGAAATGCGGGCCGCTCAAACCAGGCTGGCGGCTCGACGAGTGCGCGGGCGAGCTCGCGCGTCTTCGCATGGGCCACCCGCTCGGCTGCGAGGATGGCCTCGGCCTCTGTGCGGTCGATAGCCCGGCCTTTGCGCTCCGCGTCGAGGTCAGCACGGGCCTTCGAGGCTTCGGCTTCGGCACGTTGCCCGGCTGCTCGGTCTTCGAGGACTGCGAGGGCGAAGGCACTCGGCCAGAGCTCGCCGCCGTAGGTCGCACGCTGGCCGCGCTCGAGGTAGCAGGGCACCTCGCCATCAGCCTCGGTGCAGGGCGTGCCGAGAGCCAGGGCGATGACGAAGGCGGCAATCACGGGAGCCTGCCCTGCGACCGCATCTCTTCGAACACCCGCCGAGACTCCGACGTCACCGCCCCGGTCTCGCGATGCTCCTCTCGCACGCGCTCGAGCGCTGCATCCGCCGCAGCGATGTCGACCCGTGCCTTGACCTCGGCCTGTGCCCGCTCCATCTCGACTGCGGACCGCTCACCCGCCGCCTTCTGGCGCGCCTCGGTCTCAGCCTCCACCCGCTCGGTCTCGACGCCGCCGAGGTCTCGCTCGAGGTCCGCGCGAGCCTCGGCCCGCTGGCGTCCCTTGCGCTCGGTGAGCGCCCACCATACCGCCACGATGGCGAGGGCGAGGACGGCCCATGCAGACCGGAGCCATGACCAGATACGGGCGGGGATGGTCACTTGTCACCGCCACCGAAGCGCCGACCCGCCGCCCGGATAGCGACTCTCGCTGCAGCGACTGCCGACGGCCCGAGCTCGATGACGGCCAGTCCGAGCAGCAACCCCAGAGGCCAGTCGCCCGGCTCCATCGCCCAGCGAGTGAGTAGGATACCGAGGCCGACAGATGCCGCGAGAAAAGACAGCCGCTTGCCTCGGGCGTACCAGTTCCAGATGTACCTTGGCTTACGCGTGTCGCCGCGCTGCACGTACCCCACCGGGGCATAGCCCCAGAGGACCGCGAGAGAGTAGACCGCGAGGGTCAGGGCGCTGGCCATGACGAATGGCGATACGGCATGGGGGTCGCTCATGGCCGCACCTCCACCTTGGGCGTATTGCCGCTCATCAGCAGCTTCTCGATGAAGCTCAGGCGCTCGCCGGCAAGCGCCTGCTCTTTGATCACCGTACCGATGGCGACCCCGTACTCGGCCAGTCGTGTGTCGTGCTTGGCGACGACAGCCGTGGTGACCTCCTGCTTGCCCCCGAGAGTCGCGTGCGAGATCTCGAGCCGGTCCACGGTCGCCGCCACGCTCGTGATCTGCGCTTTGATCTCGGCCTGCGAGCCGCTGAGCGCCCATGTCGTCGTGAGGATGGCCACAAGCGTGGACACGCCCATGATGGTGATCTTCGATCGGTCCCAGAGCTGAATCACCCGCTCAATGACGGTGCGGCGCTTCTCTTCTTCCGTCGGTTCCGACATCACACCACCTTCCCGCTGATTTCCCGGACGAGCTGCACGAGCGGGCCGTGCATCGCGTGCCCCTTCGTGAGCATCTCGATCGTCGGCTGCTTCTGGCCCTTCTCGGTGAAGCCCACGTAGCCGACCCACTCGCTGATGCCCGACCACCGCTCGCGACAGCCCTTGAGGGTGACGTGGTAGTCGCCGACCTGGCCGATCGTCGGAGAGATTCGGCCGACGCCGCCCCACCACGACAACGGGATGCCGGGTCCGGCGATGTCGCTGGCCCGAGCGAGCTTCGCCTTCACGACGCGCTCATTGCCCGGGTAGGCCATCACGCCCTTGCGGTCGAAGAGCTCGGCCACGCCGCGCGGGATGAACGCATCGGGCAGTCCATCTCCGTCGAGGTCGGCCTTGGTGTAGTGCTCCCTAGGGTCGGCGAAGCCAATGTCTTGGAGACGGCCAAGGGGGTGCGCGTTCAAGCATCCGACGTGTGTGCCCCGGTAGAACTCGAGCGCATTGGGGTTCGCCTTCCCGTCGCGACCTCGCCAGACCTGATACTCCGAGTTGGGCCCAACCATTGTGGCGTCGAGCTCCAGACCGCAACGGCCAAGCCAACCGCCCTGCTCGATGCCGTCGCGCTCGGTCGCGATGCTGAAGCCCTGTGCGTCGGCCTTGCCGACCCATCCATGGATTCGCAGGTCGAGCCCGGCCTCTTGGACGCGCTTGGCGAGAGTCCGTTCGGGGCCGGTCGGTCCGTTCTTGGGCCACGACATCCGGACGTCGATTCCCGCGATGCCGCACTCGACAACGCGGTCCCAGTCGGCCGCGGGCAGGGCAAGCCAATCGGGAGCGTGGACGGCGGCGAAGTAGCAGCGGAAGGGTGTCGTCACGCTCCCGACGGTGCACGGTCGGGGGCGGGTGTGAAAGAATGGACAGGGGGCGGGTTAGGCGGTGCGGCCTTCCTTGAACTGGAGCTCGAGCGTTTCGAGCCCAATGCTGCCCACCGCGGACCCGCCGCTATTCAGTGTCAGGGTGTAGAGCGCGACGATGCGATCACCGGCTACCAAGACGGGCGTCGGATCGAGGTCCACATCACACACCACAGGCGATGCATTCACGCTGTTTGCGATGACGTTCTCGTTGCCGAGCGGGGTCGTGGTGCCGTCGGCATGAGCGATGTAGATTTCGATCGTCGAGACCGACACCGTCGTGAAGGCGGTTGCCACCTTCTTGCGGATTCGCGCCGCGACTAACTCCAGCCCTCGCGCTTCGGTCGCGACCTGCAGTGATACGCGCACCGGCCCGCCTGCGAGCGTAGAGCCTCGCGCGATACTGATATCACCGCTCAGGGCGTTGCGGTTGATGTCCAGATTGCCCACATCGTCCGCGAAGTACGCGAGCGACCAGGGCACCGTCCGCCACCACGTCCGTCCGCCCGGAATCACCATCGGGTAGAGCCAGTCGCTGGCGCCCGTGCCGATCTTCTCGCCCGTGAGTTCCGTGGACCGCTGGAACGCCGGCCAGTCCTCAGACGCCCGCCAGCGCATCGCGCTCTGAAGTCCAGCGACCACATCCTCGATGGTCGTCACCTCGAAGATCTTGGCGTTCGTGGTGCTGTCGCGCCCCTGGTAGACGACCGGGTTCGTGTCTCCGTCGCGCTTGGCGACACCGCGCATGATGCGGCTGTCGGTGTAGACAGCTGCGTTGAGGTTTGCGGCATTTGCCGGGACGTAAACGATGGCGAGCAGGAGATGGCCCGCAGGTGTCGACGGGAAGCTCGGCAAGGCCTCGGGCGTGCCCTCTGAGACCGTCAGCGCCGGCTCGGCGCCGCGTTGCGTGTCCATGTTTGCTACCGACGATTGCCACCGGGGCACTGATAGCTCCGTGTCGGTGCCGCTCGGGCAGGCGATGGTCACGATGTCGTATCGAGGGTAAGTCGCATCGCCCGCGCTGTGGTTCACCGTCGCGGTCGACTTGAGGATGATGAGCCCGAACTTCGAGGCCGGGGACGCGATGGCGCTGTCGTAGAACCACCCCATGCCGGGCGACACGGTGCTTTGAAGCTGCCCGGTGACGTTGTCGACGACGAGCCCGCCCATGACACCGCCAGCCCCAGCCGATGGCGTCTCGTCACCCCAGAGGGCGAACTTCATCATGTCCTGAATCTCGGCGACAGCCGCCCGAAAGGCGCTGTTCCACATTGCGGCCGAAGGGATGGCGTTGTCGGTCAGGTGCGGGGTGCGCAGCTCGGTCATGTCTTGTCTCCGTCAGGGGGCTTGTTCGTAGAGGGCGCCCCAGATCCCCGGGGCTCGGATGCGGTCGATCTGCGCCTGGAAGGCTGCAAGGATGCCGTTGCGGTCCAGCTCGCCAGTGGAGCCAATACCGTGCACGCCAACCGCTCCCTCGTCGGGGGCGTATCCCGTGCCGGTGTAGGGAAGCTCCGGGACGGTCACCATGAACGACCACGCGCGAGCCGGCGGGTGCACGCCGATACCAGCGACCCCTGGCGCGTAGCCGTAGTTCCAGTGCTCGTAGAGCGCGACGTCTTCCGGGTCGCCCGTGATACCCTGTTCGACGAGCCAGGCGCCGTAGACGGCCCGCACACCACGCAAGATGGCGGCCGGGGTCAGGATGTCGGGCAGGGCCCGGATTCGAGTCCGGAGCGTGTCATCGCTCTCGTCGGGCACCCGTGGCATCCCGCGCTCCATCGCGAGCAGGTCCAGGAAGCCCGTCGCGCCGTCGTCGGGGAGTCCAAGGGCGCCGATGTCGCCCGATGCCAGGTTCGTGACCGTCAGGGTCGGCGGCGGGTCGCTGGACCGCGACGGCTCCGCGACGCTGGCGATGAACTCCGCCTTGCCGAGCGAAGTCGTGCCCTCGCTGAACACAAGCGAGGCGGCGGGCGAGATCGTGGACGGGATGACGAAGCGCGTCACCGTCCCGGGCGCCACGACGTAGTCGAAGCCGGCCCACTCCGCTTCGACTTCGATGTCCTGCGTACCGGCCGCTGCGGCATCGGACCGCGTCAGGTCCGCGAGCAACCGATACCGGGCGCCCCATGCCGTCTCGAAGAGGACCTGGTCTCGGGACAGCGTGTAGCCGTTCGTCGTCGCCTCGGCCCACGTAAGCCGTAACGTCAGGCGATGTCGATGCGAGCCGCGAGCCCGGCGCGTATACCCGGAGAGCAGGAGGAACCGCACGCGCTGCGCCAGATGCGAGAACGTCCGCGACATCGCCTGATAGAGCTCGTCACCGCTGCGGCCTTCCCATCCCTCGACGGCGAAGTCACCGAGGCGGCGCTTCAGCTCCGCGAGCAGGGTCGTCAGCGACGGCGCGATGGGCAGCGTCATGCCACCACCTCGACCAGGTCGAGCCGGGTGCGAATGACCTCGCCTGGACCAGGGATGACCGTCCCAACGGGGGTCACCACCTCGACATCGATCACGCCAGCGACCGACCTCGCGGCCGACTGCACGAGCCCGACGGTGAGCTTCGCGCCCGCCTCACAGTCCGCACCCTCGGGGGCCGCACGCGGGTCGAGTCGATTGACCCGGCCGATGACCACCTGTCGGACAGCAAGCGCGTTCGCGGCCGTCGCCTGGCCGGGCCGCCACGTGATTCGGATCGTGATCGCCTCGTAGATGGGCGTCCCGACCTGCGGGAACACACCGACGCCAGCCGGTCTGTACTCGACCAGCGCGTTGACCACGTCGGTCACCATCTGGCTGTTCGCGTTGCCCTCTTCGTCTGCGATGGTCATGACCACCGAGCCCGCCGGATTGCCCGCCGGGTCCAGCACCTCGAAGGTCGACGCCTCGCGCACGGTCGCGACGGTCAGCGCCCCCTGGCGGATCGCATCCAACGTCGCGCGTCGCTGCGTGAGGTATGCCGCTCGCACGCGAGAGCGATAATCCTCGTCGGGCTCCTCCTCGTTGCCACCGCTCGCGCGCTCTCCATTCGTCAAGACGAGGGTCGCATCGTCCGGAGGCTCCTCCCAGTTGACGAGCGTCCCCGCCGCAACGTTGCCCGCGGTGCCAGGGTCGACGGCGAACGCCTCGACGCTGCCCGGGCCGATCGCAGACCCGCCCAACGAGAGCGCTCGGGCCATCTCGAAGCGAATCCCGTCGTCGGTGTAGACGACTGTTCCCGCTGGTATCGTCGTCGCCCCGAACGCTGCGGTCGGTCGGCTGATCGACAGGGTCGTCACCGCGCTAGAGGTCCCCGACCTCACGACGCCGTACCGATCGGCCCCGAGCCTGGACAGTGCATCGCCGGCCGCCGTGTCGAGGAAGAGCCCATCGACGAGCGTCTGGGCGAGCCACTCGACCGCATCGGCTGCTGAGGCAATGCCGTGGCAGACCTGGTTGTAGACCGACCCGATCGTGTCGATGACCTCGGCCGTCGGCGCGTTCGGCTGTGCGAGGATCTCCGCCTTGGCGGTCTCGAACCATTCTTGGTGACTCAAGGCACCCTCCGCTCGGATTCGAGCTCGCCGAATTGCGTCTGGGCGCGGACCGACACGACCGCGTGATCGTCGCGGAAGAGGATCGAGACGACAGCGCGGCGGACCCCCGGCACTCCCTCGACCAGGGTGCGCAAGCGCGCCTCTTCGCTTCGCAGGTCTCGCGGCGCCATCTCTTTGAGCCGCAGCCCAGAGCCATAGCCGGGCGCCCAGTCGAGCGACCCGAGCGGCGTGAACAGCCGATGCCAGATGAGCTTCTCGACCGTCGTGAGTCCGCCCGACACCGCGAAGTCCGCGTTCGCCCCTCGCGTGTAGTCGCCACCGCGCCCGTTGGCTCGCACGAGCGGCGCGTCGATGTCGGCGAGCGGAAGCGTTCCGTCGATCACCTCGGGCCGGCGAGACCTGCGCGGACCCGTGAACGTCGTTGTGTAGGTGCCCGTGAACGCCGTCGTCGTCAGGACGTACTCGACGTCCGGCTGAAGGATGGCGTCGAAGACCACGCGGCTTTCGGCGTCCGTGCCGATGCTCACAAGCTCCACCTCGGCGACCATCGGCGGGGCACCGAAGATTGCCTCCATGTCCTCGTCAGCGTAGGCCAGCGTCCAGAGTGCGAGGCTCTCGACCTCTTCGCCCAGCCCTGACGGCACCTTTCCGCCGCCCGCAGGGACTTGAACCGTGTCAGGCAATATCCGGTGCCACACCTCACGGGTGCCGCGCACGTTGACATGAGCCTGGGCGGGTTCGGTCACGCGACGATGGGGCATCGTCTGTTGCGTCAGGTCCAGAATCGACAGGGGTGGGGTCTGTCGATTCTGGACCCGCCGGCCCTCGCCGTTCACGCTTGCGCCTATGGCGACTCCGACGCTCACTTTCAAACAGCTCGCCGCACCCTTGCCCGACCAGGCGCCCAAGACGCTCGAGCTGTGGCAGTCGGCCGCCCCCGTCGACAACATCAAGTGGGGCGTCGCCCAGCGCCACTCGTTGAAGCACTACCCTGGCGGCGGAGAGGCCGCGGCCTTCCTCGACGGCCCCGAGGAAAAGCCCGTCGAGCTCCAGTTCAGTTGGAAGTCGCGGCTCATCGACACCGTTGATGCCCTGCTCGACTCTGCTCCGGTCGGCAACGCCGACGAGCTCGTTGCAGTCGTGGAAGAGCTCGTCCGAGACCAGGCCCTCGTCGAGATGACCTGGCGCGGGCGCACGGTCACTGGCTTCCTCACCGAGTTCATCCCCGTCGAAGGCTGGGAGTCGGAGTACACCGCGACCCTCACCTTCCAG
>Ga0247843_1009091_pt1 | contig 11208 bp, 10 predicted proteins | sample LaCruzMarch2017__FD_192420 | JGI IMG/M metagenome (GOLD analysis project Ga0247843, IMG submission 192420) | Freshwater microbial communities from meromictic Lake La Cruz, Castile-La Mancha, Spain - LaCruzMarch2017_8m | ecosystem: Environmental > Aquatic > Freshwater > Lake | place: Spain...
TAAGCGTTCTTCAATAAATTGATAGCCTCTGTCTATTTGGTCAATATTGTAGATTCGACTCGTGCCCTCTGCCGATAAAGCCGCGATCAATAGCGCCACACCTGCCCGTATATCCGGACTTGTCATTGGGATGGCCCTCAATTTTTGCCTTCTGTCTAAGCCAATAACGGTAGCGCGATGTGGATCACATAAAATAATTTGGGCGCCCATATCAATCAATTTATCTACAAAAAACAGGCGACTTTCGAACATCTTTTGATGTACCAAAACAGTGCCCTTTGCCTGTGTTGCAGTTACCAGAATAATACTCAAAAGGTCTGGCGTGAAGCCGGGCCAGATGGCATCTGCTACAGTGAGTATGCTGCCATCAATAAAGGTTTCAACCTCGTAGTGTGATTGTGCAGGGATAAAGATATCATCTCCACGGAATTCCATTTGTATGCCAAGCTTACGAAAGACATTAGGTATAATTCCTAGATGTTCTATACCAGCATTTTGGATGGTAATTTCACTACCCGTCATAGCAGCCATACCGATAAAGCTGCCAATTTCAATCATGTCAGGAAGCATACGATGCTCGGTGCCAGAGAGGTATTGTACGCCTTCAATATGTAATAAATTACTGCCGATGCCAGATATTTTTGCGCCCATTCGCATGAGCATTTTACATAGTTGTTGTATGTATGGCTCACAAGCTGCATTGTAAAGTGTAGTTACGCCTTCTGCTAAAACGGCAGCCATAATTACATTGGCTGTGCCGGTTACCGAGGCTTCGTCTAACAAAATGTATGTACCTTTTAATCTACCCTCTACCGAGACTCTGAAGAATTCTTCTTTGGGGTCATAGGAGAACTTAGCACCGAGTTTTTCAAAACCGAGGAAGTGTGTATCTAATCGTCTGCGTCCAATTTTGTCGCCCCCAGGTTTAGGCATAAAGCCTTTTCCAAATCTAGCCAATAGGGGTCCTAAAATCATAATGGAACCTCTAAGTCCGGAACCTTTGCTGCGGAATGTATCCGAGCTGAGGTAGTCGAGATTTACTGCATCGGCTTGAAAAGAATAGGTATCTAAAGAGAGCGCCTCAACCTTGACGCCAAGATCTTTAAGTAAATCAATTAACCTCATCACATCAACGATGTGTGGGATATTGGATATGGTAATTTTTTCTGGTGAGAGTAACACAGCAGATAAAATCTGCAGGGCCTCATTCTTAGCACCTTGGGGTTGAATCTTACCTTTCAGTGAATGCCCGCCTTCTATCTCGAAATGTGCCATTGTATAGGTTAATTAATTCTTGGACGTCTTGGGCGATTATTAGCAGCATTTCCACCACCGGTATACCCACCGCCACTTGGTCTGTTACCATTATTACCATTATTGCTATTATTACTATTATTACCGCCGTTGCCACCACTACTGCCGCCGTTTCCGAATCTTTTTTTACCAGGATGAGTGCCTCCAGCTTGTGGCCGGCTAAAATTGCCAAATTGTTTCTTCTGACCAAAACCTGTTTTCTGAGGTCTCACAGGTACATTGTTAGATTTAGGTCCTTGTGGTTGAATTTTAGAAAACACCATGGTTTCCAAATCAAAAAGCAAACGACCCTTGGTTATACTGCTTAAGTGGGCACGTACGGTTGCCTCCACAATCGTATCTTTATCGTTGCCTTTAATCAGGTTTTTCATGTAGTTGGCAGTCATAGTGACTAATGCTTTTTGCTCATCTGCATCTTCGATGAGATAGGCTTCTTCAAGCATTTTTTCTACCATTCTACCGTACTGTTTAAATTTGGGCGGTCTCTGTGAGTAAGGCATTCTTTCGTCTTCAGAGGGCTCAACTGGACGCCTTACGGGCACTGGCACGGGGCAATCAATATCTAAGTCATAATTGGCGATATGATATAATTGATCCCAAAGTTTGTCACGATTTTCTGCTGTTTCTTTCTGTGCTGGTGTTAAGCATGCCATGATACGCACCATCTCTTGCGCTAAAGCAGTGCGTTTGGTACGATCTTCTACAGACTTTACATACGCCACCATGTTTTGTATGTTTCTACCGAATTCTTTTAAATTGAGCGTGTCCGCTGACTTGTTGTAATCCATTTGTGTTTACTATAATGTTTCCGGTACTGGGCTCCGGCAAACTATGTACGGTTGTAAAGGTATTATGAAAGATGCACAGCGCATCTGAAAAACGATTCAAAATAAGAACTTTTCAGTGTGATTCGCAAATAAGATACTTTTGAAATAGCAGCGCCTATTCCATTATTTTAAGTTTAGCATATTTAAGTACCAGTAACTTTTCACCCTTTGCATCAAAGGCAATGGTAGCTTTTCGTTCATCACCCTCACCTTCGAGCATCAATACTTTTCCTAAGCCAAATTTACCATGTTCTACACGATTTCCTGTGGCGAGATTGCTTAAGTCATCTCCAATAAAAGCTTCTGTTTGTGCAGGCGTTGCATCACGGGTGCCAGGTCTGCGCATGGGCATATTCATTTTTTGAATTTCCCTTAGCAAAGAACCTTCTGCATTGGTATGTGGCGATGAGATAAATTCTGCCTTGATTTCGCGAATGAAACGACTCGGTTCATTAACGGAAAATTGTCCGAATTTGTTTCTGGTGCGGGCATAGCTGAGCGTCAATTGTTTCATGGCACGAGTAATACCTACATAGAATAAACGCCTTTCTTCTTCCATGTCTTCTCGCGTGTTCATAGACATTGCACCTGGAAACAATCCTTCTTCTACGCCTACGATATATACAGAATTGTATTCTAATCCTTTAGCGCTATGTAAAGTCATCATAGACACCACGTCACTGTCTGCTTTATCTGTATCGTCCTGATCTGTAAACAGGGCGATTTCAGACATAAATGAGTGTAAGTAGGGCTCTTTATTTTCAGGGTTTTCGGTGAACTCACGGAGCGCATTTAAGAGTTCTTGCACGTTTTGCCAACGCGACACCCCTTCAGCGCTTTCGTCGGAATGCAACTCTTTAAGCATGCCAGAGTTTTTTGCAATAAAACTGGCAGCATCATGTGCATCTTCACGAATGGCTTCAGTACCAAAAGCTTTTATGGCGTCAACAAACCCAGCAATTGCCTTTTGTGCTTGGGTTGAAAATCCCATTTTCTGAAACTGCTCCAGCACTTCCCAGAATGAAATCTTTAAATCACCAGCTTTAGCAATCATGTGATTTACAGTTGTGTTGCCAATACCTCTTACTGGATAATTTATGACTCGCTTGAGTGCTTCATCATCTTTCGGGTTAATGGCAAGCCGCATATAGGCGAGCATGTCTTTTATTTCTTTTCTGCGGTAGAATGAAAGCCCCCCGTAAATACGATAGGCAATTCCGGCTTTTCGGAGCTGATCCTCAAAAGTTCGTGATTGCATATTGGTGCGATAGAGGATTGCAAAATCCCTATTCAAGAAACTATGGACCTGCTTTTGTTCTCGAATACTATCTACCACTTTGCGCGCCTCTTCGTTTTCATTCTCAGTAATAATCAACTGAATCTTATCACCGGTTTCATTATCGGTAAAAACGCGTTTTTCGAGTTGATGCTCATTATGCGCAATCACCGAATTTGCGGCATGCACGATATTAGAGGTAGAGCGATAATTTTGTTCTAGCTTGTGAACTTTTACATCAGGGTAATCTGATTTGAAGTTTAATATGTTTTGAATCGTAGCCCCCCGAAATGAATATATGCTTTGAGCATCATCTCCCACTACGCATATATTTTCATGCACTGCCGCAAGTTTGCGGGTAATGAGATATTGCGCATAGTTGGTATCTTGATATTCATCTACCATTATATACTTAAACCGGTGTTGATATTTGTGCAGGATATCGGGATATTGTGTAAACAGTTCTATGGGTTTGATGAGCAAGTCATCAAAGTCCATAGCATTGGCTTTAAAGCATTTTTCTGTATATATTTTATAAACCCTTGCGGCGATTTCGGTTTTGGTATCTACCACATATTTAGATTCAAATTCTTCTGCATCAATCAGGTAGTTTTTGGCATTGCTGATAAGATTCAGAATATTTTTGGGTTTAAAGGACTTGTCATCAATGTTTTGACCTCTTAAAATCTCTTTAATAGAACTGAGCGCATCATCTGTATCATATATGGTAAACTCGCGAGTATAGCCAAGTTTTTCAGCTTCTTGTCTTAGAATCCTAGAAAACACAGAGTGAAATGTGCCCATCCAAATATTTTTGGCTTCAAGGCCTGCGATTTTAGAAATTCGTTCCCGCATTTCTCGAGCCGCTTTATTGGTAAAGGTAAGCGCTAATAGTTCAAAAGGGTCTGCCAGCCCCTGCTGAATAATAAAGGCTAAACGATAGGTGATAACACGCGTTTTGCCCGAACCAGCACCCGCAATAATCATATTCGGTCCGTTTACACTGAGTACGGCTTCACGCTGCGCCTCATTCAACTCATTAAGGAAATCCATGTAGTAAATATACAAACTTTACATCCCTAAAAAATGGACAATCGGGATGATACAGTCGTTATGATAGCGAACTCCTTTGTTTTGAGGAGAATATATTATGCACTAAAGTATATGCGTAAAGAATAGTTATTCTGCGAAGCCAGAAAGTGAAATCACATCTTGCTCTGGTTCGATAGAAGGCAATAAAAAGATGAGTAGCGTAAGAATACCCACCGAAGCACTATGTACTAGGTATTGAATTCCATCTAGATAGTCAATAGTTTGGCCATATGCCAATGACATCAGTAAAGCCATTAGGGATAGACGAATAAGACGATTCAGATATTTGGGTTTTGAGAAAACAGGAAAAAAGGAGCGTATATATTTCATGGCGATGCATTTCTGTTTATTGTATAAAACTAAAGTAATAACGTTAAAATTCAGGGAGTAATTAATTTATATACTTTAATTACACAAAAAGGTTGCCGAATGGAAGAATATTAAGCCCCAACGGCATAAAATGCATCACTAATTTAACTTGAATTTAATGATACTTAATGCAATTTTCTCTAGTTTTGCATTCGATTTAGAAATTATCACATGACCCATTGCATGCATATTACATCTCATGCTACCCACAAAAAGGGTAAGGGATGCTGTATGCACCTATTTGACCGGAAAAAGTTTCTATCTTGATATTTTCATATGACTCAATAGACTTTTATAACCCGGTGCCTGAAACGCCGGGTTTTTTATTTTAAATAAAAAATGAGAAGGAAATGGTATCAACAACCCCATTAATGGAATCACTGCACACATTTACAGTATTTCCGGATGATTTAAATTATGCCGGTACGCTTTTTGGCGGAAAGATTTTGGCAGAAATGGATATCGCCGCTGCCAACACTGCACGTAGAATGCTATATCATCTTGAGTATGATGGTGTGGTTACTGCCCGACTCGATAGTGTAGATTTTATTGCACCCGCACTGCTTGGTGACATCATCGAAATGAGATCAGTAGTTAAAAAAACAGGAAATACCTCAATGGTAATATCTGTTTCTGTTCTCAAGGAGGACCAGAAAGGAAAACGTGCAAATATTTGTGAAGCGCATTTTACTTTTGTAGTGATGAAGGAAGGGAAACCCTGCCAACACTTTTTGCCACCTGTTATATGAGGCCTATAAAGCAGTAAAGTATCAATTATCTCATAGGTTTTCGTATCTGTTAAAGTAATAATCTCAGCGAATCACTTAATTTTACCATCCTATGGGAAACAATCGAATTTTAATCATCGGTGCAGGCGGTCAAGTAGGTACAGAGCTTACTGAGAATCTGCGTATTCAGTATGGCAATGATGCAGTAGTAGCATCTGATTTACAAGTACATGAAGGGCTAGCAGCTTCTGGGCCTTTCGAGGTCTTGAATGTGTTGGATAAAAACAGACTGGAAGAAATTATACGAAAGTATGAGGTCGATACTATCTACCATCTTGCAGCGCTTTTATCAGCTACGGGTGAAAAAAATCCGGCATTGGCTTGGGATTTAAATTGTAATGGATTGCTCAATGTGCTTAATCTGGTTCGCGACCTCAAATTAAAGCGTCTGTTTTGGCCTAGCACTATTGCTGTCTTTGGTCCTAATACCCCCAAAGTGAATACCCAACAATACTGTGTAATGGACCCCAACACCATGTATGGTCTGACCAAATTAGCTGGCGAACGCTTGTGCGAATACTATTATCAAAAATTCAATGTAGATGTCAGAAGTTTGCGATATCCTGGTTTAATAGGTTGGAAGGCTGCACCAGGAGGAGGTACTACAGATTACGCCGTGCATATATTTTATGATGCGCTCAAAAACGGAGCATATACGTCATTCTTGAGCGCCGATACTGCTCTGCCAATGATGCATATGGATGATGCCATAAAGGCAACCATTGACCTAATGCATGCGCCGGCAGATGGCCTCAGTATACGCAGCAGCTATAATCTCTCTGGTATGAGTTTTACCCCTGCTGAGCTAACAGCCGAAATACAAAAGCATATACCCAATTTTGTATGTCAATATGAACCAGACTATCGTCAAGCTATTGCCGATTCATGGCCTTCAAGTATTGATGACTCTGTTGCCAGAAAAGATTGGAATTGGAAGCCTTCTTTTGATTTAGCCGCCCTCACGGAAAATATGTTAGAACACATCCGTGAAAAGGTAATGGCATAATTCACCTTGTATTTAAATGATAATAATTATTTGTTAGGATTTATTATGAACCCTTCTGCTCATTTCTAGGTTTATATTAAATTGAATCAAACATAATAATGGTAGTACAAAAAGTAAACGATGCGGAGTTTAAGGCAGCCTTAGAATCGCATGATAGAGTAGTGGTAAAATATTACGCCGATTGGTGTGGTAACTGTAGACTATTTGCCCCTAAATTTAATCGCATGGCTGAAGAAGAAAAAAATGCAGGAATCGCATTTTTGGATGTCAATGCAGAGCAAAGTCCAGAGGCACGTAAATTGGCCGGCGTCAGCAATTTGCCTTTTTTTGCTGTGTTTCAGAATGGCACACTCGTGAAGGGTGACTTTACTTCGAAGCAAGAGTCTGTCGAAGCCATGATCGACTTAATTCGAGGATAATATGAAGTTAGATGAAGTAAAACGGTTGGCAATGCATGCCGATTTGGATGTATTAAGAAAAGCAGAGATAGAAATAACAGAAGGCAATACTTTGTCGATTGAGGTACATGGAGAAGATGAGGGGGAACAATTGACGCATATTCTTTCTGCCATTTGGGTATTAGAGCATATGGAAGCCAATGCTTGTAACCTCCCTATTGCCATGCGTGCGCTTACTCAAAAAGTAAGAACATCAATTAGTTAGATTTTAAAAGCCTTGTGGGGGTACAAGTTTATATGTCATGTTTTTTCATTAGGTAGTGCTTCCAACTTTTGCCATGCATTTGGATGTAGTTGGGATCTCTTCGCGTATAACCCATCTCAGCCTCGGGGATCCCTCACTGTGATTACTCTTTAGCATCTAAAGAGATACTGTCCCAAAAGTGTGTAAAGTGAGTTGCTTTTTAACTTTGTACTTCACTAAAAACACAAAAATTATGAGCAAACTTCACTTCACACAATCGCAAATTAAATAAATTTTAATACATGTTGCATCAGACAACCGTACCTGCCGGCGCTGAAAAATGCCTAGCAGACAAAATTAAATTCAACATAGCAAGCAGATATACTTTTTGAGGATGGCTTACTTAATAGGTTGGGTGTATGCGCATTTCAGATAGTATTTTGAAACTAGCCCTATAATCTATGGGTCAATTTGGGCAACATAGCTTGCTTCCATTCGAAGAAATCACCTTTTAAAATATGCTGCCTTGCTTCACGTACCAGCCAGATATAAAAATGGATATTGTGCAGGGATGCGAGTTGTAATCCCAGCGTTTCGCCACTTACAAATAGGTGACGTAAGTAGGCAAGGGTATAAGCTTGATCTTCTCTCAGGTCAGAATCAGCATCGATAGGCGAGAAGTCATCTTTATATTTAGCATTTTTTATATTTCGAATACCATTTCGGGTAAAGAGCAATCCGTGTCTAGCATTGCGGGTAGGCATCACACAATCGAACATATCAACGCCGAGCGCTATATTTTCTAGAATATTGGCGGGCGTGCCTACACCCATGAGATATCTGGGTTTGTCTTTGGGCAAGATATCACATACCAGTGCTGACATTTCGTACATCAGGTCATCGGGTTCGCCTACAGACAAACCACCGATTGCATATCCGGGGGCGTCAAGCTCTGCGATAAAATGAGCAGAATGCTTTCTCAGGTCTGCATACGTGCTGCCTTGCACAATCGGAAAAAGTGCTTGCTTGTGGCCGTATAAGGGTTCTGTTTCTTGAAAGCGCAGCATGCAGCGCTGAGCCCATCGATGTGTTACTTCTAATGACTTTCGTGCATATTCATATTCACAGGGCCATGGGGTACATTCATCCAATACCATCATGATATCGGCACCAATGATCCGCTCAGTATCTACAACAGATTCGGGGGTGAATAAATGTTTTGAACCATCAATATGTGACTGAAAGGTCACCCCTTCTTCCGTAAGTTTACGTTTATGCGACAGGCTAAAAACCTGATACCCTCCTGAATCTGTGAGCATAGCATTGGGCCATCCCATAAACTGATGCAAGCCACCTGCTTTTATGAGGGTTTCGTTACCAGGTCTGAGATACAGATGATAGGTGTTTCCTAGTATGATAGGTGCTTTAATTTGGCTATGTACAAGGAAGTGATCTACCGCTTTGATGGTACCTTGGGTACCAACCGGCATAAATATAGGGGTAGGAATATCGCCATGAGCAGTATGCAGAGTACCTGCACGGGCACGGGATTGAATATCCTCCTTATGTAAAGAAAACTGCATAGAATGATGGGCTTACCGGCATTGGAAAAAAGGGATGTAGCACAAGGGCTATTCCTTTCGTCTCCAAATATTGATTCTGGCTTTATTTTCTTCGCCTTTGAGGAGTCTGCGAATATTTTGCTGATGGGTTAAAACAACCAGAATAAACATAGCGAAACCAAAGATTATCAGTACCTCTTGTCTTGGGTCATAATGGTACATGATAGCGGACCCGATCAAGAAGAGCGGAAAAGTGAGAGTACCGATAATAGAGCCTAGGGAAACATATTTGGAGATTATCAATACGATAAGGAATGTGACCACGCAGGCGAGAGTAGCCCAGGGGTGAATGGCGATCATCATACCGAGTAGGGTATTAATTCCTTTACCGCCTTTGAAGTCTGCGAAGATGGGGAATATATGCCCTACCACCGCAGCCATACCGAAAATGACGCGTAGCATTGTAAAGCTGGAGGAGTCAAAGAATCCAAAATTGCGATAAAAAATGCCGGCGAGTGAAGCGGCGAAAAAGCCTTTGAGGATATCAAATACCTGTACAGGGATGCCAGCTTTGGGGCCTAGCGTTCGGAATGTATTGGTGCTACCAGCGTTTCCGCTACCGTATTGACGTACATCGACGTCAAAAAAGTATCTACCAATCCAAACGGCGGTCGGAATAGAGCCGATAAAATACGCCAGAATGGTGAGTAGTAATATGGAATAAAATTCTATCATAAACCCAATAGGTAAGTATTCGTTCTCCGGTTGCCGCCGGTAAAATTGAACGGGTTGTAAAGATACAAAAAATCAGGAAAAAGGAAAAATCTTACTTATCAGCTTCCCCCATAACGGGGTCAATAGATCCGATGAGTACAACTGTATCTGCCAGCATGGCGCCTTCCATCATTTTCTCTAAGACTTGCAGGTTAGAGAAGGATGGGGAATTCATTTTCATACGCCAAGGGGATCCGGTGCCATCAGAAATGATATGGAATCCGAGTTCACCTTTTGGAGCTTCAATAGCATGATAGGCTTCAACACCAGCGGGGGGGCAAACCCCTACATCGGTCATCATAAAATCATGAATTAAGCCTTCCATGGAGTAGTACACTTCATCTTTAGAAGGATATGCCTGCTTGGCATTATCAGCACGAATGATGCCTTGTGGCATTTTATCGAGGCATTGTTCAATGATTCGAATGCTTTGCTCCATTTCATCCATACGAATGAAATAGCGCGATAGGCAATCCCCTTCGGTACGCACCGGGATATCAAATTCTACTTGATTGTACACCAAATAAGGTTCTGCGATACGAATATCATAAGGCACACCTGAAGCGCGTAAGCTAGGGCCTGTGAAGCCATACGCGATGGCATCTTCTTTAGAGACAACGCCAACGCCAATATTACGATTGAGCCAGATGGCATTTTTGTTTAACAAACCATTCCAACCTGCGAGTTCTTTTTTAAAGTTTTTCAGAAAGTCACGAATCATTTGTGCTGTTTCGTCCGTCAGATCATATTGAATACCGCCAATACGGCTATGACTTACCGTAAATCTAACGCCAGCGAGTTTGTCAAAAATGGTATAAATATTTTCGCGTTCGCGGAACGCGTACATAAACATGGAGATTGCGCCGGCATCCATGACCATGGTGCCAAGCCAGAGGAGATGTGCGGAAATTCTCGCGAGTTCACAAGCGACGGTACGAATATACTGTGCTCTCATCGGCACTTCTATACCTGCAACTTTTTCAACAGCGAGGCAAAAGGCTACGTTATTAGAATACGGAGCCAGGTAATCCATACGATCTGTGTAGGGCATAAACTCCTGATAGGTTTTATGCTCTGCGAGTTTCTCGATGCCTCTATGCAGGTAGCCGAGATCCAGCACCACTTTTTCGATATTCTCACCGTCTAGTTTGGTAACCACTCTCAATACCCCATGGGTAGCAGGATGCTGAGGGCCTAAATTCAGAACCATTTCGGTACCTAATGGATCGTTTTCTACAACCTCTACAGAGGAGTGCTTGGTTTCTAACCTGTAGTAAATAGCATTTTGGTGCTTTGGAAAAAAGGTAGCATCAAACTTGCCCTGATATTTCGAAATTTTATTGCTCATGCTTAAAAAATCAACTTTACACAAAATAATAAGAAATGAACCTGATTTCCTAATCTAAGGTTCGCACAAAATGAAGTTGTAAGGAATATTGATGAAAATGAGGTGCAGGTATTTGTTTAGGTTTTAGCCTAAGTGGTTTCAAAAAACCGGCGGAACGCCTGCTCTAGCTTGTTGCTGCGAATGCAGTACGAGGTTTGGCGGCTAGCCCTG
>Ga0247843_1009094_pt1 | contig 11207 bp, 16 predicted proteins | sample LaCruzMarch2017__FD_192420 | JGI IMG/M metagenome (GOLD analysis project Ga0247843, IMG submission 192420) | Freshwater microbial communities from meromictic Lake La Cruz, Castile-La Mancha, Spain - LaCruzMarch2017_8m | ecosystem: Environmental > Aquatic > Freshwater > Lake | place: Spain...
CTCATTAAACAAAAACATGGGGAGCCGTCAACATACAGGAAGTAAAGGTTGAGGTTTTGAACCATGAAGCCCAATCCCTTTAGGGGTTGGGTAGTTCACCTAACCTTACAGCGACCGTTCGTGCAGCGACCCCGATTATAGGGAGGGGTCACAACTTGAACAGCACCCTTGGTGACGGTTCTGACCGTCTGGACAGTTCCCCTGGTCACCGTGCGAACCGGCTGATTCAGGGAACACCGGCCGTTCGGACAATCCGCATGGGCCGCGACACAACAAAGAGCGACAGCAACACAAATAAGAATACGCATTTTCAAGATTCCTTTCTTTATCGCCAGGACCGAACACGATACCACATGCCATTCCGCCCCTGGGCGGAGGCATCACCCGTCAGGCTCATGCCCGAACCCGGAGTGCAGGTGTTGCAGTTGGGAGAGCCGCCATAGCCGACTCCCTCAAAGCTTCCGATGCAACCCCAGACATGGCCAGTAATGTTATTGGCAGCCATGTAATCAGCCTCAGCCTGACAACGATCCTGGTCTGAACCTCCGACATTGGAGGTATAGGAGTATGTCTTCGCCGGAGCCGACGAATAGGAAGGCGTCGAATAAGTGTTGTATCCGCGCCGGGGACGGGCATGAGCCACTCCCTGAACCAGAAGACACATAATCAACGCAACAAAACCAGCCCTCATAGAAACCTCCGTGAACTTGGCAACGGCTGGCACGAGCCGTCGCGTCCTATCAACCATCCCCGTGCCGGGTTTAGAGCATCATAGATGAAATCAGATCCATTTTCAACCCTGAACCTCGGCGACCTTCTTCTTCGTCCCGTCAAGGCTCCATTTTCTCAGAACCTCCTTGGATACCTCGTCCACCAGAACCCTGTCCTCGGGGTTCAGAGTTTCAAGGTCAGGGTGTGAACCCAAGGTAAGGAGGAATGCCCGTCGCAGCTTCTTATAACTCGGCTTCTTCTTCATTTCGATTCCTTTCAGGAAAGACTGCTCATGGCACGCCCAAGTGCAATCCGAACTCCCATCCTCTTGTCAAAATTCTCCTTGCGACTGCACCGCGACATTCCCACAAGGGTCGTGCCGTCGGGAGTTGTCACCTCCACGACGGTCTTACCCCCACGGGCGTTGATCACCTCGGCACTCACCTTGCGATGATGATGCACGCGGATCTTGTACCCGGCCTTCCGCAGATCCTCGATCGTCATTTTCACTCTCCCATGAGGCTCTTGATGAGGCCGTTCAGACCTTCAACGTCAACCCGCTTCTTCATGCGGCCAAGAGAGGGAAGGCTCACGCCGTCCTTCACAAGCTTCTTGAACTTGTTGTTCACACCGCCGGGGGTGCATCCAAGCTCCGTCGCAACGTCGGACTGGGTTCCGCCATCGGCATGAACCTTCATCCAGGCTGTCACAAAAACCTTGTCATTGATACGCGACCTGCTGATCTTTGTCTCGGACATATTCGCTTCCTTTCGTGAAAAACCATTTGGATAGCCGGTTTTCTACCGGCTCTCATTATCCACCGCAACCCAACTGACGAACCTTTCTCCGAAGCCGCGCAGAAGCCAAGTTGACTTCCTCGAGCAAATGAGGAGTCCCAAGGGACTCAGCATCAGAATCGACGCTCATGCAATCCAAGAGATTGGCAACTCCCAAGACGATTGAACGAAGACCTTCTTTTTCGCACTCGTGCCCGGATTCAGAATTATCTACTCTTTCGTGCATGTTCGCCTCGATACTCCTGATGCTGTCGCGGAAGACCTCCTCCTGAGGCATCTCATTCTTCAAAACTTCGTACAACCTCTTGCTTGTGGCGTCGGCCATCGCCGCGTACAGCTTCCCAATTATCAGAAGCGCCTCCGGATTGTCGCGATACTTGTCAGGGAGGTAATTGGCCGGCCTCCCCTCAACGTAAGCCTGCTTCATTTCCTCGCAGATCTTGTCGACGTTATCCGGGCAGAATGGCTTCCAAGGCTGAGTCATAGATTGTTCCTTAGACCTAGTTGCTCTCATTATCCACCGCAACCCGCACAACATCACCGAACGGAGGATTGACTGTTTGATTCGTCAGAACCCACAGAACCTCAAACTTGCTCGTCGGATCATCACCGAAGTTGCCGTAGCCATCGGTGAAGAACACACAGTAGTCGGGACGAATACGCTTCTCCACAAGATGACTGAACACGGGGGCGAAGTCCGTACCACCACCACCCTGCAAGGAAGGAAGAGGCTCCCACGGATCAACCCAACGCGACTCATATACCCCCGCATCACAGTCAAGGAAATACACCTTGGCATGAAACTTCCGGCGAATGTCCTCCAACTCCGACACAGCCTGCTTCAAGTCCTGCTCCGACATACTCCCCGAAGTGTCAATCGCAAACGCAATCCGGGGCTGATCCGGCCCGATGTTGGACGGGAAGATATACGGAGCATTGAGGAACCGACGGTTGGGAACACTCCACGTAATGTCCCGCGATGCCTTGCGACTAGCACCCATACGCAACTTCTGACGGAGAGCCTGAAGCCAGTTCACCTTGGGTTTGAGATGACCCATGATGACCCGCTCCATACCCGCCGGCATGGAACCCTGCGTCTTGGCACAGGCATAAGCCTCACACACCGCCTGACGAACGTAATCCTTCATCTCCTGCTTGTATTGCTCCGCAGTCTTGCCGTTCTTCGCACTAGGCTTCTCCGGCAGGGGAACACGACGGTCACGGATCAGGACAACATCGCCCTCGCCCGGCTGTTCACCATCACCATCACCATCCCCGTCGCCGTTTTCATCGCCCGAAAGATCAAGGATGAAGACCTTGCCCGAAGTCGGGGGAGGATTCTTCATCAGCTCCTCATAAATCCGCTCCGCTGTCATGTCCGCATACTTATCGTCAAGGCAAATATCAATCGGCTTGCCCTTGTGCTGGAATCCCTGGATCAGGAACTCAGGCTTCTCAAACTGGAACTTCAACATCAGGTTGATGGCAAAGTCCGTAGCCATGTTCCACAGAAGGGGATCACGGTCGCCACGACGCCCGCCATGCTCGAAAATGAAGTGGCAGAGCTCATGGGCAACAAGAAAAAGAAACTGCTTGTCAGTCAACTTATCATAAAAATCAAGGTTGAAGATGATGTTGCCGGACTTGTCAATGCAGGCCGTGTCACAGAAGTGATCCCCCGCCACGACACTGAACGAACAACGCTCGCTCATCACACCCCAGAAGGGGAACTCACGGGCGAAGGCCAGCATCACAATGTCCAGCGTCCGCTTGAACTTGTCAGTACGCGACTTGTCGATATTCATGGTTGCGGTCATTTGTTGTCTCCTTGAAGATAAAACCATCCCGGACCCTAAAAATGGATCCCCGCCCTCCCGGCTTGGGCAAAGACTCGGGAGGACGGGGACCGACACGCTTTCTCAGGTCACGGTGATCGCACCGTGGAGGATGTCACTGTTCGCCTTGATCCACGCCGCAACAGCCTTGCTGTGGAACAGCATCGTCTTCAACTTCTCGGGAGCCGACAGCATGATGCGACGGTAGAACAAGGAAGCCGGCTCGGGGCTGATACCCGAAATCACCTTCACACAGTTCTCCACCACCTTCGCCGGATCGTCATGCTGGAGAAGATGGCTGGCAACCGCATTGCTCACGGCATACGCCACCGAAATCTCCCGCTTGTTCTCGACAAAAGTCTCCTTGCCATCCACCAACCGGGCAATGTTCGGCAAGGAAGCACACACCTTCAGATAGGCACAGAACTCCGAAGCCTGCGAACCAACACAGGCCCGAATCTGACTCATGCCATTCTGACCAGCCTTCAACCGCTTGCTGACATAGCACCACGAACGGGGATTCGCAGAAGCCGAATACTCATCCTTACGGGGCGACAACAACGACGAAGGACTGAACGAGATATAACCAATCACATCCTCATGCACCTCATTCTGCATAGCCCACTTCGTCCAGTGGTGATGATCCGGCGAGTAGTCATAGATCGCAAAACGATCAAGGAGAGCCGCCGACAGAGGATAGGTATGAGCACGATCCTCCGCACGGTTCGCCGCGGCACAGATGTACCACGAACGCGGAAGCACATGCTTGCCAATCCTACGATCCAATACCAGTTGAAGGGCAGGATTCTGAACCGACGGCTGGGCAGTGTTCAACTCGTCAAGGAACACAATGCCCTTGCGGTACACCTTGCCCTCGGAAACAATCCCAGCCTCACCCGGAAGGAACTCCGGACGAACCCACTCCACAGCAACCGGATTCTTGTTCTCATCCTTCTTGATGATGGGAAGACCACGCATATCAATCGCCTCAAGACTGTTGAGACGAAGATCGATCACAAGATCATCCTCATCAGCAGCCTGACAAATCTGGTCGCTCTTGCCCACACCCGGCGAACCAAAGACCAGAAGAGGCTGGTCAACCTCACGGCAGGCACGAACCTCCGCAGTCAAATCACCCGAAATCGGATTGCCCTTTTCAATCAGCGTGTCAGACATAAATGTTCCTTTGTAAAAAGCGTGTCAAACAAACCCAACAAAATCAACACCATCCCGCATCGACTTTTTCAATCATCATCCTCGTCATTCACATCGTCATAGTAGAAACCCTCAGACGATGCCACCGGAGGAGAAACTTCCGGCTCTACAACCACAGGAACAACACCATGCCACACACCCGAATCCATATCCACGATCTCGCCACTTGCGACACGAGGATCAACCTCATCGGAAGCCGACACAACCTCCAAAACCTCACGGAACCGATCAAGACCACCAACCTTCTCCACAACACCAGCAAACTGGGTCAGGATCTCCACCGCAACCTCTGGATCCAAACCACTCGAGTCAACAAACCCACGAACCACAGCAACATCTGAAGCAATGTCCCTCTCAGAAACACGCTCCTTCAGCTTCGCACGAACACAGGAAACAAGCGTCGGACTCACATCAATCCCTTGAGCGGCCAATGCAATAATGCAGTCCTTCGGCCGGGCACCAGGATTCTGCTCGTAAAAACGACGAATCTCCTCACTCCGATTCATGCTCATTCTCCAAAAGTAAAGCTCAATCCCATTCTACCACAGCATTCGAATAAGTAAAGTTTCTTTAAAAACACACGGGAATTCCAATGCTTTTTCCCAATCCCCAATTTTGTGTCAGACATTCTTTTTGACAGATTGTAAGGGGGTCATTTCAGAAACCATTTGAAAAAGAACTTTCAAGTCCCCAAGGCCGGACTCGAACCGGCAAGGGCTATCAGAGGCCCGGCGGATTTTGAATCCGCTATGGTTGCCAATTTCATCACTCGGGGAATAGCACAATCGGATATTTTTCTGCTCCTATCTTACTAGATAAGAGCATGGAAATCAACAAACTCAAAAACTACTTGGATGAAGGTCTTTCGCTCAACGCCATAGGAAAAAAGGAAGGTAAGTCACTCGGCTCCATTCGCCACTGGATGAAGGTACACGGACTAAAGCCCAACTTCAAAAACTTCAAGGAAGAACCATTCAACAAAACAAAAATCATATGCGATAAGAAACTCTGCCCAAAATGCGGAGAAATCAAACCGACAAAAGATTTCTTTTCCAAAGGCAAATACCTCCAAGGGTACTGCAAACCTTGTCTGTATGCCTACCAAGCAGAACGATGGAAAAAAAGAAAACTAAAAGCCATTGAGCTCATGGGAGGAAAGTGCATCAATTGTGGTTACTGCCGTAACTATTCCGCACTGGAATTTCACCACAAAGACCCAAGCCAGAAGGATTTTGACTTCAATACCGGAAGAAGATGTTCCTGGGACAGGTTGATTCAAGAACTAAAGAAATGCGCCTTGCTCTGTTCTAATTGCCACAGGGAAGAACACAACCCAGACATGACCCTTTCGGGAGAGAAAACTGAATCAAATCCAAGCCTAAACAGAACTCTGAAGCCCACAGGAAAATGTCCACCCTGCCAGACTAACGTCTTCGGCACAAAGTTCTGCTCACATCTGTGCTCCGCCAACGCCCAAAGAAGAGCTGAACGTCCAAGCAGAGAAGAACTTGAGAAACTTTTGAAAACAACCCCTCTTCTTCAAATCGGCAAGATGTACAAGGTCTCCGACAACGCTATCCGAAAGTGGGCAAAACACTACGGATTGCAGTACTAAAGTACTCCCGCCCCGAATCGCACGGGGAATTTCTTCTTAGGAGGAAGACGTGAGATCTGTTTCACCACGGGAGCAATATCCTCGTCCTCATCCTACACCATCCCCAACCAGATTTCCATAGAGCCGCACATACTCCACCACATACTGATTGCTCGGCCCCAAGAGAACTAGAGGCAAAAGACAAAGAAGAAGCACTCTTCCTCTTCAAAGCACTTCACGCAGAAAATCTCAAAGAGATCATTTCCTTAGACACGACCCCAAACCCGCCTCATAATGAAATGCAAGAAAAATTTGTGACTGACAGGAGTTCACCCATCAAGAACACACTTTCCCCTGACACTCGCCATCGCAACAGTAACCCTGCCTAATACAAGCATTCGAATTAGAAGGAGTGCAAATATCGCCAAACCCATACGGACCAAAAATCGGGTAATTACCTGAAGGCGGAAAAGGCGGAACAAATGAGTCGCAAGTTCCGACAAACGAACCAGCATCAAAACGACACGACCCGTAGGGATCATCCCAACAATCAAACACCCCTCCAGAATCCTCACATGCTTGGATATTTTCAGCATCACTGCAATACATGAAATATTCGCCAATAAACATACAGCAGTTCTGATTCGAAACGCACTCACCACTACTCGAACTCGAGCTACTGGAACAAGCTTCGCTCGCATCCTGGCAGTTGCCGTTGCAACACACTTGAACGCCATCCGGCGGCGGACCCATGAAACTGCCGGGAAATTCCTCGCATATTTTCGAGCCAGGAGGCGACCCCGCCCTAAAGTCGTCAATGCACGTTGTGTTCGGGCCACAACATCCGCCTCCACACTCAATCAGAACTACTGCTGCTTCCAACTGAACTAGAACTGCCAGAACTCGAAGAACTCGCACACGCCTGACAGCCATTGCTGCCATCAGGATTCTCAACACAACACTGCCCGGAACCACAAAGAAACTCAGGAGCATTGCAGTCCGGCACACAATTAAAACTCAACACCCCAACCCTTTCACTAGGATAATCCACATGATCAGTGTCCACAGCCAACACATCGCCAGACGAGGAAACAACGCACCCGGCAGCACGGAAAAAAGAATAACCCCGCTGAAGACAGCGCTCCTCCAAATGACTGCGGTGACACGTGATGATCATGCCACTATATAGCAAAAAATCACGGAACATCCGCCACACCACCATCACGCCTGTGACCAAGCCGATAATGCGAAACAGGATCCACATCAAAACCAACACCACGCACCGAACCATCACAAAAAACAAAATTAACCACCCCGGCATGCGCACTGCCAAAACGACCCGAATCACCAACACCCGAAACATCCCTCATCGGCACCGAATTCTTCGAGACATCCGACAAATCAACCCAGCACATCCGAAGATTGTCATTGTCATTGCCCGAATAAGCATTCTCATTGTCAGAAAAATCACGACCCGTCAAATAATGATCGGGATTAAGATACTTCTCACCCAAAAGATACGTCTTCGACAAACCATCCCTCACCTGCACAGCCCGAACCTCACTGCGCAAATAAATCACACCACCATACGAAGACATGTCCGACCAACCATAGGAACGAGCAGACACAAGACTAGAAGGACCAGGACCCTCCCCAAGACCCGCGCCACTGTTGCCAGCATAATCAGAACGCACAAAACCACTTTCAGAATCGGCATTCACAATCGACTGGGAACCGGGAAACAAAGACGCCGACCGCCTGGTAGGACAATTAATTAAAGACAAAGGCGTCCTCAACAAAACACCAGCACCAGACCTCTGAGACTCAGTCACCTCATCAGGACGACCATCCGAAGCCATGGAATACAACCCACCCTGCTCCATGAACGGAAGAAGACTGTACAGCCAACTGCCAGGCTGCTCCCTGCCAAAACCACGATCACCATCACCAACCCAATCCCAACCCCAACCACCCGCAGGGAAAATCCCATGGGAAAACTCAAGACCCAACGCCGCAAGACCCAACTGCTTCAAATTATTCGAACAATGAACCCTCCGCGCAGACTCCCGAGCAGACTGAACCGCAGGAAGCAACAACCCAACCAAACCACCAACAATCGCAACCACAACCAACAACTCAACAAGAGTAAAACCCTTCTTCATACCAAACTCCAAAACTAGCCCCCGACTCAAGGCAATCCACCCAGCACAACCATCCTCAACCCAAATTCCCTGGGAACAACGATCACAGAAGAATCCGACAAAGGATCATCCACCGCAATCTCATCCGACCCAACACCAACCACCATAAAAGACACCCGACCCACCCTCCGCACACCACATGCTCCACCAACCCATCAAGATAGATCCCCCACTCCTCCCGCTTCCGAACCATTATGTCCGAATTGGAACCACAGGCATTCAAGATCCGAAGCAAAACCCCCGGCTGACTCAATACAAATTCCATCTTCTCAAAAAACAACCGGCCAACCTCCTCCTCCAACCTATTTTTATCCATTTCCATCCCACTCCAACCCGCACAGCGGATCCATAAGGGACTTTCCTTTCACCACACAACACATCATATCCCATAAAAACCCCGGGGGAATTTGTGAGGCAGGGGATTTACTTTACTGTTGTATGTGTAGCCCTTCTGATCCCCCTCCAAATCCGCAAAGCGGATCAAAATGGGATTTTTATGGGTTCTTATCCCATCTAATTCAATCTAATTAAATCTAATGCCCTATAATGCAATAGAATGCCCTCTAAACCCCCATTTCAAATAGGGCATCCCACCCCGCATTTGGAATAAAAGTGTCTGTAATGGGCTGTAAATGGCTTATAAAAGAGACGGGCTAGACACCTCTTTATCCCATTTGCATCGAACCTTCCTCGCTCCGCGATTTTTATACGTTTCAGATGGGTTTTTTATATTTGTGCGGGGGTGAGATGCAAAAGGGGCCGGAAACCCGCATTTACAGTATGTATGGGGTCAAAAATGGGCAAGGAACCCACGGAAGGGCATTATCGTGGCCTTTCAGGGAATTCCCAATGTGAGGATCTTCAGGGCGACTTCCTCTGGTATGCAGAGTCCTAGGTCATCAAGGGAATGGCCGCCTAGGTCATCAAGGGAATGGCCGCCTCGTGCGACAAGCCACTCTACAGGATAGTCAAAGGTGGGATTGGGGATGATTATGCTGTTTTCTGTTTCTGCGGGATTTTTTGACTCCGTGATCCAGTGCGGGTAATAAACCCGGAGTATTCCGCAAGAATCAAGGAAGTCGTTGTATTTGTCTTGCGAGAGAAAGAATCCCTCGCTTCCCCTTTTATGAGATGACATCTGTTTCAGGACTTCATTCCTGATTCTCTCCAGTTTCCCGAGCTCGCTCCCCGAGACGGAGTCCTCGTAGCGGACCCAGAGATACTCGTGGCCCTTCTTCGCGACGCCGGTGATGTCGCCGATCTGCAGGGCGATCTCGGCCGCACGCTGCCGGACGAGTTGCACCATCCATTGAGCCGCCCGCTCCACCGCCTCCCGCTCCGCGTCGGTGAGGCGAAGGCGGGCGATCTCCTCCTCTTGCGCATCGTCTCGGGCAATCGTTTTGTGCCAGCACTCCAGCATTGTCTCGACGGTCGGAGAGGCCCGGTACAACGGAATAATCTTTGCCGCATCTCGGCTGTCCGTTAATTTGAATTTGGCAATATAGTCTTCGGCGTCTTTGAGTTTATGAAACAACGTCGTGACGCTGCCGATAGGCGCCTGTATGCCGTATGCAAAAGGTTCTATTGACACAATGTTTTCTCCAGACTTTCTAAAAACGCGAATAGTTCTTTATTTTCTTTCACATACGGAAACAGGTTATCAGATGTGCGTTCGTGGGTATCCGCCCATTCGTCAACAAAACCCTTACGACCGCCGTGAGGTTTTTCATTTTCGGCTAAATCACGCCTCACGATTGCGCGTTCTTTTTTTGTTTCTGGGTCTAATCCAAAACTATCGCCGAACTCGTGTTTTGCAAGTTCACGACAATCAATATTGTCTGGCAACATACCGATCTGCTCTTTTGGCTTCACGGTGCCAAACGGAGCGCCGGTGTCGTAGTGGTACTCTGTAAAAAGATATCTGTCGTCGAACTTGAGCCGTATGCCGATAAAGCCTTGGACCTCAGCGCGGTACACGCCCATGCTCAAATTGCGAGACTTAATGCGGTACACGCCGCGGTCGACGCATTGGTCTATTGGAATGTATTTTTTATCGCTCACTCGTCACCTCCTCCTGGACTGTGTTCTGTTTCATCCATTTGGGGTATGTTTTCTTGGGGGGTTTCCCCATTGTAGTCCCGTTTGGAGCCGGGTAAAGGAATTGTGTCATTCTAGTCAAGAAGTTTCAAATCGTCGGCCTTTCCCCATTCCCGTCCCTCGTTGGCGACGTATTTTTTGCTGATTCTCAGCTCTGACAGCATTTCCACGGTTTTTCTCATGTTGCTTTGCATATCCTTGCCGGCGCAGTTCGCGGTCCTCTCTTCGTTGCCGTGGTCTATGGCGAGGCACAGTTTCGGGTCGGTCATAACGACGGTCGGGTTGAACATCCACAAGAGGCGGTTGAGCAGGTGGTTGTCTTCCCACGCCCATCCCGAGTCTATGTCTTCCTCGTATCCTCCTATTTGGAGGAATCTTTCCCTTTGCACGGCGATCTTGCCGAAGCATCCGGAGGTGCCGTTTCGGTCGGTGGGATAGGACGCGACGATGACGTCGGACTCGAAGGCTCCGTTTATGAATTCGATGTAGCCGTCTACGATGTAGTTGTCTGCGTCGAGGTTGACGATGATGTCGCCCGCCGCGTTTTTGCAGGCGACGTTCTTGGCGTGGGTGTGTACGAAGTGGGTGGGCTTTTCCGTGCGGATGTACCTCACAAGTCCTTCCTCCACGGCTCCGGCGATGTTTTCACGGCACCATTCGCGCATCCCGTCCCGGCTGTTGTAGTCGAGTAGCACTATTTCAGCGTCCTTTCCCCTCGCCGTTTTGATGTTTTCGGGGAGGGTTTGCCGGAGGTGGT
>Ga0247843_1009095_pt1 | contig 11207 bp, 11 predicted proteins | sample LaCruzMarch2017__FD_192420 | JGI IMG/M metagenome (GOLD analysis project Ga0247843, IMG submission 192420) | Freshwater microbial communities from meromictic Lake La Cruz, Castile-La Mancha, Spain - LaCruzMarch2017_8m | ecosystem: Environmental > Aquatic > Freshwater > Lake | place: Spain...
CATTCAGCAAAAGGTTGGGCAATCTATTGTCAGAATCAAAAGTACCCGTAATGTAAACTTAACAGATCCGGTTATAGCACCAGATTTTCCTGAATATATTGGTAACCAATTGCTTGAATTTGTATCAGGACAGGATATGGTGCAGGTAGTCGAAGTGGAGGTGTGATATTAAAATTGGCCTATTTGCTCCACCAGCCCCGAGATGTGCAAGCTGATTCGGGGAGCCCTCAAAGTTTACGGCTTATCTATATTATACGACCGCCTGCGGATAGGTAGGGTTTACTCAGAAAGCGTCAGACCTTGATACTATTGGATTTCAACGGTATTTGATAATTTTATGTGCAAGGAAATTTGACTAAAGTGCTCAAAAAGCGTGTATGTCATTTTCGTTGAAATCTATATTTTCAGACCTCGATTTTGACAATGTCTGATGTCATGCACATGCTCGTTCTCGTTCTCAATCTCGTTCTCGTTTTGCGGACCACCCCGCCCGTTGGGCACCCTCCAATGGAAGGGAATTGGCAGAATTGCAAGCTTAGATTCTGCATACATATATCTAATCGTTACAAGTCAAATTCAAAAAGCACTCAAATTGCGGCATATCTTAGCGAGGCGGTAAAGCCCCTTGCAAAATGCAGTTTCAAGTTTTCCTTTCTGAGAATAGCATAAATACAGTCTCCAAAGGATGATAATTGCATATGAGACGATATATTTAGCCGTTCTATACCCAAATATCACCGTTCCAACGGATTAAATTTTCAGTGCAAAATGAATTATGTATCTTTGCATGAGCTTGTTCAAATATGAAAAGACTACTTGTTGTATTAATTGCCGTTCTCGTCGTTTCTTCCGCTTGTAATAAAGAAGGAGAATTGCCCGTTTTGCCTATAACCAACAGCAAACCGACGATTGTTCGTATCAGCCCCATTGAAGACCGATACATTTTGGGCCCTGAATCAAACTATTCTGTTAAAGTACAGGTAGCTGATAATGAAGGTGTCTACAAAGTTAATGTGTATAGAACTTTCTTCACCGGGCCTTGGATTCCAGGATCCGTACCCGTGGGAGACGAAAACGTACTCGTTAGCCCTACCTACTTTATTAACGATGTAAGCGGTGAAGTTACCTACAATGGTACTGTTCCTAATTCTACTATCACCCCAATTGGAACCACCATTCGCTTACGGTTTGAGGTCGTAGATTTAGATAGTAATAAAGTCTTTACAGATTTCTTCGTCAATGTAATGAACATAACGCCCGTAAATGGTGATTCAGTGCTTACCTATGATTCTTGTGTCATTTACAATAATCTAAAAGGTCAATTGCAGTATTATTCTTTCAATTTTAATAACAATTCTCCTTCCTCTTTCTGGGATAGAGATATAATGGAGAATACCACACTGGCACCTGGGTTTATGAAAGAATTTATATCTCCTAATAATACTGCCGATACAGCAGTGTTTGCCCGCGTAACCGATTTCGTAAATTATGATGCCTTAGTGAGAAACATCGACTCCTATGATATAGTGCGCAACGCCTTTTTAGTATCGGAGCCTAAGTTGCACAAAACTTGGACGCTTTCTCCGGGAGAAATTTATATCCTGAAGCAAAGAATTTCCGGTCAACCTTATCAGCCCTACATCATTTTCAAGATTTTGTCGATTACGGATGATCCTGGTTTTGAAAATGATAAAATCGTTTTCACCTATAAGCGCGTCGTTCCGATTCCTTAATCTTTTAGCTCATTTTTTTGCCTGAATTCAGGCATTATGCAAAAGGCACTATTTCAAATACAGGCTTGGTTGCGATACCAAATGCAAGCCAAAGGTCGTCATGGAGTACACTCTCCCTTCGTCTATACGTTTATAGATCAGGTGCTAAAGCCTGTTCGCATAGAAAAGCAGGAACGAGAAACCGTCAAAAAAATCGAACAATTGCGTCGCGAAAGATGCCAAGATCAACGCATACTTGAAGTCGAAGATTTTGGCGCCGGCCTCGGGGGAAAGCAAACGCGTTTTCAGCAGCGCCCAGTGGCAGCCATCGCAAACAGTTCTGCGCGAAGCCCATTATACGGTATCTTACTCTATCGCTTATGCGCCTGGTGGAAACCCAAGGTGTGTCTCGAAATGGGTACCAATCTCGGGTTTTCTACCCTCTATCAAATGTATGGTGCCCCCCATGCCCGAATGATTACAATGGAAGGAAGCCCTGCCATCGCAGATATCGCTACCTCTCATTTTCAGGCAGCAGGCTTTGAACCCGAAATCATTCTGGGCGAATTCTCCAAAAGCTTCGAAAACTTTAACCCCGGAGATGCAAGCCCCGATTATATCTTTATCGATGGTAATCATCGTAAAGATCCTACTGTCGCATATTTTCAATTTCTCATGAACCGCTGCGCCCCAGCATCCGTTTTCATTTTTGATGATATACACTGGTCCCCAGGAATGGAAGCAGCATGGGATATTATTCGGGCCGATGCTAGGGTGCAGGTCAGTATTGACGTATTTGGCATGGGAATTTGTTTTACGGGTAGAGATCAAGCTAAAGAACATTTTGTGCTGAGATACCCATGAACCCAGCTATAAACGCCCTTCACGATATTCGGAATAAACATTATCTCGATCCTGATGCCTTCAGAGAAATGTTACATACAGATCCTAATGTATTGCATGAAGAAGAACGTATGTACCTCACACGTCTAGCACTACTGGAGGCTGATATTATCTCCGATATAGAGACTTGGGTTGCGAAATATCAACAAATGCCGATCTCAGATGAGGATTGGAAAACTTGTGCTTTGCTGCTTACAGAACTGAATGGCCCTTTATCTATGCCCGCATCAGCACAATTGGTACAATGCATTCGCGAAGCATTCCCTTCTGCTTGTGTACAATTTTTGCCGCCCCCCTTTCGTATTGAAAAGTATACTGCTTCTGCTCTGATGTTGTGGTGGCCACGTATATTTTTGATTGTTGCAACTCTACTCTTTGTAATCGCTTGGATTGTGCCTCTACATATGCTATATGCGCCAGCCGCAATCTTGGGTGCTATTGGTGCCATAGGTTTGTTTCTCAAAGGCTAATCGATATTACTTTGCTTCCGCATTAAACCATCGGCTAACTGTGCAGTCTTATAGGTATAATTAGAAGATTGTATATGAAACGTATCATGTTAGGAATGCTTATTCTCACCGCGAGCATTCTCACCGCAAGTGCCCAGAATCGTGGGCCTAAAGATTCTCAGCCTAAAGACGCTGCAACCCGTGCACAGCAAATGACATCGCGCATGAAGAACGCGTATCAACTGAATGATTCGCAAGTGCAAGAGGTGCATCAGGCCAATTTGGATATGATGCAAGCCCAAGAGAAATTACGTATAGAGCAAGCAAAAAAACGGGAGCAGCATCAAACGCAACGTGGCGAAATTGTTCGTAAACACGAAGCTGCCTTATCATCGGTGCTAACCCAAGAGCAGATGCAATTACATAAGGCAAAGCAAGAGGAGATTCGCCAGCGGCAGATGAAAAAGAAGGCAGAACGTAAAACCCAAAGAATGAAATCTATTCAATCACAAGAGTAGGGTATGGGCGAGTGCCGGCTGGCAGTGCCTGCCGCCAGCACCGGGCTATTGCTGCAAGTCCGCCCCCGTTCGCGTTGCTGCCGGGGTGCGGGCTTTTCGCGACACCTGTCCCGACCATTCGGGAATCCCTCTCGCATTTGCCCGCAATATTGCGGGCGCTACGCAGCCTCGTCTCCTTGCGATATCAATCAGTGTTTCCATTTTTGATTTCAATATCTGCTACGCACATTCCTTTTGATCGCAATTGCGAAGCTTGAAAGATAGGGTAGTAGCCCCTGTGAGGGATAGGCGCGGTTTGCCACACTGCCGGTTTTCAGGCAGGGTGGCATATGAGCAGATAGCCCGACCCCAACACGCCAGTGGGCGTAGTTGGGGGCACAGCCCAATGAAAAATACTAGCAGTAAACAGGTGAAAAGAAGCTATCGATACATCTGAAAGGGCATCACACCATGAGCCCTACATGGCGGATACGAATGAATCCCTTAAAATGAGTATCGAACCTGTATTCTGAAATCAGAGCGTGTCGGCCCTTGGGATTCTTCAAGGCCAGAGCCCACGACCATGCGGTCGCGATACGTAGTATTGGAATACCGAAGCCAAACGTCTAAATGCTTAATCGGCCTGAGCCTCATTAATACATAGTATCGGGTGCCTTTTCCACTCAATGCCGGAACAGAGAAAAAGGACGGTACGTCATTCTCATAGGTATAAATACGGGTATTAAAATCTTTGGTATCAAAAATCGCATATCGCATAGTCAGGTCTATATACCGGTTAATATCCCAACTAATATCTTGATAGAAAATCATACCACTGGAAGATTTCGCACCCACTTCCTTAAACCAAGAATGCTCAATGCGAGATGTAATCCGAATTTGTTTTGCCAATTGTGCTCTAAAATTCAATCGTAAGTTATCGCGTGTAAAGGGCACCATGAAATTCAAAATCTGACCCTCGGGCCTAACACTGGTATTGCGGTCTTTAGTTTCTGTTCTGTATCGCACGTAAATTTCCATTTTTTTGGAAGGGATATAATTTACCTGTCCTAGCCAATCAAGACCACCTGAAGAAAATGTACTGGTTGACAAATACCAAGGGAAATAGTATTTATCGAAGTATGTGGATACCATCCATTTTCGCACGGGTCTGGCCCTAAGACCGGTATAGAATCCTGTTTCATTTTGGGGTTGAAATGGTCTTTCCGCAAAGCCAAAGCCTCTGAGCGAATGAAAGTTTCTGTCAAAATGCCGGAATTGAAACGAGACATCTAACTTTGGATCAAGCGCTGCAAGTAAGCCAGAGGAGGTACCAATACCACCCGATTGACTTTGGGCGATTTCACCAAATATATTCATATTTCGTACCACCCAGTCAAAATCAAAACCTCCAATGTAGTTCTGATTCCCTGCAAAATCAAATTGCTGATGTGTACGTGTGCCACGACGCAAGGGGGATGAAAATCTTTGTACCAAATGAGTAGTACCCATTACAAGGTTGCGATGTGCCCACTCTAATCTGCCGCCAAAGGCTTCTTCTGTAGCGTTGTTTCGTCCAGCAAGCTCACTTGGTGTTCTATGTAAGCCGGAAGCATTTAAGCTGGAAATCAATAAATCTTCCTGTGTTTGCAAAGAATCGGTGTTTGTAGTAACCACCGTAGTACTGGCATCCACAAACTTTTTGGAGCCAAAGGCAGTAAAATAAAAATTACCAAGCGCATACGTAATTGCACTGCCTCGCATGTAGTTAAATTCGTTGATGGATGTATACGGCCTGATACCAAAGTTAGGCCTCTTGATAGAGTTAATTACCTCAGCTCCTTTTCCAAATCCCATGCCTCCAGAAATAACAAGACCTTGACCAAATTGAAGGGTATAATCTCCTACTACCAAGGCTTTCAGATTTTTATAATTTCTGATGGCAATATGGCCTGAAAGAAAATCATATCCATATTGTTGTTTTTTAGGATTCCATTGGTAGGCTTCACCAGCGTCATTTTCACCCACCATACTGAAGCTGAAATTTTGCCCGTAGCGTGCCCTTACTCTAGTAAAAGACCTCCATTGGCTACCGGCATACCGAGTGTTTGCAGATGCGCTGGCTGCTGGGTCTACAGGGCTATATCCGACTTGGTCTTCTAAAATTGTTGAGAAACGATGCATGAACTCATATTTCATGCCCTTCATTAATTCTTTCACACCAGGGCCCGCTGGATGTTGGTTCTTATTGTTAATATCCAATTTGCTAATTTCATCGACCGTGACATACGGCGCGATACGGCTGAATATTTCCAAGGTAAATCCCTCTACTGCCTGCAACTCATATAAAGACGTTAGTTTTCCATACGAACCTATGTATTGAAATAAATTATTAATCAAGAGTTCGCTAAAGCCTGGTATTGGGCTTAAGTCTGCTCTGGATGCTGTATTGAGATTTAAAGGTTTACGTTGTAAATCATTTAGGTAATCTGTGATGATGGTCCAGTCTTGCTCGCTGTTCTGATTGTCTGACGTTGTCATCGCATCTTCAATCAGCAACTGAATCTCGGATTCGGTAGAATCCGGCATTTGTGCTTTTAAGAATCCAGGAAAGCAGAAAATCAATAAAGTTAACGTGATGAGATACTTCATTTTTTACTATCCGGAGTTTGAGGTGTAGGAGTGGTCTTCTTGCTATTTATATCTTTAGATTCTTTTTTAGTTGCAGTTACCGATACTGCTTGTTTTACGGGCTTACTGCTACTTTTCGTTGGGGTATTCGGTGTTTTGGGTAGTTTAGGGGTCTCGGATTTTGGTTTGGTGTCTGCTATTTCTTCCGTTTTTTTATTGCCTAATCTGAGGGTAACCGAGAGGTGTGGCGTATATCCTAGTCTTTCATGAATAGAATTGGCGAAATCGATACTGATATTATCTAATCTAAAGCCAGCGCCAAAGTGCATAGATGCGGGTGATGTACTATAGCCTGCACGTGCACAGAAATGGTCAATAAAAAAGTATTCAAATCCTGCTCTAATACCCAAAGGGTAATCTAGGGTTTTAACGGCATCGGCAGTAACAATCACTTTTTCAGATGGTCTGTAGCTGACACCACCATTAATGAGAATAGGGAGGCGTTCTTCGCGCAAGGCACCAATTTTAGCTTGATTGATATTTTGGGTCCAAAATCCAATTCGCATACGTTTCGAAACATCAGCCATGACACCAGCGTCTGCATAAAAAGTGGTCACCGATCCGTAATTGGCAATGGCAAGATTTAGGAAGTTAAATTTCACCCCTAAGTGAATATTTTCGTATAAAGTAGTTGCATAGCTGAGGCCTACATTATTTTCTCTATAGGCTCCAAATCCGAAAGAGGCAGCAGATATGCCGGCTGCATGTTTTTCTTTGAAAGGTAAAACCGCACCAAAGGCTGCATTACTGATTTCTTGAACGAAGAATCTTCTTTCTGTAAACAATCCTCCTTCAAATCTTTGAATACCGGTAATGCCCGCTGGATTTGCCCAAAGCGACCACATATCACCTCGCACAGAAGCATATGCGCCCCCCATGCCTAATCGCCTAGCGCCAGTAGGGTGACCCTCGTTTCCGGCATGCACACTTGGCATACATACTAAAAAGCAAATCACAAAGTATAGTATTCTCATAGTCATCTCAAGGGCTAATTTAGGAATAGTTGGGTTTGGTAAGATGGCAAACTGATAAGATTACAAAGGGTTAATATTCAGATTGTCTGTCCTGAAACAAAACAGGCCGTTGTAACGGCCTGTTTTTCAGATAATTGTATCGAATTATTTTACCCTTTCTACATAAGAAGCGGTGCGGGTATCCACTTTTATTTTTTCACCTTGAGATACAAAAGATGGTACTTTAATGATGGCACCGGTCTCAAGGGTTGCTGGTTTGGTCACTGCATTCACCGTATCACCTTTCGCTGAAGGTTCAGTATAGGTTACTTCTAATTCTACAAAAGTTGGCGCCTCTGCCGATAATGGCACATCACTCTCAAAACTTACCTTTACCTGATCTCCTTCTTTCATGAACTTTGCACTATCCCCAAATAATATTTCAGGAACCGGTATCTGCTCATAATTTTCATTGTCCATACAGACCAGATTGTTGTCTTCTTTATACAGATATTGTAGTTCTCTGTATTCTACGCGTAACAAATCTACATCTTCGCCAGAGCGAAATCTGTATTCTACCAGTTTTCCGGATTTCACATTGCGCATTTTCGCCTGATAAAAGGCTCTTAAATTGCCCGGAGTCCGATGCTGAAATTCTATGATGCTTACAATTTCACCATTAAACCGGATTACAGATCCTACTTTTAAATCAGAGGAGGTTGCCATTTTTTTTGATATTTAGAATGGCGAATTTACACAGACCTGATGAAAAGGACAAAAAATAGGACTGTTAGATTGCAAGATAGCGCATAAACTCCTCACGTGTCGCATCTTCTAAAAACTTGCCTTTATAGATAGAAGTAACAGTTGAAGAGGTATGATCTTCAATACCTCTACTGGAAACACAAAGGTGCGAAGCATCAATTACTACCGCGACATGCTCTGTTTTCAAAACCTCCATCAGATACTCAGCAATTTGTACATTCAGTCGCTCTTGCACTTGAGGTCTTCTAGCGAAGTACCGCACCACTCTGTGAATTTTTGATAAGCCAATCACATGCCCATTCGAAATATAGGCTACATGCACCTTGCCAACAATAGGCACAAAATGATGTTCACAGTTAGAATACAGCGTAATATCTTTTTCTACGAGCATTTGGTCGTAGGCATATTTGTTTTCAAACAATGCGATTTTAGGTTTATTCGCAGGGTCAAGCCCTGAGAAAATTTCCTCAACATACATTTTGGCTACGCGATAAGGCGTACCTGATAAACTGTCATCTGTTAGGTCTAAGCCTAAAGTATGCATGATTTCGCGAAAGTTACGCTCAATCAAAGCGATTTTTTCGTCATTACTCAATTTGAATGCATCAGGACGTATTGGGGTCTCACTTGAAGTGCCAGCATGGTCTTCACCCATTTGAAGATATTTCTCTACTATATTCTTATTCATAATTTCAACTTTGAAAAATTAATTTGATGCGTGAAAAACTTCACCCTTGTACTCTACAAAATTCCGTTCGGTCTCAAATAGTTTCACAGCATAGAGTTTTCTGTGATGATTATTAATATCTTTTTCGATTTGTTCCCAGATGCGGACAGCAAAATTCTCAGAGGACGCGATTATTCCTTTCATAAAATCGACGTCTAAGTTCAGATTTTTGTGATCTACCTTGTGTAGTACCTTTTCTTCGAGAATATCTCTAAGCAACTTTAAATCCATAACATATCCTGTATCTGGATCTGGATTACCTGCTACTGTAACCTCCAAAACATAATTATGACCATGCCAATTTTCATTGCTGCAAGCTCCAAAAATCTCTGTATTTTTTTCTTGAGACCACGCAGGATTCCAAAGTTTATGGGCTGCATTAAAATGTACCTTCCGGGTTACGTAAATCATATTTTTGATTTTGGTTTTCGTAATAACAGAAAAATAAAGAATGGGATTCCCAATAATGCAGTTATTATTCCTATGGGCAATCCCGCCGGGGGTAGCATCAAGCGCCCAATGGTATCACAGCCTACAAGATACACCCCACCTAGTGCTGCCGACACAGTGGTGTTTTTTCTGTGATTTGCCCCTACAAAGCCTCTACTGAAGTGGGGTATCATCAATCCTACAAATCCTACCGGACCGGTAAAAGCGGTAATACTGCCAGTGCAAAATGCAGTGATAAGCAAAATCCAGATTCTAAAAACAGGGGTATTAAGCCCTAGGCTATACGCATGCCGACCGCCTAAACTTAACACATCAAGTGTGCGGCCTTGTGTCCATCCAAATAAAAGCGCAACTATAATGCCTACTAAGCCGGTCATAGCCGATTCAAAACTGCTTCTTTGAAAACTACCTAAGGTCCAGAACATGACGTTTCTCAGGCTATCGGCAGCAGCGAATTTATATAGCACTAAGCCTGTAAGTGCCGTAAAGAATGAAGATACGGCAATGCCAGCAATCAGTAATCGGTAGGTTTCCGCATCTTTTCGAATCTGCCCTAGCACTAATACGATAAACAAGCTGATACAGCTACCAACAAAGGCAATCAAAGGAATAAACCAAATAGATTGAAACAGCATAAAGGGTATAAGGCCTGTAGTAATCAGCACCACGCCTAAGCCTGCGCCAGAGGAGGCTCCCAGTAAATAGGGGTCTGCTAAGGGGTTTCTTACCAAAGCTTGCATAAATAATCCGCAGAGTGATAAAATGGCGCCGGCTGCAAATGCTGTTAGCATTCGAGTAATTCTTAACATTAATATTGCCTGCTGCTGGGATTCGCCTTCTATTAGCCATTGCCAATACGCTGAAATGCCAAGGTCGGCAGCGCCAACTGTTAATGAAACCAGCAAAGAGGCTATGCCCAAGCATATAAAAATAAGATATAGATAGGATTTATTCACCCGGATGAAGTAAAGATGCTATTTCTATGAGCGCCTCAATGCTGCGCGGCCCCGGCCTGAGGTATAGGTCAGGATCCACTAAAATAAGCCTTTTCTCTGAAATGGCCCGCATCGTGTTTAATTCCGGATGCTGAATAACAAACTCAAGCGCTGAAGATTCATCTCTTGCTGGCAGTATAATAAAATCAGGGTCTTGCTGTATTAAAAACTCCGATGTAATCTCCGGATACGCTTGTTTCAAGTCTTGACCAATATTTTGACCACCTGCAATGGTAATGATATCTTGCATAAATGATTGCCCACCCGCAATACATAGCGGGGATGCATTTACCAAAATAACCACCTTGGGTCGTAAGGCTTTCACATGCTTTTGTTGCACAGAGTCGCATACAGACCTGAGGTTGGCTATCTTTTCCTTTACTTCAGATTTACACGATAGTAGAGTCGTTAAAGATTCCATATTGCGGAATACATCCTCTAATTTTGTATACTCCTGAAATAATACAGGAATTTGATATTGAGCAAACCATGCACTGATTTCGGGTGAAAATATTTCTGTCGTTGCCAGTAAGACATCAGGTTTTAAGGCAATGATGGATTCAGTGTCGAGCTCTGGGTAGGTTTGTATCTTTTCGGTGGTTAGCGCATCTTCAGGGTAGTTGCAAGCTTGAGATGTAGCAATCAGACAGGCCTCCATTTCCAGAAAATACATCATTTCGGTGATAGAGGGTGTGAGCGAAATCACGCGAGATGGGGCAGTAGCGAAATGTAAAATATTACCAGCATCATCCGTATATGCCCTCGATAACAGTGGCGCATTTTCAACATCCTGCTTTCTATCTGATGAACAAGAAGCAAGCGATATACACAGTAATATACTAACCCAAACCTTCATTTTGCGCAAATAAATTTCATCCGCAATTTGCAGATATCTGCAAAATTACCTTACTTTTGACAAGTATAATACATGGATCAAGAACTCATACGCTATTATAGCAAGACATTATCGGGCGCCAGATTGCCCGAGCATACCCTTCAGGCTTTACTGAATTCCAATAAAATCGTGATTTTACATTTTTTAAGGCATTTGGGTTGTGTTTATTGCAA
>Ga0247843_1009098_pt1 | contig 11201 bp, 7 predicted proteins | sample LaCruzMarch2017__FD_192420 | JGI IMG/M metagenome (GOLD analysis project Ga0247843, IMG submission 192420) | Freshwater microbial communities from meromictic Lake La Cruz, Castile-La Mancha, Spain - LaCruzMarch2017_8m | ecosystem: Environmental > Aquatic > Freshwater > Lake | place: Spain...
AACAGAAACAAGACGCGACGTCGACTACGCGGCTTCTGACTCTCATGGCGGAGCAATTTATTTTTCGTCCCAAGTAAAAGTTCCTTGGGCCAAAGTGTTTCCACTCTCTTGCAGTGGATAATATTATTCGAGGCCAAGAAACAGCAGCAGTCGAACACGGGACTTTTTACGAGGTACGATGTCGTCCCTACGATACCACTTCCTTGAGATATTATTATTACATACAAACGATTGTCGTAATTTGTTTTCTACTTCCAATGCGTCTTTAAATATTTTGGCATGAATTTTATACGTACAAATATCCCATCAAAACTGGGAGAAAATCAGATCAAAATGACAAGACTTTCAAGTGCCAGAAAAAAGGCACTACATCAATCGTATTTGTTGCGCGTTTTGCTCAGCGCAAAGATCGCCGAAGAGACTTCATATTGGGGTTAGGGTATCCCCTCTTATTGGGGTTGGTGGTATCCTGCTCGTCAGAAGTAGTAGTAGTAGTCTCATTTTCATCATCATCATCTGTCTCCTCACAAACTATCTTGTAAGCAGAGGTGGTTTTTCCACCCTTGGCAGATTTCTGCAGGTAGGTTGCACACTCCGTCCTGCAGTATTCCACGAGACCTGCCGATTTGCCAGATTTGACATTGCCGCTACTTTTTCCAGACTTGGGCCCACTCTTGCCAGATTTGACACCGCCTTTTCCGGATTTGGTGGGACTGCCGCTCGGAGCAGATGATAGCGAAGGACTTTCACTGGGTGCCTCACTTGGCGAATCGCTCGGACTTTCGCTGGGAGAATCACTTGGCGAATCGCTCGGAGCAGATGATAGCGAAGGACTTTCACTCGGCGAATCGCTGGGAGCCTCACTGGGAGCAGAAGATATCGAAGGACTCTCACTGGGAGAATCACTTGGCGAATCGCTCGGACTTTCGCTGGGAGAATCACTCGGCGAATCGCTCGGACTCTCACTGGGAGCATCACTTGGAGCAGAAGATATCGAAGGACTCTCACTGGGAGAATCACTTGGCGAATCGCTTGGACTTTCACTGGGTGCCTCACTTGGCGAATCGCTCGGACTCTCACTGGGAGAATCACTTGGCGAATCGCTCGGACTCTCACTGGGAGCATCACTTGGCGAATCGCTCGGAGCAGAAGATATAGAAGGACTCTCACTGGGGGCATCACTTGGCGAATCGCTCGGAGCAGAAGATATCGAAGGACTTTCACTCGGACTCTCACTGGGTGCCTCACTCGGAGCAGAAGATATCGAGGGAGCAGAAGATAGCGAAGGGCTTTCACTCGGAGCAGAAGATATCGAAGGAGTTGACGTTGCTTGGAGTTGACGGTGCTGCTTCCCGGCGTTCACGAAGTCAACGTCAACGCAATCAAGCTCAAAGATGTAACCCCCGCTCTCAAAATCCTCGATGGACTCAACGTGATTAATGACAACGTGATTAATGACAGCATCCTTCTCGCCGATGCCGATGGATAGGCCGAGTGCCAAGGCGGCAACAGCTATTGCCACCAATCCAATCTTTGTTTGCTTATTGATCTCGACCATTTTCAAGTTGAATGAATCGGTAGGGTAGCGAGCCAGACAGTGTTCTACCCTCACGTTTAAAAGAACCAACAGTTTTTTTAGAAGACTATCGTAGAATTAAATCATTTCAATGTAGGAATCACTATGTGTTTTCTCAACATGAGAAATACTACCGTCTTAGCTCACTTTAAAAACTTCTAGTTTACGTTGGAAGGGTTCGTCCTACGATTATTCTCTCCTTTTTTTAGTATCTTTTTACTATTGCATATGATGGAGTCTGGAGGTCTTATGTACCTCAATAGCCCAGTGTCATGTCTGCCTTAAATCTTTTTGCTTCTCAGAATGCTCAAAAGTTCTGCCAGAAGAATTGTAACCCTTGTGTCTGGATTCTAAATCGGCAAATAAACTTTGATTCAGATAGGCCAAGAATGACAGGTAGGCGGAATGGTGATAGCGAAAATTAAGATGTGTTTACTCCTATTACAAACAACAGTCTTTCAAAATTAATCACCTTAAGATTCAATCTCCCCCCAAACAATCTTCTAAATTCCCTTCTTCCTCAACTCCCGAATACGTTCCTCTTCAATGTCAAACAATCCTGTATCGACATCTTGATCTGGCCTAAACATGGCCTCATACAACAACCCAGGCTCGTCGCGCGTTGGTGGCACACAGCTTTTGAGCTCTTTGAGATATTTCCGCACTGCATCTCGGTAATGTGTCCCAACCTGTCGTTCCTCGTACAGTCGTTCACCCAGGATAGATTGATCACCTGCCGCAAATGTGCGATTGCTATGACGCAATGTTAACATAATTTCGTCAAGCACACCCTTATCAATCCCAAGTTTGCCAAGCTCGGCAATGTCCTTGGGATCGACATGACGCTCCCAGTCATACAAATCAGCACGAAGTTCATCGATGGTACGTGATGGACGTGCAGTCTCACGTTTGCCCCGACGCAATAGCTTGTCATGAACGGAACTAAAAGTTACTTCGCACCCACCTAAAATTGCTATGCCCTGGACAAATGCAGACCGAACCTTGTCAATTTCTCCGGGTAGCTCAAAGCCAACATAGGCTCGTCCGGTGGGTACGCCTCGAGAACACCTTACGATATGCCCAGAGCCATATACATCACGTCGATCAGCACTGTAGGGTTGGAAGAATGATGCGAGGTCATCTAGTGTAACCGTCGGGGGAAGGCCCGAAATGTGTAACATGTCATGATGACTCAAATACATTTCTTGGGGTGGAACATCACCAGTAACAAAAAGACGTTTACCAAGCTTCGATGCAGCGAAGGACCGATTATCACCCACCCATTTATCAAAGACACGTTCACGTTTCGCCCGTAATACCTGGATGGAACTCTTTCCTACCCCGGCGACAACATTATTGACAATATTTGACGATTTTAATGCCTTCGAGACCAGATCGGATGATGCTAAATTGATCAACGCTGTGGTCGACGAAATGCGGTAGTAGTCGTCATTTGTCAATGGGCCGAACATTGCCTCGAGGCGTGAGCCAGGGGGAAACATAGATGAGAATAATTCGGTCGACGTTGTCGAAGGGGATAGGCCCATCACCTTCAAGATCGAGTCCGGTCCTGCAGGTGATGATTTCACAAAATGATGTTCTTTTCCTTCCGCCTCCTCGTTCGACGGACGCTCGTACTTCTGCAACTTAATTGGATATATCACACTCAGTCGACTATCATTTCCAGCACTGACTTCGATCATGGCATTCTTGGCATCCAACTTGGTCGCAAAACCAATAAATGCTGACGTCGGTGATGCGGGATACACATCAATGGACGAACACCCAGCTGTGCTAAATAGCTTAGCAACATCTTCACTAATTGACTGTCGGTGGAGTAGATCATCAAAGTTGAGTGTTTCGCCAGTCTTCTCGTCGAGGTGAGGGACAAGTCCAGAAACAAACAGATAGCCCTTGTATCGGTTCACAAACTCTTCGGGAGGTTGAGTGCGATCCCGGGGGAAGGTAGGACGTGGTTCACGCTTACTATCAGGATGCTTTGCCTTACGTGACATTACAGCATACTTGGATGGATGATCCGTCATAGCCATTAGAAAATCATCAAGTTCTGGTCCATGTGGCTTTAGGGGAAGGATGGCGTTACTATCGGGCCTCGTTGGTTTGAGCAACAACGGATTGTCAACCTTGGTAATATCACGAAAGTAGTAGTCATATTCAAATGTCTGCAGGAGGGGGTCATCATCACCCTCCATTTCGGGGGGTGGACGATAGACCCGTCCGCTAGTATCACCAACCTCTTCGTAGTACCCCTCCTCCTTGAGTTTCATTAATGCCTCATAGTCCATAGCATCATAGTCGAAGATGTACTCGCCGGCATCATTTTTGCGGACATGTTCGTGATTGTCGAGGTCCATGTAATTTCGATTGTTCTTATCAATGACGGGGGCCGTAATATCGGCATCAGAATCATATCCATCATCATCCTTGTTGTCAACTTGGTAGGCCAAATGAGTAGAAAGGGAATGCTGAAGATGTTCCTTCTGCATAATGTCACCCAAAACCGACTCGTCCTCACTGTCATACTCATCGTCGTCGTAATTATCACTACCACCTTGTGGTGCAAGGGCGAATTGGGAGTTGTAATTATTGTTGCTACCACCACCACGATCGGCACCACCAATACTACCATCTCCTCCCCTTCCACGCAAAAATCCCAACGAACGACGCCGGTCCTCCATTGACGACGGTCGTTCTCGTACGGGTGAGATCATCCCAAACCTATCACCAGGACCGCCGCCACCATCACCTCGCTGCTGCTGTTGTTGTTGTTGTTGCTGTGACTGTGCCCTCCTTGACATCATGGCCTGTAATCCCATACTACTACTTCCCAACATCATATTTTCCTCGTTGCCACCACCACCACCACCACCACTACCATCAGCACTACTACCTCCGTCCTCCTCTCCCCTAGTGAAACCTATTTGTTGCACTGCCATGGTCCCCCGAGCTGCACTTCGTTCGGCACCTGACCCGACCCCGCTCGTCGGACGACTGGTGGATACATTCCCTTCATCATATCGTACGCCATGTCCCTTGGGTTTGCGTGCCGTAAGTTTCGGTATACGACTACCTGGCGCCAACCGTCCCTCGGATGCCGGTCGTAGTATCGTTTCGTCAAAGTTATTTCCCAATCGTAAATCCGGCCGTACGAACGACGGATAATTAAGCGATGATGATGATGATGGCGGAGCATCGCGTCGAACAATGTTGATCGGTGATGTGACGCCTCCTCCTCTCCCGGCCCCCGTGGCGGCGGCCTCGCCAGTCTTACGCCGCGCCTCTGCTAAATCACTATCGATGGCACCCATCCGTCGTGCACGGAGTGCCGCGAAGGTGCTGCCGCTTGCCCCCCCGTCGTTGCCACTGCCGCCGGTACCAGTCCTATTTAGCAGCGCAGTTTCATTCCAGTCGAGTCACGGCCGTGCGTGTGCGAGGTGAGTAAAATGATTGATAATGCACGCGCGTATCATCGTCGGTGGGGAAACATATTCTGAACTCGACTTACCCAGCGGCGTTACTCTCGCCATTGCCACGGCCACGACCACGCCCGGCGAACGAATGCGGCCCTCCTCCCCTTCCTCCTCCCGAGCCACGTCCGCTGTAGGGCGCCCGACCATCACCGCCGCCACCACCAGAAGACGAGAAGGGCCGGAGGAGGCGGGTCGACGACGAGGTCGCTCGAACGAGGAGGCGACTGCCCTGCTGCTGGCTCATCGACATGGAGGATGATGGATGACTGTCGTTACTGTAGAATATGAAGGATTGGGGATACGTACGTACATATTGTACGTAAAAATCACAATGATGTATGATGAGAAGGAATGATTCGCCTCGCCCGACCGATTGCGGCGGCTGCATCATGGTGCATTCGTCATCGTCGATCGATTGTAACACACATCTCGCCAACAACGTCCGTCCTGCGATCGAATGCTAAAATGAGAACGAGATCTGCCTTTTGGGCACTGCACACGTGTCGGACGAATCGACACGAGAGGTTATCGAACTAATCAATCTCGTGCGCAACCAACGACTGTGTTCGTTGAACTGGATTCCGGTCGCGCGGCTCAATTGCGACGGTCGTCGGCCGGTAGCAGTAATGCGGGCGCTACGACGACGACGACGACGACCTTTGACGACTTGTCAAGTATCACCAAACATACCACTCGTTCGCAAGCGCGATACCAGGACTATCGACAAACCTCGCACGAGTCTTACAAACTGTTGCACCGGATATACCGGCGGATATACTGCGACAAATTAGTTGGCTTCCATCTCAGGGTGGAGAAATGCTCGCGGCAATTACTGAAGCGGACTAGACTCGGGATTCGGTGTGTCCATCGTTGAAATGAAGTCAAACGATGACAGAAATGAAAAAAGTGCCGTTTCGACTTTCATTCGCGGAAAATCATCATGTCTAATCCATCACAAATTATGTCGTCAAACCTATTACCGCCACCGGAACTTTCGAGTTATCTTTGGACGGCTACTAAGTAGTGGTAAGATAGATCCAAAGCAATTCGTTGAATCAATAAAAACGAGAGATAATGCACACCAGGTTGCATCCTACCTCCAACGGAGCTTTCCTCCTATATACAAATGTCATGATTACAAAAAGAGATGTACACATGGCAATGATGCTTCGGAGGCATTGTGGAGAAGGCAAGGTAGTCGCAGTGGTGGGTATGGCACATATGGAGGGGATTGAGCGAGAATGGGAGAAATTGGATACATCATCTAATAATGATTGGAGTACATGATAATGCGCTGCGTATTGACGATCGGAACTGATATTGTATGTCCTTCAATCGTAAGGAAGGGACGCATCCAACAAATGTTTAATAAGTGAATGATTACCCATCCAAGAAACACACACTCTTTTTAGCATGGCTGTGCTTTGCTGCTACAAAATTATAATATGTATTTTTAATTATATCATCTCGCTGTAAAATGACACTTGAGCTCACGTTCGACCACTGTATACACCTCCATACTCACTCCATTGGCAATAAAACTCCGTAACATCCCCATGGTCAATCCTCGGTACATATCTCCATTCCGGAAAGCATCTCTCAATAACCAGCCTGAACTCTTACCATCATACTTCCCAGATTGTCGTCTCGTCTTAACAACGTCAAGTGGCCATATCGTCGCCCAGGCTATGTTTGCACATATCCCCGCCTTAATGCCTGGATACACCGTATGTTGACGTTTTTCTTCTACCTCCCGTCGGAATATATCCATGTATATAACGAAGCTGCTAAATAGGAATGAATTACGAAATAGCGTAGTCCCAAAACCGCGGAATACATCATCCCGAATGTTCCATCCGCCAACAACCTGACGACGGACCTTGACCATTTCGAATGGCCCCTCGACTAGACCACGACCGATCCCACCGGCATATCCGGCCAATACGACGTTCGGGTCTATACAACCGAACCAATACTGACATGGCAATGTTTTCCCACCTTGTCGATTATTCAATGTCGTGATCACGCTATCGTACACCCCGAACTGAGCCGAACGCATAAGTCCTCCACCGACGAATAGCGCAGTCCCGCCTCGGTAGAATCCACGCACGCCCGACGAGGAGTACAAGTCGCGCACCACGGTCCGGGTGAGAGTCGGATGCTGCCGCCGGCGATTATTGTTGCCGTCGGCGTACTTTGCAGAGCCGCTGCCGTTGATACCACTGCCGCCAACGGAAGGAGACGAAGATGCTTGGACCTGCACCAACGTTTTGATAGTATCCATTGGCTGGCCGATGAGGACCGTCGTGCCGCCATATGCGAAGCCTGCGATGAAGCTCTCGATGCTCAGTACCATGAGTTGTTGCGGTTAGTGCGATGGAAGTTGTGTCCTTTTTAGTTGTGTTTGTGAATGAAAGGTTGGTGCGGTGATGCGTGTGTAAGTAACTGCAAAAGGTGGTATTTATGCTGTGATAACAACAAGAATGAGAAAGAGGAGTGGTATGTCGCTAAGGAGAGTATGCATCATCAACCTCAATGACCACGACGGGAGTCCGTGCCGTGATCGTTTGTTTGGTGACGTTGTGTTGAATGTGAGTCTACTTTCCAAAAGTACGTAAAAGGACTCTCACAGAAGAGGCGTGACCTGTGTCATTGGTTTCAACGCGCGATGATGAGAGTATTATTGTCCAACAAAGACAAGTTCGCAATCGCAGGCATTTGACCTCTATCTGTAATTCATCCCCCATATCAGTCGTGATGGTGCAGCAGCAGAGACATCACCTTGAGCGCCGCTTCTTCTTGTCCTCATCGATGTCGGCGAACCAGGAGCAAGGACGTGGCGACCTCGAAAACAATGACAATGATAGGTCGCTATCGTCGTTCAGCGAGGCAGACGAATCGACGGGGGAAGAGGTCGTTGTTATCAACGATGATGGAACGACGACGATGCAGCTCCTATCAACGACGTACGATTCGACCAAGTCCTCGTCGGGCTTTTTATTCAATATCCGCGCCAAGAAGAACAACGATGATGATGATGACGATGGAGGGATGATGATTCATGGAATGGAGGTCAACGTTATCAATCCCGAGGCTTACGGCATAACGAGTGGCTTGCGATTGTTGGTGTACACCAAAGAGGGGAGATTTGATAGCTACGAAGCGAACGAGGCAGCCTGGACGCTGTGGATGAATGTAACAATTGACGGTGGGATGGTGGGCAAGCACGAAATGCCGACGCGACTACCACCACTTGCTAGACGAAGGCGACGTCGACAGATAGTAGAAGAAAGTGGCGTGGATTACGATGATTTCAATGTTGACATAATTGAGCCGATATTTGTCGCCGCTGGTGCTCGAAGGGCGTTCTATATATCAGCACCTGACGGACCCTTTGTACGGTACTCTGACGTCCTTACATCTAATGACCAGTACTATCAGGACGACAGTGTCATCATTTTTGCGAATGGTGCCGCCAAACGTTTGGGGTGGGACGGTATGACGCTCAGTCCGAGATTGTTTAATGGTGCACTTTATTACAGCCGCATTGTTGGCGAAGAAGCAGCCGCAGCAGTCAATGATGATGACGCAACAACAGTAACTGATTCTGTAACATCATTACCCGCCACTCTCGCTCCGTCACAGTCGATTACCGCGTCGTTTGTGACGGCTGTCCCAACGCCGTCAATAGATACCTTTGCTCCATCTTCTACGAATGAGGCATTCCTCAATAGTAGTCCAGAACACACATTGTCGACGTCATCAGCAACAACATATGCGCCATCAACAATTTTGACGACAACACTAGTGCCACCGCCAGCTTTCATATTGCCACTTCAGCCAGCAGAGATCCTTCTTGAGGCTAATAATACTACTGAGGACCCTGCCTCTTACTTTTATTACTGCAATGACAATGAAGTGGACGACCAAGACAAAGCTGACACTTACGATGATAGTATTGAGGAGGCGGGTGGTTTATCGTCTATTCATGAATTAACAACAACAGCAACGACCACGGCCACAACCGTGGAAGAAGACCCACAACTTATGAAGTTCCTCCTCAAGTTTGACTATGACCTTTTCCTGACAAACTCTAACTCAACAATATCGGCATCATCAAAAATCTTAACAACAACAAATAGCAATGCGCCAACTGTGGTGATGGCAGAGCGTGCGGTAATTCAATTCGAACGACTGCTCCTGACTTACGTCGGGCGAGGATTGTCTAAAAATGAAACTCCCACGTGTGCGGGTACGCCAATTTTGCATGACGGAAAGATACGATTAAGCAAACTCTCGTCGTTACCAAATGACATGATCCTTACAGACAAGTCCTGTGCCAAGAATAGTCTATTGTTGCTCCCGTTGAAAAATGCCATCAATTCAACAACGACATCTGCTTGTTACCCCATTGCTGGCTACATGACGGTTTATTATTACCAAACCAATGATAATGGCACGACAACAATGTCAAATATTACCACCAGTAATGAAGAAGTAGATAATGTGAATGCAGATATCGCCGCGACGATAGAAGAGGTCATCCAACAAGCAATTTATACCATGACAGAGAATGATGACATCTCCACAATTATTGACAACAGCGACAATTTGGTAGTGAGGTTGTACTTATCGAGCGCCGATCGTGGTGATGCGTTGTCCATGCCAGGCGAACAAGAAGAGAAGCTGGATGTAAAAGAAGCAACCATTTCTCGGAGCAATTTTATCATCAGTGTCGCTACAGGGGTAGGTTTGGCAGTTATAGCCGTGGCGTTACTGGCCTGTGTCGTGATGCGACGCAGAGCTAAGGGGAAGTCTCCCAATGCTGAGGAAAGGGAGGTAGAAGGCAACGACTTGTACGAGAACTCATCCAATATTAGACAAGAAGATGAAGAAGAATATGGAGGCGACGAAATTGATGTTATTCCTTCACGGCAGAGGTATTATGGTGACAATTACGACAATGACGGGCTAAGTCGCATTTCCAAACAGAGACAATCGCAACAGCACATGTTGAAACCCTCAAGAACTTGGGGTTCCATTTTAGCACTTTCGCCAACATACGACACTGAAACAACGCCAGTAAGATCTAATCGTACTGCTTCTCGGCGTTATCCTAAAACAGGTCGATGACCTACTACCAACAACATTTTTACTTTGAGGCTGGTGTACAGATATTTGGAATATCCGCAATTAGATATTCACGGTGCAGAAACTTAATCATCCAGTAGCAAAGAAATTGTTACCATTTTGAAGCTTAGCTGTAAAGGATAACTATTGTAACAATTGCATCTTTACTATCCTGCTTTGAATACATATCAATTCCACATTAGCTCCTAGAACTTGTCCTTTTGGACACCCAGACACTTATCAAGTAATGATAGTAGTGTCACGGTTTTGATAGCTTATTGTAAAAGATGAAAATTGTAACAATTATTCAATTGCATCTTTACTATTTATGGTTTGAATACATATCAATTCTACAATGGCTCTGAGAAGCAGTGGACCCGCATACATAATTAACAAGCAATCACAGGTCAAAAAAATATCTCACAGATTTTCAGGGTTGGAAAAAGACTTCAGACATATGGAGGGAGAGCATGGAGACTGCTAGACATCACATAAGAGCACGTTAATATATTCTATAATTACCCTATGCTTATCCAGGTGATCATCAAATAATGGATGAGTGTTGCATCATCGCCGACTCTCGGCGGCAAGAGAGACGAATCCAACTGAAACCCACCGCCACCAGTGAACGAGATTGGAGACTCGTTGAAAATACTTGAACTAAGAGAAGGATCAAAAGAAGGAGAAGTGAAAGCAGCTTTGCTCACCACATCTGAGATTCACTGGAAAATTTGATGCTGAAGCACTTGAATTCATTCACCATCTGAACAATGCACACAGCTATTTACGAGAGATAATGTAACCGATAAGAAAAGAGAAAGAATTATGAGCGTACCACCTCACCTCCAAAAGCCCGGGCGAAGCCGTTTTCATTCTTTTGTTATGTGGAGGCTGAAGGGAGGAGTGGGGAACGGGATGGAATTCGACACGCACGCGAACGTTTCTTTTTTCCGCGGGAGAATTAGAATTGCGCGCGAATTTGCTCACTGTTCGATCTCACCATT
>Ga0247843_1009099_pt1 | contig 11200 bp, 12 predicted proteins | sample LaCruzMarch2017__FD_192420 | JGI IMG/M metagenome (GOLD analysis project Ga0247843, IMG submission 192420) | Freshwater microbial communities from meromictic Lake La Cruz, Castile-La Mancha, Spain - LaCruzMarch2017_8m | ecosystem: Environmental > Aquatic > Freshwater > Lake | place: Spain...
GTCCTTCGCATTGCGCTCAATGAGAATTAAGTATTCAATAGGTCTGGTGTGAGACCGATAGCGCAAGGCGGGCATACCCGCCTGTGCAATGGTATCCCGCAGGGTTGAGGCCCAGTCCAAATACTGTAGTTCGGAAGCTTCGCGGCTACGCAAGCGCGAAATGGTGCGGTTATGATCCGTGCCCTCCGCAATGCGGATGGGATCATCTGACCCGATACTCCAAACATAGGGCGGCTCAGTGCATTGTTCTAGATCAACGCTTAAAAGGGAATCCTGCCTTGCAGACACGCTTTTTAGCGACTTGGACGAAGACGCTTTCATCTGAGGTTTCGCCAGTCTTTTTTTGTTGGAGGAATTTTCTTTTAACCTTGGTTCCGGGCTAATGGTTTGATGCAAATCCCTCACTGCTTCATCGAAAAGTTGATGGAATCGGGTTTGTTGCAAGGCATCACTGGCAAAAAGAGGAACGATCCAAAATTTGAATATCTCTACAGGCAAGTCTGCCGGTATCTGTGGCAATAACCGTTGAAGCCGGAGAATACGGTCTGTGCTAAGTGCTATGCCAGCCGAAGGCATCAGATTTAACATTTGCGCTAGCAAGCAGTAATAGAGATAAGGTCCTTTTGGCTCAACAGGCGCATTTTTTGAAGCGAGCCCAAGGATTTTTTTTCCTGAAACTTCTTTTTCGATGCCCAGAAAGTCCTTTTTCACGGCTTGAGCTTTTCGTTAAGTGTATCGAGATCTTCTCTGCTTTTGGCTAATACGGCGTTGGCGCCGCGCAGCATGGCCAGTTCGGCGGCGTTTCGCTTGCTGCCTTCTTTCAGTTTTTTGACCGGGAATTTAAGGTGTGCCAGCAATGAAGCCCAGGCAATTAGTTCGGCGGTGGCAGGTTTTTTATTGAGGTTGCCAGCTTCTCTGATGTTCTTAAAATAATCCCGAATGGGAACAAGGTCGGTGTCGGCAAAGACCATGGTGCGGGCTTTTAAAATTTCGAGCAATTGATCGTCATCGGGGAAAGGGATATGGTGGTAAACTACGCGACGCAAGAAAGCGTCCGGCAGGTTTTTTTCAGAGTTAGATGTAATAATAACGATGGGCCGCAGAGCCTCTTCGTCACAACGGTAGGTAATAGGGTCATCACCTGGGGTTTCCTTAACGGTGAAGGCGAGGTTTTCTAATGCGGCTAGCAGGTCGTTGGGCAAGTCGCGTGGAGCCTTGTCAATTTCGTCGATGAGCACCACGCAGCGTTTTTTAGTCTTTATGGCCTTGCCTAAGGCTTCATAGCGGATAAAACGCTTTTCAAAACTTTCTTTATCTAGCGGCACATCAATTTCGCGCCGCACTTGTGCCCATTGGAAATGACCGAGGGCATCGTATTGGTAATAAAGGTCATTTTTGACGGAAATGGTCTGCGCTTCAAAAACGATCGGTGCACCAAGGCCGAAATATTGAGCCACATAATAAGCCAATTGTGTCTTACCGGTACCTGGCTCACCAGTTAAAAGCAGAGGCTGGCCGAGGGCGAGGGCTACCCGAACGGCTGTAATCAATTCTATAGAGGGCCGATAGCGAGTGGGGTCATCTGGCAGGCGCAAAGCTGTCTCAGGTAAGGGGAAGTCGAATAATTCTTTAAAATGATCTTTTGCAGGCATAATATGCTTATAAGTCCAAAAGGTTAAAACGGAAAATCGGGGCGGGGTCGGTTGCGGTGGGCCCAAGCGGCACTCTGCATCGTTTCTACCACTTCCATGCTGAAAAAATCAGGATCGGCGGTGCGGGTTTTTTCGCTTGCGGATTGTAGAAGACGTAACATCTCCTGATAACCGGCTTCTTTTTCTTTTTGCAAATGTTCGGCGCTCCATAACTGGATGCTGTCGGCGTGTACGGGCGGAAGCAAATCAATGCATTCGGATGAATGGCTTTCATCATTGGCCGAATAGAAGAGATCTCTAATCTGAGATAGTGAGTGCTGATATTTCTTAATATTATCAGAATGAAGGTAAGGAAATTCCAAGACCAAAAAGACAAGGTATTTGCGGCTGGCTGAAGGCATTCCCTTGAATTGTTCGATCAGGTATTTGAGGTGTTCTAGACTATCGGCGGCCCAATGCCGAGTAGAAATACGAAACAGCAGGGCGATAAATTGCTTTTCTCCACATTGAGCGGCCAGGTCAGCGAGGGAGTCTGTGGGGAGAAAAGTATTTCGGGTGATACGTTTTTTGATCTCATCCCAGGCCAAAGCCCAGGTATGCTCTGGGTGGAAGCCAAACTCAAGGTCAGCCACCGCTACTTCTTCTGGATGGGCATCGTCCGTAAAAAAGGCAATTTGTAACTTTTTCTGTGCAATTTCATACACCAGTCGTTTGGCAATGCTTGTCGGCCGCTGATATGGGCAGGCTGCAATACAATACAAACGGTTGTGATTTGTAGCTAAGTTTTTTTGAAAATGTGCTCTGAGGCCGTCGTAGTAATGCTTTTCCCGGTTACAGTTGACTGTGATGATGGGTTGTAGCTCGTCCGGCACACCGTGTTTGTAGAAAAAGTCAGACCATGGACTTTTACCATTGGATGATCTTTCATCGCCAGAACCCTTCTTGTTTTGTTTTAGACCTTTTATCGTAAGATCTAACTTTTCCAATTCCTTTTCGTATTTGAACTTTTGGCCGGCATCAGTCTCCAAAACACAGGCTTCTTGCAGCTTAATCTTTTTTTCCACGAGCAAGTTCAGTCGGTCTTGCTCCGCCTGACGTTCTTTATCACTACTGTACTTATTCATTCCAACTCTTGTTTAATTATGCCAATTTCGGTGTTCAATTCGGAAAGTTGTTGTTCATATGCAAACTGGCGCCCTGCGTCCGTTTCCAGGTCGTAGCCTTTTTGTACGGCTTGTTTTTTTTGAAGCAACAGATGAAGCCTTTGCTCCATACCATGTCTTTCGAGTTGCGTGATATCGCCCGGAGCTTTGCTCTGGGGAGCGCCGTGCACCACATCTCCGATATGCACGGTTTGAGCACTAATTGTATTCCCTATAGCCACGTTTCTGCTGCGAGCAACGTGGATACCGTATTCTTGTAGTCGTTCAGTAAGTTCATGTAGAAACCTTGGGTTTTGTTGCAATGCCTCAATTTTATTGAGCACAGCGTGTTTTTTTTCAGCTATCGGTGCGCCGGATTCGAGAAATGCTTTGACATCCGGATCATCGTCGCTGAGAAACCAGGAACGTATCCATTTCATGGAGGCAGTTACAAAATCGTGAGGGAATTTTTTGACTTCTTCGCTGTCTAAAATAATGTCGACTATAAATTTCGTAGCGGTTTCTATCATATTTTGGAATTGGTGAGTACAAAATATTTTACGCAAATATCGTAATTATCATAGAAAAACAAAGATTTGGGTAATGGTCAGAAAGGAAAGAGGATTTTTGCTTTCCAGATGAACTGGTTCTACCAGCCGATAAAGTGTTTTCACCGTTGCATTCTTAGTAAAAAAATGGGCATCCAAATCCCTTTGATTTCTACGATGGCGGTCAAAATTTCATCTCTCCGGTAACTTTCAATAAGCTCGTATTTAGCTTGTCGCCAGGGCGCATCACAAAACCAAGCCCTTCTTCATCAAATTTGGCCAGCGTACGGCGACACCTATTAATGCTTCACCCAATATGAGAGGGCTGATTCGGTATGCCGGATCAGCCCTCTCGCTGTTTTTCCTAGCTGGCCAGTCACAGTATAGACTATTCTGAGACAAGGCTTCTGAAACGGTAGCCATTATTGGGTACAATTATGATTCTATGTGACTTCAATTACAGCACAATTTGGTGTCACTATAGAACATAGCGTTGGAGGCTTTAGCATAAGCCTTACCTTTGGATAGCAATGGAAAAGGGGCAGTTCGTACCTGCCCCTTCTCGGAAAATTGTACAATAAAATTTCAAAGACATGACACGTACTCGCAAGGGGAGGCGGCCACGCCTTTCTGCGAAATTCAGGCATTTATGGTTCAAAACCAAACGTTTCCTCAAAAAAAAGGAAACAATTTCATTCTGTATAAAGTTGCTCCGCGACTTTATACCTCCGATTGTGGGGTGGATTATTGGCGGTTATTCCTGAGCATTTACAGTCCTTCAGATGTACCAAGAACACGGCGACTGTTCCTGTTCGTGGTATGCTGGTGGTGCTTATGGCCGACAGCGGAGGGTCGCCATCGCCAACGACTGAACCGTAAAAGTGACACCTGGTTCCCTCGACGGGCCTTACATGGTGAAAGCCGCCATTAGCGAAGACGCGGAAAACGAAGTCTTCGGCGGCTCAGCCACGCACTCAGAAATCAGTGGCGTGCTAGCCCTAAGGGTGGGAAGGGTTGTAAACCACATTTGCAAGCATTTGGTGAAGGAATAGCATCCCACTAACATTACAACCAGCGGCCGTTAAGTGCAATTTATGGCCGCTCTTGAATGCTTTGTACGGCCTTCCATTTTTCATCTAAATATTTTGCTTCCTTATACTTATCGATGAGGTCTTGTTTTTCTTCCTGAATGAGTGGTCTAACCTCAAAATTATCGGCTGTTTTCATGATCATAATTTCTCCAGAGACAACCCGTCCCCCATGTCGTCCTAGTGTCACAAAGGAGGCCAATGCCGGTCGTTTTTCGTTTTGCAGCGCACCCAAATCTACCATCACACTGCTTATCATATCTCGCCCCCAGTTGGTTTGACTTTTTGTCGTTAGACAGACAACCATATTACCGGTAGCTGAGGTAATATTTATTTCACCTCGCACCCTTCTCAAACTGGAAATTTCCCCAAAAATGCTTGTTTCGTAAAAGGCTTCATAAGTTTCTGGATTGATTTCCACCTTCGCCTGATGCCACGCCCCAGAATAATCAACCCCATATACTTTGTAAGTTCCAACGATATAATCCCATTCGCTGACGGGTATCCCATTCGCAGTTAAGTTAAGCACACTTCTAATTTCAGATGATTTTATGTTAAATCGGTGCCTTTTGAGCATAAGTGCCCCCTGAAGCCTTTTTAAGCCAAGATCATTATTAAATTCTTTCGATGACTCTTTAACAATGATTGCCTCCCCACAAGTAGGAACTCCCTGAGAGGAGATACCCATGAAAGCGGCTGGCATCACCTCCCATTGTTCGGGGTCAGTTACGGGACCCGCATTACAAATCATCTTGAACTCTTCCCCTCCCCGACTTTCACAGGTTAGGTTTATATAAAAATGGTACCCTTTTTTGAAGGCCAATCCCTGAAAGGGAGGGTTTTTCACATCGAGATGGAACCGCTGCATCTTCACTTGAATAGGCGAAGTGGCATAATCAATCCACAGATCACACTCTTCTATCCGGTGAAACAGAATTGAATAAAACAGCATCCGGTAATGAGTGGGAGGATGCGCGTTCTCCGAAGCTTTTCTGAACGCCTCAATCGAATCGTAATCCAAGTATTTCAAAAAGATGGTCAACAAGACATCGTTAATTTTCACGTTTGAAGGGGCACCCTGCTCTTTTTTCAGGTCAACGAAATGTTGGTACAAGCCATATCTGGTTTCGATAATGGATTTTGGTTTGGACTCGTTCTCCTTGAGAAGGGATTTGGACTTGGGTTTATTCTTATTTATGCTTTCCAAGTAACTCTTAACCCTGGTATTGGTTTCGATGCTTTTTTGCAGATTGGGGGTGGTTCGCAGCAAATCTTCATCACCATGGTATAAAATAAACCCATAGTGCTGTCTTATATTAGGGGCGGTATACTCAGGGTTTTCTTCCGCGAACCTTTGGAGTAGGGAGTCATGAAGGAAGAAAAATTCCTTGCTCGAAAGGGTGATCTGAACTTTTGCCATGCAGCGTTTTTTTGTGCAAAAGTATCTGTTGGTCGATAAACTAAAAAATAAAAAACAATTTACAGTTTAAACTATAATTGTTCTGTTATAATCCACTACTTTTGTAGTACATTTGATTTAATCCTCCTTCTTTTCCCATAGTTTCATGAAGGGTTCCCATTCTTAAATTTTTAGAAATGAGAAAACTTCTTCCTGATTTCGCCCAACACCTCAAAAACCACCACCCAACTCTGGCTCCTCTTTCTGAGGGACAGACAGGTTTTTTATTGCGCTTTGAAATCAGTAGTACGGGGCGAGGTTTTCGCCCCATGGGAGACTACCGTCTCCGAACAGTGCTATCTCGTAAGGGCACTGAAAATTCGCACTTACACCGCAGAAAATTGGAACTATTGCCCCACACCGGGCAGCATAAGGCGACAAACAGCGTCAAGCCTCATGTTTTCATTGGGGCAGAGTCAAATTGAACCCACGTTGGAAGGGGCAGCCGATATCGAAATCTATCGGCCAAGTGTGCTTCCAGCAACAATCCTTAGGATTATCAAATTTACTAATAATTTTTAAAATAAATTAATTTCAGAATTTAATTCTGAAATTATATTTTTTTTGGCACACAATTCCAATAGTTTACAATTTCTTAAAATTATAAAAGAAACTTTTTTTCCCCCAGCCGTTCCTTTTGCAACATCGTTCATCATTTAACCCAATGGCTTTTAAAGTTAACCCCACCGCGTTCCAGAAGCGTTCAAAAAGAAAAGAATTCGATGGCATAGGATTATCCTAAAGATTTAACAATGCTTTTGTGGGTCGTGAAATAGCATCTTGATTACTCCGATTTTTGGATGGTTTATTTTTATAATCTGCTCCCGCCCGTTAATATAGTAACAAAATACTTTCTTTGACAAAATTAAATTTTGGAATATGGCGCAAAGCATTATTCTACACAAAACTCTGGCCCAGGTTGAAGCTCACTACCCTGAGTTAATCAACAATATGGGAAAAGACCAGATTGATTTTCTTGGCAATTCTGAATTAAATCCTTGGAGTGGAAGGGTTATTTTTGAGGTGACTGACATTCACCGTGAAGAGATTATCCATGTGGAAGGCTTGGAGCACCTTGGGTATGACCCGAATGAATGGACTTTCAAAAGGTCGTTGGAATCTGTGCCGGGAGCCTATGGGAAACTTCATGAGTCATACCTATGGGGCTCCAATAACTTATTTTACTTCAACCGTCTTCAAAATCATGGAATGGGGCTTAAGTTTGAGAAAGAAGTTTTACTCAGGCATATCTCCGGCAAAATTTACCGCGCAAATCATGAGGAGCGGATTGTCATTTCTTCATCTAATTCCACTCCGGTGATTAGAACGAGTAAGTTCACGCTCCACGAAGAATGGCAGATTCACTATCCGCCCATTGCAATGCGCCCTCTAATTTATGTTCATCATAAGCAACGTGATGATCTGGAGAGAGCACTCATCCAGTTGGCAACCCCCGACTTTTTAACCATAGGGCTTGGCATGGTTGACCCGAGGTATAAATTAGTCCTGCATGAACATCTAAATGGGCTGAAGAACAACCAAATAAGCAAAGCACTTAATGAGTCGGATCCTACAGTTATTTGGCTCAACCGTGAAATCAAAAAAGTCTGTCATGAACAATTGTCCACTTATTACGACAATGCCGCTCAATGGGCTAAGTTTTTTAAGATGATTGGGGTCTTGTCCCATCCAGGCCGGCAGCCTTTTTATTCCAAGTAACTTCCTTCGGGAGTTTGTAGCCATATTTGAGGCTAAAGGATTCTCGTGTTTCTTTAGAAAACACTCCATTAATTCCAAAGGCAAGCACTTCACCAAACTCTGTAGGATCGTACAATCGTCGGGCCTATTGCTCATGAATTTTCTGATCTTTGCTGACGGTACAGCAAGGACACAGGCCACACAGCCCCCGTTAGGAAGATTGAACCCAACTATAAACATATTTCTTAGTCGAGCCGGGCAATTTTGGAGGTTTGGCAGTCTTCGTTCATCTTGCGCTATTAATTCCTCTTTCCCCTATGTGCGTCAATCTTTCCCTTTAGATCATCGGGTAAACCGGCTTGTTCTCCGTCTTTCCCTTCAAAGTTCAACCCTTCAAGACTTGCGGGATTTCCCCCTTGTTTCGCTTGTTTTTTGGCAAAAAGTCGGCTAAGCGCACCCCATGTCTCATGTTCAGTGGCGGTGCTCGCATAATGACTTACAGAAGGGGGGATAACATAGGGGTTAAACTCCATGTCACTCAATATCTCTTCGGGTAAAGAATAAGGAGGTGGAGGGTATATCGCGTCCGTTATCCGAGCGATCGCAACCTTTTCCTCGAGGCTTAAACTAGGCCAGTTCTCCCAAGCCTGCATAACCTTTTTTTGTATTTCAAGAGGATTTTCTCCAAACTCGGAAGGGTCAAATTGAGAGGGATCAATAAAATCGTGGGGCACAGATTTCTCCTGTAGGCTATCCCATTCGAGCAGATTATAATTATACTCTTCCATAGTAAAAGTTCTTTAAGATGAAATCAACGCCCTTCCAAGGCCTCTGTAGTTGAGAGACGACCCAGACCTTGCCGGTCAGAGCAAGCCTGACAGAAAGTTTAGCGCAATAATAGTGAGAATGGATGACTACACATTACAATCAGAATGTGTAAGCCAAACAGGGGCGCAATCGCCCGAAGAATTGAATCCTAACTAACCGAGAAAAACCTCCCTCAGCAGTAATGATGAGTATTGCGATGTCGATGATGTAACCCTGAGAAGGCAACCGACACGTCAAGAGAGGGCTGGCTGAATATCTTTCCGCCAACATCCTGTTTTGTTTTGATGAGGATTTTATGGGGATTGAAAATGGGGAATTTCATAACAATAAGACTTTAATAATCCTAAATTTTTGAGCGGGCGACAAAGGTAAAGCGGTAATTAGATCATACCCACTATAGGATATAGTTGGCACACATTTTTTTATTGCAAGGTAAATTAAAATAAAATTTTTCATTGCATTATACCATATAGAAGAATGTTCGCCTGTTTCAGCAATAGGTTTGTGGTATAAAAACTAATCACTGAACATCGCTAGTTACCAGGCTCCGGTTTTTTTAGGCAAAACAAGATCTTTTTAAACTCAGCCACAGGGTAAAAAATCACTCAGACAGGGCAACGGTCCTGGCGCTGATAGTCAGTTTCATCTCTTAACCCATCACAATTAGTCATGATTATTCTGATTCTCATCCTCGGTTTTTTGCTGGTTATTACCAGCTCTTTTTCTCGGCCTGAGCCGATTATTATCGTACATGAGCGCCGTAATAGCAATCCACTCTGGCTGGTTTTGTTGATAGGCGGAGGCCTCTGGCTATACACCTCTTTATATGCCTCCGCAGATTTCTTCTCCACGACACCACTTACCGCCCCAGAGGAGCATGAAGACTCCGTGGATCATATCCAAATCAATCAAGCCCCGGCTTCTCACAGGCTGGTAACTTCCGCCGACACCCTTATCAATGCCACGCCTCCGTCTCATGGCGGTGCAAGTTTTACGGCTTACCAAGACACAGATGAACGCCATCTCCAGCACATTATTCTGGTAAAACGCTTTGCCGATGAAGGTAAAGCCGAACTGCTCCAGCGGCATTTCAGCCAATGGGGTATGCAGGTTTTAAGGATGTACGACTCCGAATACCCTTACTGGAACTGCGTTTTCATCGCTAATGAATCAGAAGGCCACAACAAAATTCGGGAGTGGAACCAGCACCACAGCGATTTTGCGCATATGGAGCTGGAGCTACTCCTGACTGAAATTGAAACTCAATAATTTATTCACATTTAAATTTTTCACATCATGAAAAAGGTTGTTTTTTCCATGAGTCCACGAAAGTTGTTTTCCCCTCTTTTTTCCATCTCGCACGAAAAAACGGCTAATCCAGCCGTACCTCACGAGACTTCTGTTCATCACGAGCTTGAAGATTTGGATGCATCTGTTCATCACCATAATGACCATGGGCAGGAGATTGGGCACCATACCCATGCCCATGGAGCGCAAGGTATTTTTGATGATCACTCTAACTCCAGCCATGCCGATGATATTGTGAATAATGGCCACCAAGAAGTGACGAACAAGGTTAAACATCACCCTGATACCCACCACAATCTGGCGACGAGAGCACTGCAATCTGACGAAGATGCCCTCGTCAAAGCAGATCACACCTCCAACAGATCAGCCAATCACCCAAACAAGGATGATGAAACCATACATCCCTCACATGATGAACATGCGGAAAGTAAATAGATCAAAATAAATAAGAACAACAATGGCCCTGGACAATTCAGGGCCATTATTGTTCATTTACCAAGGTAAACAATTCGGGTGTTTTCACAAAACCGCGCACTCGATAAAAGTCGATCCATTTTGTGGTACTGGCGGCGTATTCTGAAAAAATATTATTTGTTTCTATGTGATTTTAAGCACCTTTGTATCAAATTACTCCTCTATGGATACGTTTGAGCAAGACCAAGGCCCTGAACAATCGGCCCAGCCCAAGGGCGGGTTTCAGATATTCGGCACTCCGCTTCATAAAATATGGAAACAACACTACCCCCATCAAACCTACAAAACAACTTGCCTCTGTTTTGAATGATTTATCTACCAAACTTATCAAAAATCCCTGTTTTCAAAACTTTTCCGAAGAAAAGAGACTAGAACGGTCTTTGCAGCCTCTTTTCTTTGAGCAATCGGAGCAGTGTAAAAACAGCGTTTTGAAAATTTACTGAAGAACTTTCACAAGTTTTTCAGTCGGAGAAAACGATGCAGATTATACCGCTCTACCCGCCGCAAGGCGGGCAAAATATTCAAACAATTTTAACAAATATAAAACAAAATCCCCGCATTAGCTTTTGTGCTTCTGCGGGGATTCTCGTTTGTGCTTTACCCCCTATGCGTATTTGCCCATTTGGGGATTTGGTCGCGTTAATTATCCTGCGGGGTGGCTGGTTTGCGGTTCAGGATATAATCAGCGGCTTTTTGTGCTTCTGCGGCGGCTTTGAAAATTAATTTGCTGTCTGCGCTCCGATGTGGCCATTTATGCCTTCAACAACACGGGCGGGTTGTACGACCTGGGCTTTTTGCTGGGCTCGAGTGGATGGGGTTTTATGGCGGGGAATCGGTCGAAGAAGTGAGTGCATTATTCGGCATTCAATCTAATGTTTTTGGCGGTAGTGATCCTTCCGCTGTTCCATTTCATCGTCCATTCCAGGACCTTGTTTGATTTTGCGCCAATCAAAAATTTTGCCGTATTTCTGGAGTGATTTCTTTGCATCGTATACCCTAATAT
>Ga0247843_1009104_pt1 | contig 11195 bp, 11 predicted proteins | sample LaCruzMarch2017__FD_192420 | JGI IMG/M metagenome (GOLD analysis project Ga0247843, IMG submission 192420) | Freshwater microbial communities from meromictic Lake La Cruz, Castile-La Mancha, Spain - LaCruzMarch2017_8m | ecosystem: Environmental > Aquatic > Freshwater > Lake | place: Spain...
TCGAATCTAAAAGCATCGTGACAGAAGCCAACTCGCAGCGCTTTATCAATCTCTTGGCAAAGCTCAACATAGTGACCGATCAAGCCACGGCGTTGCACGCCTTAGGTGACACGCTGCATCTTGCTAGGCGTTACAAAATATCATCCTACGATGCTTCTTACTTAGAGCTAGCGCTTCGACTGGGACTACCCTTATCAACACTTGACGCTGGATTGGCAAAAGCGGCCACTACCGCAGGTGTCCCGCTTTTCGGCAGACATTAATTCCATCTTCGGCTCAGAATTCTCGCCGACTCTAGTTAAGACCATCGCCCGCATGAAAATTCTGATCGTTGACGACCACGCTTTAGTCCGTGAAGGCTTGGCCCAAGTCCTTCAAAATTTGAGCCCCGATTTACAACTGCTCCAAGCCAAGGACGGCGCCCAAGCGCTTGCAACACTGCTTCCCCACCAAGACATTGACCTCGTGTTACTGGATTACCAACTTCCAGATAGCAACGGCTTAGACGTGTTGGTTGACATTGGGAAAATCCAACCCGCGTTGCCGGTCCTCATGATGTCGGGTCAATGCACAGCGCAAGTCATGCGCCAAGCCCTGCAGTTGGGCGCTTTGGGATTTATTTCTAAAGCCGGGGCGTCCGAGGAGTTTCTCCATGGCGTTCAAAGCGCGTTGCAAGGCGAAGAGGTCATACCGCAAGCGCTTTTGGATTCAGGCGGCGGGCTTGAATTCCAAGACTTTTCGCTCTCCCCGCGCCAAGAACACGTACTCGCGCATTTGGTCAACGGCCTGATGAACCGTGAGATTGCAGCCGCTTTGGAGCTATCTGAAGAAACCATCAAAACCCATGTGAGTTCCATTCTTCGGTACTTCGGCGTTCAAAATCGCACCCAAGCCGTATTGGCTGCTGCGAATTACGCCTTCAAAACACGCGCCAGCAAAGTTCGCAAATAGGCGGGTTTCAAGGGTTTGTGTAAAAGGGGGATGCCCGCGGCGTGGGTCTGGGCTTTGAGCGTTTCACTGGTGTCGCCACTGACCATGATGGCGGGAAACTCAGGGCGGGTTTGGGCACGGATTTTTGAAATCATCTGCACCCCTTTGTCGCCCGCTCCCAAATCGTGGTCGCTGATGATGAGTTCTACGTGCTGCGACCAGTCCTCGCCTTGCTGACTGAGCCATGCGTAGGCTTGCTCTGCTGAAGTTGTGCTGACAACCCTACAGCCCCAAGACGTGAGTAAATCGCCAAGCGACTCTCGGGCAAGGGGGTCGTCTTCTACCAGCAAAACCTTGCGCCCGGCCATGCTCACCATGCCCGGCTCAAGATTTAAAAGTGCGGCGTGGGTTTGAGACGAACGCAAAGGCGTCGCCAGTGGCACCGTGATTGAAAACCGTGAACCACAACCCGGGACACTGCGTAACTCCACCTTCGCGCCTAAAAATTGCGCCATGCGCTCCACAATATGCAAACCCAAGCCGTGTCCTTGCGAGGCCGTGCGACTTCCATGGTTTGCAGCGGTTGTAGCTGCAGGGGCTTGAACATAGGCTTGGAATATTTTTTTCTGATCTTCTGTAGAAATTCCAACGCCGCTGTCACACACATCGATTCGCACAGCGCTTGCGTTTTGAACCCGTCTGCAGCCAATAAAAATACTGCCTTGGTCGGTATAGCGCACGGCGTTGTGGGCTAAATTCAACACAACCCGCTCCAACAATTGCACGTCTGTCATCGCCCAAAGGGGACTTGGCCGAATCCGTAAGCGCAAGCCTTTGGCTTGGGCGCTGGGGCCGATCGCAAGCGGAAGCCGTTGCAGCACTTCGTTTAAAGGCGTGGCCACCAAAGTCGCTTGAACAGAACCCGCGTCAAGCTTGGTGAGGTCGAGCAAACTATCCAGCATGCGCCCAAGCTCGTGAACAGATGCGTCTAAATGCCCAAAGACAGCCTGGCTTTGCGTGTCTAGGGGCAATTGTTTTAGCCGCCCCACCAGCATCGCCATCGCGTGGGCAGGTTGCCGAAGGTCATGGGTGGCGCTGGCTAAAAACCGCGTTTGCGCGGCCAATGCCTGTTCGGCTTTGTCTTTGGCTTGTTCGAGTACCAAAGCACGCTGCACGTCCTGCAGTTTCTTTCGTCCCCAAAACATCATGGCAAAACCCTATTCCCGTCTGGGTTTGAATGATGAAAACGCAAAAATCCCATAAAAACCCTTGAAAATAAACTTTTGATCCCTGTCAGGCTAAGAATACAGGGTGAACAGTACACAATTGGCCCATGTCTGAAAGCTCCACCCCCCGGACCATCCGCCTTTACAACGAGCGCCCGCTCGCCTTGTCCGCGCCCGCTGCCGCCTTTAATGCCGCAACTGCAATGGTTGCCAACGGTTCGGTGGCAGATCGCTTGCATCGCCCGCTGCGCGATTTGCGTATCAGCGTGACCGATCGGTGTAATTTTCGCTGCAGTTACTGCATGCCCAAAGAAGTCTTTGACAAAGACTACGCCTACCTTCCTCATGCATCTTTGCTGTCGTTTGAGGAAATCACCCGCATCGCGACTCAATTCGTCGCCCACGGTGTTGAGAAAATTCGCCTCACAGGCGGTGAGCCCTTGCTTAGAAAAAACATTGAACTCTTGATTGCCCAGCTCGCCGCACTTCGAACGCCCCAAGGAAAACCGTTAGACATTACGCTCACAACCAACGGCTCGCTGTTGGCTCGCAAAGCCCACGCCTTGAAAGCGGCGGGCTTGCAGCGCGTCACCGTCAGCCTTGACGGGTTGGATGACGCAACCTTCAAAGCAATGAACGACGTGGATTTTCCAGTTGCCGATGTGCTTGAAGGAATCCGAGCCGCCCAACAGGCGGGCTTGGGGCCCATCAAAGTCAATATGGTCGTTAAATGCGGAACCAATGACGCTGAGATTTTGCCCATGGCGCGTCACTTTAAAAATACCGGCGTTGTACTGCGCTTTATTGAATACATGGACGTGGGAGCCACCAACGGTTGGCGCATGGATGATGTGCTGCCATCGGCGCAAGTGATTGAACGCATCGCGAAAGAATTACCCTTAATCGCCCTTGAAGCCGCAGCGCCCGGCGAGACCGCCCAACGCTGGGGATACGCCGACCCCCAAGGGAAGCACGACCCCAGCGCCGGTGAAATCGGAGTCATCAGCAGCGTGACCCAGGCTTTTTGCAAAGACTGCAACCGCGCTCGCTTATCGACCGAAGGCCAGCTCTATTTGTGTCTCTTTGCCAACCAAGGGTATGACTTGCGCAGCCTGGTGCGCTCGGGCTCTTGCGACGCCGAACTGGCCTCTGCGATTGGCCATATCTGGACCAACCGCGATGACCGCTACTCCGAATTACGCGCCGCCCTCCCCCACGACAGCTCCGGCACTGCGTCTGGCCCGCGCCGGGTGGAGATGAGCTACATCGGGGGCTAGCCGTCATGCCGAAAATTGCGGCCAAAGACGTGTGTGCCGTCGTGCTGTCCGGCGGCATGGGAAGCCGCATGGGCGGCGTTGACAAAGGCTTGCAATCGCTACGCGGCAAGGCCTTGGCTCACCACGCCATCGACCGCCTCAACCACCAAACCACGGGAGCGCCTAGCCTGATCGCCATCAACGCCAACCGCAACGCGCCTACCTACGAAGCGTGGGGCTTCTCCGTTTGGCAAGACACCCTAGAAGGCTTTGCAGGCCCCTTGGCTGGCTTTGCCACCGCCTTGGCGCATTGCGCCGACACCGAAATCCCCTACCTGCTCACCGTACCCTGTGACTCACCCGTTTTTCCCTTGGATTTACTCGAGCGCCTAAGCCACGCACTCACATCCCACGGAGCCGACATTGCCGTTGCGAGCGCTCCTGAAACCAATAAACATGGCGAAACACAGTTAAGAACCCAACCCGTTTTTTGCCTCATGCGCACCACTCTCGCGCCCAGCCTCAATCAATTTCTCAGCCAAGGCGGAAGAAAGGTCGATGCGTGGACAAGTCAACACCACACTGTAGAGGTCGCGTTTAACCTCCCCCACGATGACCCGCAGGCTTTTTTCAATGCCAACACCTTGGCCCAACTGCAATCCCTAGAAAATCCATGAAGACTTTAGACGCCATTGCAGCCGAGCTCGCAGGCTACGACCCCAACGCCCTGCCCGCCCATACGGTCAATGCCTTTTTATCGCGCATGGTTTCGGCCGTCGACACGACAGAAACATTGCCTTTGATGCAATGCTTAGGCCGGGTTCTCGCACAAGACGTTATCAGCCCCATCGATGTCCCCGCCCACGACAACTCGGCAATGGACGGCTACGCTTTTGCTGGCAATGCGCTTCAAACCCACGCGCCTTTGCAACTCAAACCCGTCGGCTTTGCCCTCGCCGGGAAAGCCTACCAAGGACCGGTGGGGCCGGGTGAGTGCGTCAAAATTACCACGGGGGCGGTCATGCCTTTGGGCCTAGATACCGTGGTTCCACAAGAAATGGTGACGCATGCAGGTGTGGGTGAAGGTACGACCATTTCCATACCCGCGGGCTTACTTCGGCTAGGAGACAACCGCCGTTTTCGTGGTGAAGACCTAAAAAAAGACAAAGCCGCTTTAACAGCTGGAACGGTTGTGAGCCCCGCAGCTTTGGGCTTGCTGGCAAGCCTCGGTTTGCCAACACTTTGCGTTTTTCGTCGATTGCGGGTGGCTTATTTTTCTACCGGTGATGAGATTCTCAGCCTGGGAGAAACGCCGCGTGAAGGCGCTGTGTATGACAGCAACCGCTACACCGTTTGGGGCTTGTTGCAACGCATGGGCATTGAATGCATTGACATGGGCGTGGTCCGTGATGACCCCAACGCATTAAAGGCCGCATTTCTCAGCGCCGCAAAACAGGCCGACGCCATCATTACCAGCGGTGGCGTCAGCGTGGGTGAAGCTGACCACACCAAAGCCATGATGCGCGACTTAGCCCACAGCGAAACCCCTGGCGAAGGCGGCGTGGTGTTCTGGAAAATTGCGATGCGCCCGGGCCGCCCCATGGCTGTAGGCCGATTGGGGAAGGTGCCGTTGTTTGGTCTGCCCGGAAATCCGGTGGCTGTGATGGTGACCTTTTTGGCTTTTGTTAGACCAGCGCTTTGGCAGATGATGGGCGCCCGCACTGATGACCCAAGTACCCAGCCGCCCCTCTTGAAAGCCCGCAGCCTTGAGCCCATCCGCAAAAAACCCGGCCGCACCGAATACCAACGTGCCATCGTGTCAGCTGGCGCAGACGGCAGCTTGAACGTCAAAATCACCGGCCAACAAGGCTCAGGCGTTTTGAGTTCGATGGTGCAAGCCAACGGCTTGCTGGTGTTACACCATGAACAAGGCAATATTGCGACTGGTGATCTGGTGGATGTGATGGTCTTTAACGGCGTGATTTAAACGTTAATGGCTGCGGTTCCCTAAACCGAACCCTGCCCCAACTCCACTCCCAAATTCGCCAGCCCATCGGCGCGTTCATTGCCGACATCGCCGGCGTGTCCTTTGACCCAGCGCCAATCGATCACATGGCCACTGGTTTGGACCAAGGCGTCTAGCGCTTGCCATAAATCAACGTTTTTTACCGGTTGCTTTGCAGCGGTTCTCCAGCCTTTGGCTTTCCAACCCGGCAACCATTCGGTAATGCCTTTGAGTACGTACTGGCTGTCGAGGTGCAGTGTGATCTTGCAAGGGCGTTTGAGGGCGGACAAGGCTTGGATGACGGCGGTCATTTCCATGCGGTTGTTGGTGGTTCCTGATTCGCCGCCGTAAAGCTCTTTCTCAGACCCATCTTCCGAGCGCAACAAAGCACCCCACCCGCCGGGGCCAGGGTTTCCTTTGCAGGCGCCGTCTGTATAAATAACCACTTTATTCACGCGTCTGTCTCCCTGCGGGCTGCATCTTGGGCTTGACGCGAAGCCGATACCGGATTGCCCGCCCGCACTTTCGTCGCTTTCCATGCGGGGCCCATCAAACGCAAGCCTCGAACTTTTTTAACCGCTACGACCAAATACACGGCCCCAAAAATAGGCCACCACCGCGCTCCCCAGCGTTCCATCCACGCAAAGCGCTTCAACCATTTGGCAGTTCGCACGGCCGGGCTGTAGCCACCAAAACGCACCACTTCAATTTCAAAACCGAGTAAGCGCAACCAGTCCCGCAGTCGCCAATAGCCAATAAATTCTTGTGCCTCAGGTAAATAGGATTGCCCCAAAAACCGCCCCAGTCCCAAACGCATCCACAAACTCGCCCGCGCTTGCCGCAGGGCCCAGAAACTCAAGGGGTTGATTCCGCAAATCACAACCCGCCCTTCTGCCACCAATACGCGTTCCACTTCGCGCAAAGTTTCGTGCGCATCCAAGCTGCATTCCAGCGTATGCGGCAAGATCACCAAATCAAGGCAATTGGCAGGAAAAGGCAAGGCGCAAAAGTCACTGATGAAGGCGGGATGGCACGGCGCTTGGAGGTCTGAAGTTTGTTCAGCCAACCAGCGGTGGGGCATGCGGTTCGCTTGCAAACCGTCCATTTCAGGAACCCCCAGCTGAACCGCGTGGTACCCAAAAATATCAGTGACCGCGCTGCTCACTTGTTGGCGCTCCCACTCCAACAGGTAATGTCCTGGCGGGGTATGGAGCCAATCTTGAAAACTTATAATGGGTTCACTCATGAAGTTAATACCGCTGCCTGCACTGACTGACAATTACATCTGGATGCTGCACGATGGGGAAAATGCTTTGGTGGTTGATCCGGGCGTGGCCCAACCGGTTTTACAGGCCTTGGCCCTCGAAGGGCTGAACCTTCAAGGTATTCTAATCACGCATCACCATGGCGACCACACGGGCGGCGTCGCGGAGTTAAGGCAAACCACTGGCGCTCGTGTTTTTGGCCCCTCTAAAGAACACGTTCCTGAACCTTTGGTGAAACTCTTCCAAGGCGACTCGGCGCACCTTTTGGGCCTGGAGTTCCAAGTGATAGACGTTCCCGGACATACCGCTGGGCATATCGCTTTTTATTGCAAAGCGGCAGACGGTATTCCCCTTCTTTTTTGTGGTGATACTTTGTTTAGCGGCGGTTGCGGGCGTTTGTTTGAAGGAACCCCGGCGCAAATGTTGAATTCTTTGAATGCCTTGGCGGCCTTGCCCGCAAACACCCGCGTATGTTGTACCCATGAGTACACCTTGAGTAACCTGAAATTTGCGCGGGAGGTTGACCCCAACAATGCGGCGCTGAAAAACTACCAGCAGCACTGCCTTACGTTGCGCTCAAAAAATCTACCAACGCTTCCCTCTTACATGGCCCTCGAGATGGCTATTAATCCTTTTTTACGCAGCACGAGCCCTGCCGTGCTTGAGTCTGTTAAACGCTTTGATGCCGAAGGATTCGCCAAAAACGGTTCCTTTGCAACCCTGCGCACCTGGAAAAACCAATACCAATGATGTTTCGATTTTTAGGGCGCTACTTAGTCTGCGCCGGATTTTTTGTCTACAACCTAGGCTTTGCCGCTACACCTGCGTCACCGTTTGAGGGCCTTGCACCTTTGGAAGTCCAAGAATCCAATACCCGTCTTGTGGTTCCAATGGCAACGACCGATGACTTGTGGGAGCGTATTCGCAGCGGATACGCAATGCCCAACCTGGAAAGTGATTTGGTACGCGATCGTGAAAACTGGTACACCGCGCGGCCTGACTATATTTTTCGGATGACAGAGCGCTCCAAAAAATACCTTTTCCATATTGTTGAAGAGTTAGAGCTGCGCAATATGCCAACCGAACTGGCGCTGCTTCCGTTTGTGGAAAGTGCGTTTAATCCACAGGCCGTTTCAAGCGCCAAAGCCGCAGGGATGTGGCAGTTCATGCCCGCCACGGGCAAGCACTTTGAGCTGAAACAAAATGTTTTTCGTGATGATCGGCGCGATGTTTTGGCATCCACACGCGCTGCTTTAGATTATTTACAAAAGCTCCACGGTATGTTTGGTGACTGGCATTTGGCCTTGGCCGCTTACAACTGGGGCGAAGGCAGCGTGGGCCGTGCCATTGGTAAAAATAAACGCCTTGGCTTAGCAACCGATTACCCGAACCTCACGATGCCGATGGAGACGCGGTTTTATGTGCCCAAACTCCAAGCCATCAAAAATATTGTGGCCAACCCTGGCAGTTTTAACTCCACCCTGCCTCAAATTGGCAACCACCCCTATTTTCAAAGCGTCAGCATTCGCAGAGACATTGATACTGTTCTTGCTGCCAAGTTAGCCGAGGTACCACTGAGTGATTTCAAAGCACTCAACCCATCGCTGAGTAAGCCCGTCATCATGGCGGCCGGAACGCCACAAATTTTGTTGCCTTGGGACAATGCCGATATTTTTGAGCGCAATCTCTTGGGGTTTAGTGGTGGCAGGTTAGCCAGTTGGACCGTCTGGATTGCGCCAACCACCATGAAGGTGGCAGATGCGGCCAAGCGCACAGGAATGTCGGATACGCAGCTCAGAGAAGTGAACAATATCCCGCCGCGTATGTTGATCAAGGCGGGCTCAGCGTTGCTGGTTCCTCGCTCGGCCCAATCTGAAAAAGACGTGACTGAAAAGGTTGCCGACAACGGCCAGATGAGCTTGGCGCCCGAGACCGTTTTAGTCAAAAAAACAGTGAAGGCCGTCAAGGGCGATACGGTAGCTAGCTTGGCAAAGCGCTACCGCACGACGCCAGCCAATATCGTTCAATGGAACAAAGTCAGTGCCAGCGCTAACTTCAAGGCGGGCCAACAAGTTGTCTTGTTTGTGCCTGCGAAAGCGGCTCGCGCCAAGGGCGCCAAAAAGCCCAAGGGCGCGGTTAAACCCAAAGCCAAAACCGTTGCGAACGCAGCAGGAAAAAAGAAGGCAGGCTAAACCTTAGGACTTAGCCGTAGTCTTAGTCCTAACGTCGATCGACCAAAGCATGTGCAATGGTTCCCAAATCAACGTACTCCAGCTCGCTGCCCACAGGAACACCACGCGCTAAGCGCGTGGGTTGCAGGCCTTTGGCACGCAAACCTTCACTGATCACATAGGCGGTTGCTTCGCCCTCGGCTGTGAAATTGGTAGCCAATATCACCTCTTGCACGATACCGTCGCAGGCACGCTCAAACAATTTCTTTAACCCTAAGTCATGCGGACCAATTCCGTCCAATGGACTAAGCTTACCCATCAAAACAAAATACAAGCCGCGGTAAGCCCCGGTTCGCTCGAGCGCCGATTGGTCAGCGGGCGTTTCAACCACACACAGTTTGGTGTGGTCCCTGCGTGTATCCAAGCAGGTCGCGCAGACCACGTCCTGGGTAAAGGTATGGCAACGCTCACAGTGGTGGACATGCTCGGTCGCGTCCAACAAGGCACGGGCCAAGGTCTGGGCTGCCGCACGGTCGTGCTGCAGCACATGAAACGCCATGCGTTGGGCGGATTTAATTCCCACGCCGGGCAAGCGGCGCAAAGACTGAATCAAAGCGTCAAAGGCGCTGGCATCTGTCATTTTCAAAACGGCATTTTCATTCCGCCGGGCAAAGCTGGCATGCCCGCGGTGATCTTGCCCATTTTCTGGTTCGATGTTTCTTCGGCGATTCGCAAAGCGGCGTTGAAAGCAGCAGCAACCAAATCTTCAATCATGTCTTTGTCATCACTCAAAAGGCTGGGGTCGATAGTGACGCGTTTGACTTCGTGCTTGCACGTCATGGTGACCTTGACCAAGCCCGCGCCGGACTCACCGGTGACTTCAATCGTGCCCAATTCGTCTTGGGCTTTTTTCATGTTGTCTTGCATCGCCTGGGCTTGCTTCATCAGGCCGGCGAGTTGTCCTTTGTTGAACATAGCGTTTTCCTTTATTTCGGTTAATCGTTAAAACAATGGGGGTGTATTGAAAAAGTGAGTCGTAACTTATAGCGGGCGAATCGACCCTGGTACCACCCGAGCGCCAAATTCTTGCATCATGCGTTGAACGAACGGGGCTTGGTGAATTCTTTGTTCGGCAGCCATCTGCCGCTCCGCGCTGGCGCTGGCATTGCGCCTGCCGGGGCTGTCTGTTACACGCCCCACCTCAACCGCTAAATTCACGGCTAGTCCTAGAGTTTGCAAGGCTTGGATTAGTCGCTCGCGGCTACCAGCTTGGTTCAGCGACTCGCGCTCCACGCGCAAAATCCATTGGTCTTCGTCACGGTCCACGAGTTGAGATTGCAGTGCGAGCTCCCGCACCATGGCTGTAATGGCCTGGGCCTCAATGAGCTTTTGTACCGTAGCATGCCAAAAATCGCCCTCAGGCGTAGGAACCAAAACGGGTAACGAATGCGCCGAATTCAAGACCTCCTCGCGGCTTTCTGCTTGCACCCGCACCGGCACGCCGACTAACTTGGTAGGCTTAAGGGGTATGGGTGCAACTGGGGGTGGGAACTGCGAAGGCACATCGTTGGGTTCAACCTCGTCAGCGGGCGAAGTACTCGCTCGAACCGGCAAGACCTGACCCGGTGGTGCATCATCCCAAGGCTGCACCTTACTCACGGCAGTTTGCTCAGGCTTCAGGCTTTTTTTTTCCGCTGAAACTGCGGTTGACGTATTTGGGTTTTGGTTTTGGGTTTGAATTTGGCTTTGCTTAGGCGACTTAAAAGCCAACAAACGCAAAAGCACCATAGTCAGCGCCGCGTACTCGTCAGGAGCCAGCCCCAAGTCGCCGCGACCGTGCAAGCAAATGCTGTACAACAACTGCGTTTCGTCTTGCGTCATCATGGCGGAAAGGCGCGCAATATCGGCCGCTTCGGGGTCGGTACTGTCCTCATCGGCAGCGGGGGCTTGACCCAAGGTTTGCAAAACCGCCATAGCTTGCAAAACCGTTGACATTTCTTCTAGGGTAGAGGCCGCGTTAAGCCCGTTCAGGCGCAAGGCTTCTGAGGTTTCCACCACCGTTTTACCGTCACCCAAAGCCAAGGCCTCAATCAGCCGAAAGACATACGACCGATCGACACTTCCCAACATTTGCCGAACCGGCGCTTCGGTTAACTGGCCTGAACCAAAGGCAATCGCTTGGTCGGTCAGGCTGAGCGCGTCGCGCATCGAGCCCCGGGCGGACCGCGCTAGCAAACGCAATGACTGCACATCGGCACTCACGCCTTCAAGCGCCAAGACCTGCTGCAAATGTTCACGAATCGTTTCTGGCGCCATGGGCCGCAAGTTGAACTGCAAACAAC
>Ga0247843_1009106_pt1 | contig 11193 bp, 14 predicted proteins | sample LaCruzMarch2017__FD_192420 | JGI IMG/M metagenome (GOLD analysis project Ga0247843, IMG submission 192420) | Freshwater microbial communities from meromictic Lake La Cruz, Castile-La Mancha, Spain - LaCruzMarch2017_8m | ecosystem: Environmental > Aquatic > Freshwater > Lake | place: Spain...
CAGGCGCTTTCTTAGCGTAACAGCGCCTGAGGATCGTGGGAGAGTTTCTCGATGAAGGCCTTCAGCTGAGTGCGTTGGTTCCATCCGACACGTACAAAACTTAATCCGTAACCGTTTCCTGTACGACGTACGATCTGACCGCGAAGTTCGATACCGGTCGGAAGCACAACGTGGTGCTCTTCGCCGATAGGTAGGTCGGGATTATTTTCGATCGTGATGAAAAGTCCGCTGCGAGAAATATCGAGGATCTCGCCCGGGTACATGTTGCCTTCTGAGGAGTGAGTGAGGCTCACCGGAAGTCGCGCTTGATAGCGGGGGCTCGTTTCCCACCAGCGAAGGCGCGGGTTGTGGAAGGGCTTGCGGAACTCGCGTGAGTACAAAATCCCCGCCGCAAGTAGCGAAAGCACGAGCATCACGCCGAAGGCGATAGGGCCGAGGAACAGGAGTCCTTCCCAGAAAACGATGTTGTAAATCAACACGACACCGATCGTAAAACTCGCAAAAAGGTGAGTCCATGTGCGCACCCGCATCAGGGCAAGGCCAGAGCTGAAGAGCAGCACGTTTAGCGCCCACACTTGAGGTTTGATATAGGCGAGCCAGTAGCTCCAACTTTGCCAGGTCATGAGGGGAACATCGAGGGCTGCGATGGTGAAGACGATGTTGCCGATAGGGGCAAGAATGAGCGCAATCGCGATCAAACGAATCCAAATCGGTTTACGCGTATAACCGCGAATGTTGGCGTTCGTCATTTCAGTTCTTGTCCTTTGAAGGATCTTTTTCGGGCGGGTGGCTGATGATGACTTTACAATCCTGCTGAGGGTCCGAAGATTTGCAGTCCTCAGCGATCTGGAGTTCTGGCGGAGCATTGTAGTTCCCCCGACGGACATCGGTTGGGTTGAGGGCTCCTGTACAGGCGATGAGGCCTGAAAGAGCCAATAGGATCAAAGCGGTCCTGAACATCATGGACTTATCCTAAGGCCTTGAGCCCCGCTTGGGAAGGGCGAGGCCCGCTAAACATCGACAGTGTGCAGTCGCTTGGATAGGCTTCGAAGCTCAACGAGAAGCGCCGACGATGGAACCAGCAAACACTCAACTCCCGCTGGCCGATAGGGTCATTGAAGTCTTCAAGGATCTCGACGCGTCCATTTCTAAATTTCAGTCCGACTCGGGGTGGGGTTGTCGCGAGGGGTGCGGCGATTGCTGCAACAATGCCGAGGTCGAAGTGACGGTTTTAGAAGCGCTGCCCCATGCGCTTCTTTTGTGGCAGAGCGCCAAGGCTGAGCTTTACCATGAACTTCTCAGCGAAAAGCTCGGCTCACCCTGTTTGTTCTATGCTCCTCAGGCTCTGGATGCGTCGATGGGTCGGTGTTCTATCTATGCCACGAGACCGATGCTCTGCCGGATGTTCGGTTTTACGGCTCAGACCGACAAGCAGGGCCAGGCTCGGCTGGCGGCCTGTAAATGGCAAAAGCTCGGTGCCTCGGATCTCCTCAAGAAAATTGACGAGAGTCTCAAGGACGGAAGTCTCGAAGCGCCGATTTTTGCATTCTGGGAACAACGTCTCTCGGAACTCGATCCGACCCCGCTTTTGGGAGAGCGGCTTCCCATCAATGAAGCTTTCCTGAAGGCGATCGACTACGTGTATTGGCGCCGGAACGAGCTCGCCTAAGGCCTCCATTGTTGACTGCGTGGGCGTAGCTGAGTACCCCCATAAGACCATGAGCCTTGTGGATCTTTTCCCGACGACTTACTACTACGCACCGCTGATCAAGGACGCCCGCAGGCGTCAGCGCCTGATTAAGGAACTGCGCTCCGAGATTCCGCGGATTCGCGATTACGACGGTGCCGGACGCAAGTGGTCGGCAGAGAACTATATTGGAGGCTACACTTCCTACGGCTCGATCTCCGAACTTCAAAACTTTTCTTCGACGTTTGCCGAACTTCGCCAGATTCTCGACGGCCATGTCGAAGCTTTCGCGAAAGCTCTCGATGCGGATCTCAAGAACAACAAGTTGGAGATGACTCAGCTTTGGGCGAACGTCATGCCTGCGGGTACTGTTCACTCGGGCCACATTCATCCGCTCTCTACGATCAGCGGCACTGTCTATATCGATGTTCCTCAAGCGTCGAGCGGTCTCAAATTCGAAGATCCGCGCCTGGCGAATTTTATGGGAAGCATTCCTCGCAAGTCATCCAAAGCTGGGGCACGAAGCGAACGCTATCACGTGCTGAAACCCGAAGAAGGTCATGTTGTCTTATTCGAAAGTTGGCTCAGACACGAAGTCCCTCCGAACCCGTCCAAGGGCGAGCGAGTCAGCGTGAGTTTCAACTACAACTGGTTCTGATTCTTCCGAAGAACACGCCCTAGATTTCCATTGCGAAGCTGAAACTGAGGCGATCGAAACGGCCCAGGTCCGGAATAATCGTCCAGCGCTCGAAGGGCTGCGAAGCGGGTTGGACTTTTGCACGTACCACATTTCCCTTCCAGAGCTCGGGCGTTTCTAAAATTTTCAATCCTACAAAGCCCAGCGCGCGCAGCGTATCGAAAGTCGTCCATTTGAGGTCGGAGTAAGTCGCGCTGTAGCTTGTGTTACCGCGTTGGACGCAGGCGAGGAAGAGGTCCAGAGAAACAGGGAGGGGGACTAAGCTGCGTTCCGTGTGGCTACTCTCGAGCGGAGGTGGGCTGAGGGCAAAGGCGAGCGACTCGCTGGAATCTGCCGCGAAGGACGTGACGCTCGAGAGTGTCGCAAAATAAATTGAGAAAAGGGCTGGAACACGGAACATCGGCGCCCGTCATAGGGCCAAACATACTTCCGAGGCAAGTACTTGTTAGTTAGTGTCTAGAGGCTCTTGAGTTCGGTCCAAAGCCGGTCTGTGAGCTGCAGCAGTTCTTCGCGGTCGGTCAGGTAGTGAAGCGACTTGAAGATCTCGGGTTGGGGGAAGGCGCTCGACTCTTTGATCTCCTTTTTGACTTGTGACCAGGAGGCTTCATTGGCCGAAGGATAGAAAGTGCGGTTGGTGAATGCTGCGGAACTCGCATCGGCAAGAACGGCGTCGATGAATTGGTGGGCCCATTCGGGGTGAGCCGCATTCATAGGTATCGAGAAGTTGTCGCTCCAGAGGGTTACACCCTCAGTGGGAAGCAGGTAGATGAGGTCGGGATTCTCGGAGCTGAGTCGGACTCCTGCACCCGAAAACACCATGCAGATGCCGCATTCTCCGGCTTCGATGACGGGCTCGGCGTCGGGTGTGTAGATTTTTATCTGAGCTTGGACCTTTTTTAGATATGCGAAGGCGGCGCTGATGTCAGCCTCCGACGCCGATGCCCAGGCTTTGCCCGAGACCCTCAGGGCGGCATGGACGTTCTCCTTGGCGTCGTCCAGCAGGGTCACCTGACCTTTGTACTTGGGATTCTCGAAGATATCTTTCCAGCTTAGGGACTTGGCTCCCCGAAGCGAGGGAATGACTTTGGTGTTGATGACGACTCCGGTGGTGCCCCAGGCTAGGGGAATACTGTGTTTCAGCTCGGGGTCGTAGGCTGGATGCAGAAAATCTTTCGAAAACTTTGAGAGAACACTGAGCTTCGAGTGATCGATGGGCTTCAGAAGATTCTGGCGAACCATCGTGCTGACCATGTAGTCCGAAGGCAGGATGAGGTCGTAACCCGTTTTCCCGGATTTTACGGAGAACTGGATTTTGGCCAGGAGTTCTTCGTTGCTCGTAAAATAGTCCCGACTCACGGTGATGCCGGTCGATTTCTCGAAGCTGGTGATGGTTTCTTCCTCGAGATATTCCGTCCAGGTGAGAACGCGCAGGATGCGTTCTTCTTTCTTGGGTTCAGAGGGAGTGCATGCGGCAAGAATAAAGAGTGCGAATATTACAACTGAAGAGCGGAGCGATTTCTTTTGAAACATAGTTGGGAGACTAGAACACCCACTATCGAAATTCCACACAGAAAAAGCGAGAGCGTGTAGATCTCAAGTCCGATCTTGAGATGGAGCATGCTGAAGATCTTGATCGGCAAAGTCATTTGATCCATGCCCTTGATGAAAAAACTAATGAGGAAGTCGTCGAGAGAAAGCGCAAAGCATGTCGCGAACGAGGCGATGAGTCCGGGGAGAAGCTGGGGGAGCAGTGCATGGCGGAAGACCGAAGACGTGCTCGCGCCCAGATCGCGCGCGGCATCGAGAAGGCTGCGGTCTAGAGTTTCGATGTTGGCCTTCATGATGAGTGTCGCATACGTGAAACAGAAGCCTACGTGACCCATGACCAGCGTGCCCCAGCCGAAGTTGAGGCCGATCTTCACGAACCAAACGAGCAGGGCGAGTCCAAGTGCGATCTCCGGAAGAAGAAGTGGCAGTAGCAACAGCGTTTCGAAACGCTTGCGCCAAAATCTAGAGAAGCTCGGGAGGGCAAAGGCGGTGAGAGTCCCCATCAAAGTCGCGATGAGTGAGCTGACAAGTGCCAGCACGAGAGACTGATTGAGCGACGAGAGTAAATCGTGGTTGTTGATGAGTCGCTCAAGTCCTTCATGGGAGAAGCCTTTGCGAAGAGTGAGAGCGAGCGGCAGCCACAGAAATACGACGACAAGAAGGAAGACAGGGAAAAGGCGTTTCATCTGGCGTCGCCTTCGACATGGCTGTCGGAGCTACGCACACGGTTGAGTGCGAAGAGGGTGAGTACCAGGAGGATGACGATAAGGGCCGAGCCCAGGGGCCAGTTGCGTGCGGTGAGGAACTGGTTCTGAAGGAAGTTCCCGATGAAGAAGTACCTCGAACCGCCGACGAGTGCGGGAATGAGATATTCGCCGGTCGAGGGGATGAGTACGAAAAGGGCGGCCGAGAGCAAGGCTGAGCGGTGCAGGGGGATGAGGATTTTGGTGAGAACTTTAGTGCGTGAGGCGCCCAAATCCTGTGCGGCTTCAAGGATGCGAGGATCTTGGCGAAGGAAGGACGCGTAGAGTGGGAGAATCGCATAGGGGAGGTAGTTGTAGCAAAGAGCGAGCAGGATTCCTGGTCGCGTGTAGAGCCACTCGAGTCCGAAGAGTTTAAGTCTCAGGAAATCCATCATTGCGAAAATGCGAATCAGGAAACTGGTGCTGAGCGGAATCAAGATGAGGCTGAGAGCGAGCGTCTTGCGAGCGCCGTTAAGTCTCGACATGAAGTAAGCGGACGGAAACGCGATCACGAGGCACAAGGCGGTATTGGCGACGGCGAGTCCGAGGCTTCGCAATATGATGTTCACGTAGAGGGGATCCGAAAGTCGCTTGTAGGCTTCGATCGTTAGCTCGGTCGAAGTAGATCCGTCGGGAAGGCGTGTGTAGATACTGAACAGAGCGAGGATCACGAAGGGGCCTACGAGAAAGCCGATGATCCACACGTAGAGCGGGAGCATGAGAATCTGCGTGTTTAAGCTGGGGAGTTTTCGTTTCGAAGCGACCATGTGTCGTCGTACTCCCACTTCATGAGCAGTTCGGTTCCGTCTCCACCCGGCAACGCCTCATGCCCCGGTGTTTTGATGAGGTGAGTGCTGCCAGTGGGGTCGATGACCTTGCTGAGCCACTCTTGTCCCATGAAGGCCGTGTCGATCACGCGCACCTTGACGCCGAGTTCGTTGTCTTTCAGCGGTGTGCCGATCGGTCTTAGGTCGAGGCTTTCAGGTCTCAGCATCCACGAAGCGTCGGCGGTTTTTGTGGGGAGCAGTGAAAGATTTCCACTCATGTGTGCCGTGAGATCGATTCCGAAAAAGTTCGCGGTCCCGATAAAGGTCGCGACGAAATGGGAATTCGGTCGGCGATAGATTTCCTCAGGCGTGCCCACCTGGACGAGGCGTCCCTTGTTCATGACTCCGATGCGATCCGAGAGAAGCATCGCTTCGGACTGATCGTGTGTGACGAAGATAAAGCTAGATCCGAGTTTTTTTCGGAGTCTTAGAAGTTCCATCTGCATCTTTTCTCGAAGCTTAAGGTCGAGTGCGGAGAGCGGTTCGTCGAGAAGAAGAATTTCAGGATCGCTGATGAGGGCGCGGGCGAGTGCCACGCGTTGTTGCTCGCCGCCGCTGAGTGTTTGCACGGGGCGCTTCAGCAGATGACGGGTTTGGGTGAGCTCGAGGATCTCGTCGGCAGCCGACTTGATTTCGGTTTCGGATTTCTTCGCCATGCGCAGGCTGAAGACGATGTTTTCAAAAACGCTGAGATGAGGGAAGAGAGCGTACTTTTGGAAAACGGTGCGGATGGGGCGTTTGTGAGGAGCGACTTTAAGGAGATCTTGTCCACGCAGGTGTATCGAGCCCAAGTCGGGTATTTCGAAGCCGCCGAGAAGTCTGAGGGTGGTGGTCTTGCCGCAACCAGACGGGCCTAGAAGCGAGAAGCCTTCTGCTTCGCCGATTTCGAGATCGAGGGAGGCGAGGCCTGCCTCATTTCCATCGCTGTCGATGAAGATCTTTCGAAGGTTTTTGATTTCAAGAAACACTGCTGAGCTTTTGCCGGAACTTCTAGCGGGGGTCAAAGGGAAACGGGGCTGGGGCGTGTTTTGAAAAATCTGCCGACGCGAGGAGCCCGTGGGTCAAGTCAGGAGGGTCTCTCTAGGGCTCAAAGTAGGGGTTGAGCATTTGAGTTCTCGGACTTCTCGCGTCGGTCTTGTATCTCGCTTTGGCTCTTTGAACATCTCCCCCGAGCATCGTGGGCCAAAGCGTTGTTCGTTATCCGGTGCTCGGCGCTTTTCGGATCGACGTAGGATCGATGCCTTCGAGCGCGAGGCTGAGTTCTTTTAGAACTCGGTTTCTAATTTCTTGTACGGGTAGGGATTTTGTAAATTTGCGTGAAATGAATCCGAGGGATTCGAGCGTGTTGAGTTTGATGTAGGCGAGGGTGGAGTCGAAGTCGCGGCCCCAGCTCACGATGCGGGTGAAGGGGCGTTGGGTCCAGAAGCTTTTCTTAGTGCTATGGGTGGGGGCGCTTTCGTTATCGAGTGCAGGTCCGCGTTCTCGTCCCATCATTTTTCTTGCGATAAGTCCCGTTGATCCCCTGAGAAAGTTCTGCAGCCCGCGGCGTTTCGTGTATCTCACTAAGAGGTGCAGGTGATTGCCGGCGTTGGCGACTCGGTAGACTTTCACGCCGTGTTTTCTTCCCATTTTTAAAAGCGTGTTTTGAATCACGCGCTCACTTTTCAGCATGGAGTGGGGACCGCTTGCGTATTCGCTTCTGAGGACGATGTGCAGCGCTTGCTTTGAGGAAAGCGGGCGCGCGACTTTCGCGTGGGAGTTCTTGAGGAGCGAGCCCCCGAAGGCAAGTTGTTTTTTGAACTCCAGGCCCGGCAGCGCGATCTGATCCGAGCTTTGCCTGCTTCTGGATTTAGTCGCCATCAGGAAAATCTAACATTAAATGTAGCGATGTCAAATATTGTTTTCGAGGCACATTCCAATTTCAAGTGCGACGGGTCAAGGGAAATTTCAGTAGAGGGGGCGGAGTCCTGAGTGAGAGTTCCGACATGGACCGAGGGTCGATCGTGGAGTTGCGGGTCGCGTCGTGCTTTAAGCTGGCTGGTGATTATTCGAAAACTTCTTGGCTCGGATTACGATAGTTTTCATACGATGCGAATCGGGATGCTTGAGTTGAATGCTCGAGATTACACGGCCGGGGCGAGTGATTGGAGAAATGCCTCTCAAGAACAGATCATGTCGTATTTGAGAGAAAACGAAGAGGGTTCCGATAACTTTGTTTTGGGCGCTTTTCGCGACGGCGAACTTGTGGGGATGCTTGGTTTCAGGCGTGAGACTCGCGCTACCGTTAGGCACAAAGGCAGTACGTGGGGTCTTTTTGCAAAGCCCGGTCTTGAGAATGTCGAGGTTGAGAAACTTCTTCTGGCTGAAGCTATTAAAACCGTTCGTAGTTACGCCGATTTTGAATACATTCGCACTGTGCAGAACGTGTCGAATATCGAAAAAATAGATCTCTTCTTGGCGTTGGGATTTAAAAAGTACGGACTCGAAGAAAGAAGCATGCGTGTTGGTCAGCAATATTTCGATCAGGTCTATCTGAAGCTCGTCGTTTAATTCGAATCCCTAAATCGCAAGCTCGCCGAGCTTCTCGCGCACGCGCCTCGCCGCACGCCCCAGGCGTTCACCGCGTTTCCACATCATCGCAATCTCCAAAGTCACCGGCGGCAACTCCTTGTTGCGAATCGGCATGAGGTCTTCGGAATAGGGCCGGCTCTCCAAACGCTCTTCCGGAATCCGTCCCCATCCGAGTCCCATTAAGATCAGTTGCTCTTTTACGGCATGGTTGGAAACCGTAAGCTTTTTCCCGCCGCGCAAGCCCGGCACTCCGAACGGGCTGTCTTTGTTGCCCGACGTCACGATGATGTTGGGAATCTTTCGTAGCTGTGGCAATTCAATCTGGGTTTGTCCTGCGGGAAGATGCTGCTTATGGATTGCGGGCAACAATCGTCGCTTCATGAGCGGACGATACTCGATCTCTTCGAGATGGGTCATGAGTGGCGCGATCGCGAGATCCGCAACTCCATCGAGAACTTCCTGCACGCTTTGCGTAACCACTCCGAACGAAAACTCCAGATCGAGCCCTCCGAAGTCTGCGACCGCTTCTTGAATCTTCGGAATGATGAGTTCGAACGGGCATGCGGAATCGAGTGCAACGCGCAGCTTCGGCTCGCAATCTCCGCGCAAGTCTTCCGCGAGCTCACGAAGCTCAGAGTGTGACTCTAGAAAAACATCCACGCCTTTGAGGAAACGCTCCCCTTGCGCCGTGAGGACGGGACGATAGGGACTGCGATCATAAAGCTGAAAGCCGAGATCTTCTTCGAGTCTCTTAAGAGACGTGGAAAGGGCGGGCTGAGAGAGTTTGAGAACCTCTGCCGCCGCGCGCCAAGCACCCTGTTTTGAAATCTCTTTAAATACAATAAGTTGATCAATGGTCATAATCTAAAGTTATCATGATTATAAAAACTTTATAATATTTTATTTTCATCCAGTGGCACATAGTGGCCCTATGACTTATTTGCGCAAATCCGAGGAACGTGGACATCTTCAAATCTCTTGGCTCGATTCGCGGCATACGTTTTCGTTCGGCGATTACTACGCGCCCGAGCATTCCGGTTTTAAATCACTGCGAGTGATCAACGAAGACTACATCACGGGCGGCGCGGGCTTTCCGGGGCACCCCCACAAAGACATGGAGATCATCACCTATATGGTGTCCGGATCTCTCCGACACAAGGACAGTACGGGACAGGAAGGCGTCATTGTTCCGGGTGATGTGCAGATGATGAGTGCGGGCCGTGGCATCGTGCATAGTGAATTCAATGCCTCTGATAAAGAGAAAGCACACTTGCTGCAGATTTGGATTCATCCGAAACAACGTGGACTTGTTCCTACGTATCAACAGCAGAACTTTGGCGAGAACTTCAAATCGAAGGACTGGGTCAAGCTTGTCTCGACGCAGGATGATCCCGAGACAAATGTTCTACGCATCCAACAGGATCTTGAACTTTGGGTTAGAAAGTTCGAAGAGGGTGACGTGTTTCAGAAGGTGCTTGGCTCAGCAAACGCGGTTTGGATTCAAGTCGTCGCAGGATCAATCGAGTGGAACGGTCAAACTTTGGCAGAAGGGGATGGGCTCGGCATCGAGACCAAAGAAATCTTAAAGCTTCACGCAAAATCAAAGGGCGAAATTCTGCTTTTTGTTTTTCAATAAAGACCCACGTTATCTAGGAGGAAAAGAATCATGAAAACATTTACTAAAACCTTGGGACTCGCAGTGCTCGCGCTGTCGGTGAACTCATTTGCGAACGGCTCGATCGACACGTCCAAGAGCGCGGTCAAGTGGACCGGCTACGGTATTGGCAAATCTCACTGGGGACACGTTGGGCTTAAAGAGGCTGATCTGAAGTTCGACAAAAAAGGCGAGCCCACTGCGGGCACTGTCGTTGTAGATCTCAACAGCATCGAAACCAAAGATATCGAAGACAAAGATACGGCAGGCAAGCTCAATGGTCACCTCAAGAACGCAGACTTCTTCGATGTCGAGAAGTTCCCAACCGCGACATACACCGCAGATTCGATCACTAAACAAAAAGACGGCAGCTATGTCCTCAGGGGTAAGCTCAAAATTAAAGACGTCGAAGACGCTAAAGACGTTGTCCTAAAGCCCGTTGTTGAAGGCGACACGACCTATCTCACCGGCTCCTTCAAGTTCAATCGCGCCAAGCACAACGTGAAGTACAACTCCGGTGCTTTCGTGAGTCTCGCTAAACTCGGTGACAAAGTTATCAAGGACGTGATCGACCTCGAGTTGAAGCTCGCCGTTAAAAAGTAAGCCAAACTGAGTTTTTAAGAATGGCCGCAGCATGGGTATAGAAGCCCATGTTGCGGCTAAAAGTCTCAACATATCTGCTATCGACAATCGCTTTCACGGCTTCAATACTTCTGCCAAGAAATTGGCCAAAGCGCGGGCACGTGTTTCGAACCACGCGATTTCGACGTATTCGTCTGCTCTGTGCATTGAGCCTCCGCACGCTCCAAGTCCGTCAAAGACAATGAGTCCAGGACGATTGAAGTAGCAGACGTCGGCCCCGCCTCCTGATGTGCCTGACTCGATGGGGCGCGACTCCAGCTCAGAAATAATTTTCGCGTAGCTTGTGGCCCATTTGCGACTGCTGCGGTTTGAGTGGAGTGGGGGACAATCGTCTGTGATCTCAAACCGCGTCGTGCAAGGGTTCTTGTCTTCTTTCGAGTGGACGTATTCGCGCTTGAGGATCTGAGTGATGCGTTTATGAAGGGTGTCGCGATCTTGAGTCGTGGCAAAGCGCGTGTCGAGTTTGGCTTGAGCGCCTCCGCAAACCACATTGTAGGTGCTTGATGTGGTTTCGATCTGACCGATGTTCACGGTGACGTCGCGTTTGTAGCTGGTGAGTTTGTGGATCTTGGCGATCTTAATTGCGAGTTCATGGGCGGCATTGATGCCATGTCTGTGGGCTCGTCCGGCATGGGCTTCTCGCCCGGTGATGTGAATGTCGTACCAGCGATTCCCGCGGCGCTCGGTCACGAGATCTTTGCCGTTCAAGGCCGGCTCAAAGCCCAGGACAAACTGTGATTCAAGGGAAAGTTTTCGGAACTCATCGTAGAATCCGAAGGAGCCCAGTTCTTCGTTGGGCGAAGATACAAAATTCAAATTAAGTT
>Ga0247843_1009111_pt1 | contig 11187 bp, 6 predicted proteins | sample LaCruzMarch2017__FD_192420 | JGI IMG/M metagenome (GOLD analysis project Ga0247843, IMG submission 192420) | Freshwater microbial communities from meromictic Lake La Cruz, Castile-La Mancha, Spain - LaCruzMarch2017_8m | ecosystem: Environmental > Aquatic > Freshwater > Lake | place: Spain...
ATCGAAAAAATGAGGCGGCCACATCAGTGATTTGAAAATTCCCGCTCAAAGTGCGAAAAAGCAGCGCCAAATTCCGCAGATTATCTTGGCGAAATCCCACTTGATTATCGTGCTCGGCCACACCAGTCGTTCTTGTCCTGAAAGTTGCGCGGGACATAGAGGGTTGCGTAGTAGGTGGGATCCCATGCCATGGCGTGGAGCAGGATGAAGGGGACGGATTTTTTAACAGTCTCCGGATGATCCATGTAGGCGAGGGTGTTACCGATGAGGCTGCTAACCATGTTGAAGTCGTCGATCGAACGCATTTTCATCTCCCACTCGAACCCTTCGCCCGGGATGCGTTTCCTGGCCTCGGCCTCGATCTGCTGGTTCGCCCCGTAGCCGCCGGTTTCGCTGATGACGATGTCCACCTTCTTGCCGTAGTGGTTGACGGTGTGGTTCTGGATCAGATCGAGAACGGATTCGAGCGGCAGTCCGCTGGTGATGCGTCCGGGAAAATCGTCTGAATTCTCCGTTTCGCTGACGATGTCCCCCTCCTTCGCGCCGAGGAAGTCATACACATGGAAGGAATAGAAATCGAGACCGCACTGGGTGTTGTCGATGAAGTCGCGCAATCCGCGGAAGTTGTCGTATTGATTGCCGTAGTAGTAGGCGACAGCCAAGCAGGGTCCGCCGACGCGCACCCCTGGCACCATGCGGTGCACCGCATCACGGGTCACGGTGTGATACTTGGCCAGATGCGGATCGCTCCAGTAAGACCAATGGGGTTCATTGAGCAGTTCGAGCCATTCCGGGCGGTTGAAATCGGAAAAGCCGTGGAGAAGCGATAAGGCGTAGAGTTCGGCGGCAGCCTCTAGATTGGTGGGGAGGCTGTGTGGTTGATGATTTTTGTCCTCCTTGGCGGCCTCGCTCATGTATTGCCCCATGAAAGACGGGTGCCTGTTGAGGTGATCATGCGAAACGAGTTCGATGCGGTTTCCCATGTCGTGCCGATGGTCCTCCGTGGGCTTGTAGGTGATGGCCGAGAGGCGCTCCTTCAGGCTCTCCTGCTCGACAAATCCCGGGCGCTTCGGGTCTTGGGTATATTGGTAGCCACCAGAATCCGCAGTCATCACCCCCTGGATGCTACCCCAGACGATGCGGTTTTCCTTCACGAGCCAGTCATAGATTTCGGGTGTCTTGCAGTCCGGTTTGTCGATATGAGTGAAGAGGTTGAAGTAGGTTGACCGGTTCAGGTCGCTCGTCCCCTCGATCCGACGGGTGCAAGCCGGGTCGATGACGATGGACACTTCCCGCACGGCGGGCGCGGCCACTGTGGCTGCTTGTCCCGCGGTGAAGGTGCAAACCACCAATGCAGCTGCCTGGTTCCGTATTCTGTGGTTTGTTAGATATCGAGCCATAATAAAAAAAATTACATCACCTGCATGTTCAAGCTGATAGGAAATCGCTTTCGGCCCTCTGGGGCGTTGTCCCAGAGTTCGTCGTAGCTGCCAGGGCTGAAGGTCGAGTGCCCTTCATTCCCCTCCCGAATGACGATCCAGCCAGGCATAGCGGGCGAGGAGGTCTCCGCAGCGATGAGTGCAAGCGGAGCAAGGAGCGCCATGACAAGTCGGCGGATCATGAGTCGGGGGGCATTTTTTTAAACGCGAGGGTTCGGAGATTGATTACGGCGCGTGGAGGATTTGTCCTGCGGCGGCGAGGTTTTTTTGGAGTTCGTCGATTGGCACATTGTGGACGGGGGCGCCTGATTTTGCAGCCATGGCGGCGGCGGTGCCGGCGGCTTGGCCGGCGATCATGAATTGCGGCTCCATGCGGAAGGAGGCGAAGGCGATTGTGGAGGCGCTGATGCAGACGGGCACGAGGAGGTTTTGGCATTCGCCGAACTTCGGCAGGAGGGCGCGGTAGGGGATGTCCCACGGCTCGACGGGTTGGCTGATGTAGCCTTCCATGTAGACTTGGTCTTCGGCGTTCGGGAAAAAGAAGGTGCGCATCGAGACCCATTGGACTTCGCGGATGTCGATGTTGTAGCCGGCCATGCCGATGCCATCGTTCTTGCGGCGGTCGGTCATGAGGTCGTGCTGGGTGAGGAGGTATTCACCTTTCATCTTGCGGGCTTCGCGGATGTAGAGCTGGTGAGGCCAACCGCCGGTGTCGGTGAACTCGTCCTTGCAGAGTCCCCATTGCGAATATTTCTCCCGCACGCTTTCGGGCACCGAGGGGTCGTTCTGCACGAAGTAGACGAGCCCGTGCGCCCAGTCGAGGTGCTGCTTCCAGATTTCTTTGCGCCGCTCGGGCGAGCCGTCGGGGTAGTCCTGATTTGCCCCGGGGAGGTTGAGGGAAATCGGATAGCCTGCATTCACATCCGACTTGCCGTTCGGCATGGGCTTGATGCCCAGGATGCGGTCGACTTTTTCTCCACCGACCTCGATGCAGCGTCGCAGAAGCTCGTAGCTGGCGGGGTCGTAGCCTTCGGGCTTCGTGATCGGGATGCGGTTGGCTTCCACATTCGTGAGGCAGAGGCGGAAATTGTAGGCTTGGAATTTTCCATCACCCGCGCCGGTGGGGGCGAGGTCTTCCTCGGCGGTAATGTGTGGCAGGAGCTGGCCATCCTTCCACGGCGAGATGGGATAATTGATCTGATGGTTGCTGCGCAGGAGGTCGCGGCGGCCGGCAAGGGATTCGCCGTAGGTATCGCGTCCCTCCCGGCCCAGTTTGTAGGAAACGCCGGCGGCTTTCATGAGGTCGCCCTCGTAGGTGGCGTCGATGAAAACCTTCGCCGAGTATTCGGTGCCGTCGGTGGTTTTGAGCGAGCGAATGCGGCCGTCCGTTTCATCGATCGAAGCAAGCGCCTGTCCGAACTTCACTGGCACTTTTTGTTCGGCGAGCATTTCCTTGAGGATTTTTTCGGCGACATGCGGCTCGAACATCCAGGCGATTTCCTGCCCGTAGTGTTTCCCCGCGCGGCGGAAAAATTCCAACGCGAGGCCGCCGATGACATTTTCCTGCCGATCCATGTCGGTGCGGCCGAGTCCGCCCGAGAGCATGCCGCCGACATGGGCGCGGGGTTCGAGGAGGATCACAGTGGCACCTTGCTTGGAGGCGGCGATGGCGGCCATGGTTCCAGCAGCCGTGGCCCCGTAGACCACGACATCCACAGGCGCTGAGAAGCCCTCGAGAAGGCCGAGGAAGAGAATCAAACACAGTGCGATTCGGGTCTTCATGGGGCGCGGAGCACTCGAAAGGCAGGGGTCACATCACGGCCTGCGAAGAGCGACGTTCCGAGGGGATTTTCCATCAAGGATTCGCCGGGTCCACCGCATTGAAGAAAATCGCATCAGCATGCGGGTTGATGTCATTTTGGATATTCTGTCCGATGACGCATTGGGTGAAATAATTACCCTTCGCCTTGGAATTGCCGGCCAGGATTCCGTTGAGACGGTTGTAGCGCGTCACATTGTTGAAAAAGAGATTGTCGTGGGATGTTTTGTCATCCGCACGGCCTCCGACGCTGGTTCCGCGGTAATTGCCATTGCATTCGTTGGCGGAGATCACATTCGGGCCGGTGTTTTGTTTCACTTCTTCGTTCCAGACATGGATGCCGGCGGCGAAGTTATCATTGAGAATATTTCCGAAAACAATGTTGTGGTCCACGCCCTCTTCGATGAAGACGCCATGGCGGCGATTGCCGGTGCAGACATTGAAGAGAGCGGTGCAATCAATGGCGTGGGCGTCAAGATCGATGCCGTCCGTATTATTGCCGATGCAATTATTTGCAATCGAGTGAACGCGGGTCGCGACGTGGGCCCAGACACCGCGGGCGTTGTTGCCGTAGACATTGCACCGGTAGATGAACATCGGGTGATCCTTGTTTCGCGCCTTGGTGTTGATGCCATCGCGCGAGGAGGCGGTGATGTTGACATTCTCGAGAACACAGACGCTTCCTTTGTAGGCATTTACTGAATGGTTGACTTGGCGACCGCCATCCAGTTTGCCACCCGAGACCGAGGAGTATCCGGTTTTTGGAATCATAACCACCTGCCCGACGGGCTCGCCTCGCACCCAAGGTGGGTCGAGGGGAAGGCCGACATCGGCGAGGATGCGTCCATCGAGGATGAGGCAGGTATTGGGGGGAAGTTCGAGACCAGCGAGGGATTTTGAAACGAATTCGCCTTGAAGTTTCAGCACGAGGACATCGTTGGGATGTTCTTGGCTGGCGGCATTGAGGGCTTCTTGAACGACGGCGATATCGACTGGGGGAGTTCCCTCCTCGTTCCCTTTTTTCTTTTTGCCGCCCAGGATGTCCGGCATGTCGAATCTTCCCATGCCTGAGACGATGAGCGGATCCTTGTGCGGGTGCCGGTAGGTTGGCGGATTGAAAAATTTCAAGCCCGTTGCGGCGGGATCCACCGACAGGCCGGCATTACCAACGAGAAAAATGTCCTTGGCATCGGGCGAGAGCGTTGCGGTTCCTTGGAGGTCGTTGCGGAAAAGTTGTTGCGTGGAGCCGGCGAGCACGAGTTGGTGATCGGTTGCGCGGCCGATATTCTCGGTGACGAGGGTGCCTTGGCTGGCGGCGGTGAGTTCCAGCGCGGCCTTGTCGGCGATTTTGTTGCGGGCGATCACTCCGCGGTCCGAGCTGCTGCGGATGGCGGCGGTGTTGCCCTTGAAGTCATTTCCCGCGACGATGCTGTTGATTGAAGTGATCACCAGCGCCGTGCCGGTATTTTTTGAAAAGACATTGTCGAGGCACTGAAAGGCAGCCGTCTCGTCCACGCGGAGACCGTCGGCGTTGCCGGAGAAGTGGCAGCGTGTCGCGCTTGCGGCTTGGTTGAACGCCACCGCATCGCGGCCTTTGTAGTCGATCGCCGCAACGCCGCAGCCCGTCACGGCCAAGCGGTCCAGGTTGATCCGTGCGCCGCCCGCGATGAGGATGCCTGTGACGGATTTTCCCCCGCCATCGATCAACCCCGCGCCTGGTCCCTCCGATGCGATGAGAACATCCTCGGCATTATCCAGCGCGATGAGGGCCGTGGCTGTGATGTCGGGCGAGGCGACGATCCCGGCGTCTTGGGAAATCGAGAGGCGCATCTTTGAGCCGAGTCGCAGCGGACTGGCGCCGACCTCGATCGGGCTTGGGGTCTGGATGACAAGGAACGCGTCGGGATTTGCGGCCCGTGCCGCGTCGATGACTGCTTGCGCCGTCTCCGCGGCAACGACTCGGCGAGCCTTCTTACCCATCAGATTTTCCAGCAGGCCCAGTTCGGGAGCCGCGGCGAGAGGCAGCTCCACCCGCACGACCTGCTCCTGCGGACTGATGAAAAACGGGGCATCTGGTTCTGAAAAAAATTGGGCTTTGGCGCTGAGAAGCGGAATCAGAGTCAGCAGAAAAAAAGCCGCTTGGGGGAGAGCAAACTCTCTCGATCGTGTTTGATGTGATTTCATAGTAAATAATTTCCGAGTAGGGCCGGGAGCTTATTTTCTCACAAATGAGATGGCAATATAAAATGTATATTAATGTTCTGTTACTGGATATTTATTGCGCTACCAGCAAAATCGCACTAGAAACCGTGTTGATGAAAATTTCAGCCTCCCTCTGCATTGCAACTCTTCTGGCAACTCCCGTCTTCGGTCTTTCCTTGGCATCGGCTTCCACCGACACGAACCTTCCGCTCAGTGGTTGGATGGTGATTGGTGACAAGGAAAAAGCCTATGGCCCGACCGAGGAAGGTGAAAACATCACATTTGGCGGCGCGGATTTTGGTAAGAAAGGAAGGAACGCCGCTGCCTTTTTTCCGAAGACCGAGTTGGCCGAGGGAGAGACATTGGAGTTCACGGCGAAAGCGAATTTCAACGGCGTCTCGGGCATGGGAAGTTTCCGGTTCGGGATTTTCCAAAAGCGCTCGAAAGACCATCCGCGCGGGTGGTTCGGGTATTGCGCCTACGCGGGAATCGACAAACATTTTCCCAAAGGCGGGCTCTTCGCCAGCGAACCCGATAACGATGTATCCTACGACAAAGCCACGGCCAATGTCCTTGGCGAGTCGACCGTTCCTTTCCGAAACATCAAGGACGGCACCTATGTGCTGACCATGACACTCACTCGCTCGGGTTCGGCCATTGAATGCAATGCCAGCATGGCTCCCGATGGGGATCCCTCGGCACCGATCGCCGAGTATTCGGGCACCGACTCCGCCCCCGCGGCGCAAGCTTTTGACAGCTTGGGATTCAGCACCCACGAGTTGCTCTCCGCGGATTCGCTCAGCTTGAGCGATGTCTCGGTGAAGCTGATCGCTCCTTGATCTGCGTTATGGTTTCTCTCCCGCGCCGCCATCCGCGGCCTTGGAGAACGAGTCGGCGCGGGCGTTGAGTGGCACCCGCGCCGTTTCTTTTCTTCAGGGATTGGAAACGGCGATGGACACGGTTTGGTTTCCCGCTCCGCCGGCATTGATTGCCACGATCCGGGTGCCAAAAGATCCGGCTGTCGCGGGACTGCCCGAAACTCGGCCTGTCGTGGCATTGAGGGTCAGGCCGCTCGGCAAGCCGGATGCAGAGAACCTCGTTGGACTGTTTGAGGCCGTGATTTGATAGGAAAATGAAACGCCAACCCTTGCGCTCGCCGAGGCGGCACTGGTGATGGCGGGAGGTTGGGGGCGAATCGCGAGTTGGAGGATTTTTGTTGCGGTTCCCGCACCGTTGGCGGCGGAGAGGGTGACTGTGGCGTTGCCGGCGGCGGTTGGGATTCCGCTGATGAGGCCCGTTGTTGCGTTGACCGTAAGATCGGTTGGCAGGCCCGACGCGGCGTAGGTTCTGGGACGATTCGAGGCGGTGATGCTGTAGGTGAAAGCCGCTCCCACAGTGGCAATGGCGCTTTCGAGACTCGTGATCACAGGCAGCGTGGGGGCGATGGTGAAGGTGAGGGTTTGATTGCCGGTTCCTCCTGGGTTGGTGGCAGTGATTTGGACCGCGAAGGAACCATCGATCCCGGGCTTGCCCGAGATCAGGCCCGTGGTGGCGTTGAGTGTCAGCCCGCTCGGCAAGCGCGAGCTGGCGAAGGTTACGGGATTGTTCGTCGCCGCCAGTTGGTGGGCGAGTGGATCGCCGACTTTTCCTGTTGCCGAGGAGTTGCTGGTGAGAACGGGTGGTGGCCGGTGAATCGCGAGTTGCAGGATTTTTGTAGCGGTTCCCGCACCGTTGGCGGCGGAGAGCATCACCGTGGCATTGCCGATGGCTGCAGGTGTTCCGCTGATGAGGCCGCTCGTTGAGTTCACCGAGAGACCGCTTGGCAGGCCTGTTGCGCCAAAAGTTCTGGGGTAATTGGAGGCCACGATTCGATAGCGGAAGGGCGAGCCCGCATGGCCGGCGGCATTTGCCGGGCTTGTGATCACGGGCAGCGTGGGGGCGATGGTGAAGGTGAGAGTTTGATTGCCGGTGCCCCCGGGATTGGTTGCAAAGATTCTGGTGGCGAAAGTTCCTTCGCTCGGTGGCGTGCCGCTGATCAATCCTGTGGTGGCATTGATCGACAATCCCGCAGCGAGGCCGGTTGCGCTGTAAAATGTGGGCAGGTTGGTGGCGGTGATCTGATGCGTGAAGGCTCGGGCAACATTGGCATTCACGCTCGCTGCGCTGGTGACGACTGGTTTCGCCTTGGAGAGGTTGGCGGTGATGGTGATCGGGATCGGTTGGGAACTGGAAGTGCCGCGGAGGTTGGTGGCCGTGATGGCGATGAGGTAGTTGCCGGATTGCATCGGCGTGCCGCTGATCTGGCCGGTAACCGAATTGAGCGCGAGGCCTTGGGGCATGGTGCCAGAGGCCCTTGTGAAGCGCGTCGGCAGGCCCGAGGCGTCGATCCGGCCACTGAATGCAAATCCAACGGCTCCGTTGAAGCTCGTTGATATCACCACCGGCTGCGCAGGCATTCCCAGAGCGGGCGAGTTAAAGAAGACCGCCGAGGAGGATCCGATGTCGTCCGCGTTGTTGAGAAGGTGGTTTTGGGAGAAATAATTCTCCACTCCGAAGAGCTGGGCGTCCAAGGCGCTTTGCGGGCCGGTCTGCGTGATCCGGTTGGCAAAAATCAAATTATGCTCGCTGGTCATCGAGGTTCTCGCTCCGACGCGAATGCCGCGGGCATTTAATGTGCAGGTGTTGGCGATGATGCTGTTGTAGGAGGTCTGCTCGATATAGTAGGCGTAGAGGTTAATGGCGACTGGATTGGACATCAGCAAATTTCCGACGACCTGATTGTGCTTCGCTCCCTCTTCCACGAAGATTCCATTGCGCACGCAGCCGCTCACGGAGTTGAACTTCACCAACGAGGAGTTGGTGAAGGCGTCGAGGTCAATGCCGTCCATGTTCACATTTGAGATCGTGTTGTCGGTGAAGAGAAATCGGGCTGTGGCATCGAGGGTCCAAATCCCGCGCGCGGCTCCGCCGTTCAGTGTGCAGTGGGCCACGATGCAGGGGGAGCCTCCCTTGGAAAACCAGATGAGGTCGGAGTCGTTGGCGCGCGTGTTTTTATCGCCGAAATTCTGAATCGTCATTCGGTCGATCAAAACACGGTAACATCCGGCGAACTTGATGCCATGGCGTCCTGTGGTGTTGCCGCCATCGATGATGCCGCCGGAGATGCTGACGAAGGTGGAATTTGTGCTGGCGAAGCCGGTGACGCCGGGAGCGAGGTTCACGCGTCCACTGATCACCACGCAGGTGCTGGAGGAAAGGGTGAGTGTGGTGTCTCCGGCGATGACCGGTGCGGTGAGGCGCAGGATGATGGTGTTGGCGGGATTCGCGGCGCGGGCGGCATCGTAGGCGGCCTGAATCTGGGAAAAGGTCGGGGCTGCCGTGGCGACGATCGTGTTGGATTTGCCCGCAATCACTGTGGCCGAATGGTTGTTCAAGACTGTGGGCGGGTAGAAATAGTTTTGTCCGGTGGTGCTGAATCCTGTGCTTGTGGTGATGATGTGGTGATTGGACGAGAGCGTCTGAACCGGCGTGGTGACTGCCGAGGGAAACACATTGTCGTAAAGCGTGTGGACCACGCCAGCCAGCGCGATGCCGGTGGTGGCGGAGCGGATATCATTTGATGCGATCGTGTTTCGAACCGTCGAAGCATCCATCGAAATCGCGACCGGGCTTCCCGAGACGAGATTGTTGAAAACATGTGTGGCGGTTGAGTTGGTGCCGAGGGAGATTCCGCTGCCGGAATTTCCGATACAGCGGTTGTTCGCGACCGTGCTTCGTGAAACCCCATCCAGCAAGAGCCCTACCCCGTTGGCCGACGATGTGTTCTCGATGCACACGGCCTGGGTCGCATCTTTGAGGTGAATGCCGACGCTTCCCGTGGAACCGGAAACATCGCAATTTGCCACACTGAGTTGGCTGTCGAAAATCTCGCTACCTGGACCTTGAAGAAAAATTCCGGCCAGGCCCGTGTTCCTGACGATCGTGTTGTCGATATTTACTCGGGCCACCCCGGCGGCTTCGATGCCGCGAACGGTCGCGAGCCGTCCGTTGAGAATGACATTGCTGATGGAAACGTAGGAGGATCCGGGCGCGATTCGGAGCAGGGTCGAAGCTGCCACGCTCGTTCCTGCGGCCTCAAGCCGGGTCGCGTTACCGGTGAGACACATCTTTGAACCCAGGACAAGCGGCGAGGCGGCGACGGAGTAGAGGGCGCCGGGTTTTAATCGAATCAACAGAAACGCCTCCGGGTAGTCGCTTCGGGCTTGGTTGATCGCGGCTTGGAGCGTCGCGATTGATCCCGAGAAATCCTCCAGGATCACCTCCCCATCACCCGACTCGGTTTGAATGAAGCCCGCGTTCGGCAGGGCATAAAAATTTGCCCTCAAGCCGGGGGCGGCGACTGCGGAATGTAAACATATCAGCAGGACTATTGCACATGCACGTATTGAAAAATTGTGATTCATATCCTCATAACCCTTGCGGAAAACATAGCTCTTCAATACATCCCGACGAACAATACTACAATTACATTAAGACAACTGAGATGAAATTTATTGGTCATTATAGAAAAACCGCCGCGGTCCCATCCCCATGAGAACCGCGGCGGCAGGGCACACGTTGCCGTGTGATTAGTCCCCAAATTTTATGCGTTTTGCTTGTGGATGCGGCGTCTGTTTTTCCAAGTCCACCAAACCCCGCCGAGGAGCAGCAGCGCGGCGGTGGCGTAGGTTTCAGGTTCCGGGACCGGGATGATCTGATTGGCGAAGCTGCCGCCGATGATCTGGTATCCAGTGCCCGCGAAGCTATTTGGGAGAGAACTGCTGTAGAAGTTGATGCGGGACAGATCCGAGTCACCGACCGCCGAGTTCACATAAAATTGGTCGGTATTGTTCCCCGTGCCGCCATCCCACAGCGTGGTGCCGGTCCAGTTGTAAATACTCAATGTGTAGCCGTTCATCGCCAAGTTGCTGAAGATCGCCACCACGCTGTCGGCGCCGAAATCGAGGCTCGAGTCGGCTGAGAGGGTCAGCGATCCGAAGGTTTCGTTGAGGGTGCCGCTGAAGGCCAAGGTGCCGCCGGCGAGGGTGACAGTGGCCGAGTTGTTCACGGAGCCATTGGCGGTCACGAGAAGGGAGCCGCCGGTATTGACGGTGATGGATGCGGTGGAGCCCAGGGCATTTGCCGCGTTGGCTTGCAGGGTGCCGTCGTTGATGGTGGTGGCGCCGGTGAAGGTGTTGCTCGCGCTGAGTGTGGCGGTGCCGCTGCCGTTCTTGGTGAGGGTGCCGGTGGAGGTGGCGATGCCGCCGCTGAGGGTGATGTTCCCGGCGCCGACGAGCGTGAGGTTCTGTGTGCCGGAAATGCCGCCGCTGAGGGTGAGGGTGCCGGCGTCGGAGCCGATGGTGGTGGCGTCGGAGAGCGTGATGGCGCCGGCGTAGGAATTCGCGCCGCTGAGGTTGCGGAGGGCGCCGGCGTTGGAAAATCCGCTGCCGGCGAGGGTGAGTGCCTCGGCTCCGACCGCGATGTCGCCTTGGATTTGGAGGGCGGCCCCGCTGGCCACGGTGGTTCCCGTGCCGGTGCCGCCAAGGGCCGATGCGTTGCTGATCGTGATGTTGCCGGTGCTGACGGTGGTGGAGCCGGTGTAGCTGTTCACGCCGGAGAGGACGAGTGTGCCGGTGCCGTTTTGGATCACGTTTCCCGAGCCGCTGATGACCGTTCCAAAGGCTGTGC
>Ga0247843_1009112_pt1 | contig 11187 bp, 7 predicted proteins | sample LaCruzMarch2017__FD_192420 | JGI IMG/M metagenome (GOLD analysis project Ga0247843, IMG submission 192420) | Freshwater microbial communities from meromictic Lake La Cruz, Castile-La Mancha, Spain - LaCruzMarch2017_8m | ecosystem: Environmental > Aquatic > Freshwater > Lake | place: Spain...
CTCAAATTTGGACATTTATAAATGTCCAAAAACGGTTTTCCCAAAAAAGTCTTGGGAAAATTAAGATTACTTTTTATATAATAAATGGCCTAACCTACTTAAAGACTTTTACACATTTGCCCATTCAAAACACCCACTTCTTTGCGAAGCTATAGGGCAGTTATGATTGTGCAAAGGTGTAATTCAGAAAAACAATATAAAGATACAAATTATACTCATACAAATGCTACAATTTATTCGTTTGACTTCCAGAGTCATCAATAAAGCACATATTATAGAAATAACAAAACCTAGTCATGATAAATATTCAATACATATGAGTAATATCAAGATTGATGGTTCTTTTATATTATTTACTACCAAGCAGAATGTTATTGAAATATGTAAAGTTAATAATCCACAAGATTATGATTCTATTACAAATTTTATTCAAACTATCTAGAAAAATAATATATTACATCTTTGAAGATTTGAAACGGAACGAAATGTGCCGTTCAAATCTTATAACTCCGTAAAAAACAGGCATCACTTTGAAAGAATAAAATGCGTTAGCTACGCTGAAGGCGTGCCATTTGGCACTGAAAGATCTTTGTCAGTCATAACAGCACCCTTCGGGGGCGTTTTGAATGTCCAAAGGTGTAAAAAACTTGTCTTTGGTCATTTCTTTGCGAAGCTTGAAAATGTCCAAAAACGGTTTTCCCAAAAAAGTCTTGGGAAAATAAAATGAATAATATAATAAATTGCCTAACCTACGTAAAGAACTATATTATTTTGAATAAGACGATACTTTCAAAATTGATTTGGATTTCTCTTGTTTAACAGGTAAGGTTTTATTATTTTTGATAAAACAACACAAAAATATTTTTGAAATATTCATTATTATAATTTACATGTATATAAAAATGAAACAAAAACTCATTTTTTTATAAAATTAAAAAATAAAAAAAATAAAAAAATGTCAATTAAAAACAATATAACCTCGATCATTCTGGATGATGAATTTAAGAAATTTGCAATTAAACTGGCAATACAAGTTCAAGACCCACATGATTTGTACTACTTAACAAAGCAATCAAGATATGATAAATTTCATGAACAATTAAGCATGTATTTCCTATCAAATTATGGTAAAAAACCATCACAAACAGATAATTTGGCATTCATGTTAATCCTGACATATCCTCCAAAAATGATTCAAGCGTTCAATTCAATCACAGACCTTAATTTGTTATTTGGAGAACAGACAAAAATTCGGGAACTAGAAAGTGATTTCGAGACATCTGGATTTGCGATTATTGAACAAGATGCTAAGGGAAACACAACCTGTATTTGTAACGAGCCACTTACGAATGTATATCATTTTAAAAATAAATATTCAGGATTACGATTCAATATCGGTTGCGTTTGTAACGAGCGTCATGTATTGATTAATAAGGATGATCCAACTTATATATCGACAGGCAAGCAAATAAAAAAATACAAGGAGCACCAGAAGGAGAAATTAGAAGGTTTAGTAGAAGGACATTATGAGAACGAACGTAAAATGAAAAAAAAGAAAAAGGATGACGACAAAATCAAAAAACAACAAGAAGATGAAAAGAAACAACAGGAAAGAGCCCTAACCAAAGAACTCAAATCATTGAACAAAACCAACCCAGGTGCTTGGTCTTGCAAAAAATGTTGTTTCTGCGAACGTGATAGTATTTGTAAAACCAAAGATACGATAGGAATATGTTCCAAATGCTACAATGACGTACAAAAGCAGACAAAGAGAGAAATAAATAATTTGGTAAGACAAAACATAAAGTCACAAACTTGTGTGAATTGTGATAAAGATTACATAAATAAAAGGAAATCAAACCCAGATTTGTGTTGCGAATGTAGTAGAAAATGGAAAACCTCTAATTGTCAAAATTCGTCATGTCGTCAACTCTTCCTGAATAAAATTTGCGAGAATGATAAATATTGTCCAGATTGTGATGATAATATGATCAAGTGTCTAGATTGTAAATGCGACATATTTAAAAATTCTTCAAATAATGTGAAATGTTACAATTGTTTACATAAAAAGCTGACAAAGGTATGCAATTCGTGTGATAATGAATTTGAAGTGTGTCAAAAGGATAATTTGAAAAAAACATGCTTAGATTGTTTGAAGACTAGCAACGAGAGAGCAAAATGTATAACTTGCAATGAATCATTCTTCAGGAACAAGACAGACCAATGGAAAGACACCTGCTTAGATTGTTTAAAGGCTAGTAGAGAGAAAGTAAAATGTATAACTTGCGACGAATCATTCTTCAGGAACAATGACGACGGTTGGAGAACAAAATGTAAAGAGTGTTATGTTAAATCAGTGTCCAAATATAAAAAAAATTGAATTAGTTAACATAAATTATAATTTATCTAAAAATAAAATATCTGTATTTAATAATGTCAAAAAACAAACTAAGAGTAATAGCATCAGATGAAACGGATAATAACAATTGGGATTCACAATTTACTCATAGTGGTAATATATCAGCATTCGATAAATATAAAACGCTTTCTAAATTACACGGTTTAGAAGATATAAACACCCATGATACTATCCCTTTGAACCAACAACCCAAAGTTCTGGTTCATAATCCAGTAAATTTGAAAAATGATATACATAATAGAAAAAGTGCTTTTGTTAATATAAAAAATCTATTTAAGATTAAAAAGGTATGTCCCTGTTTGGAGGGATAGGGTGTATAATTTTGCAAGAAACTGGAAAATCATCTAATTATATTTCTGTAAAAAAATATAGAAATATAATCTATAATGTATAATAATGTCGGTATTTGATGACTGGGAGCTAGCATATGAAAGTGAAAGTGATGATTGTAAAATGACTACTGAAAGTAAAGAAAAGAAAGAAAAGGAAGAAAAACAAAAGGAAGAGAAACGATTACTAGTAAAAAAACAGATGGAAGAAACGGAAGAAGTCTTAATTGAAGATTTATTCATGGAACAATTAATTTTTTCCAAGCGTAAAGCAAACGAAAAAACCCAACAACAAAACCAACAAAACCAACAAAATCAAAAAAAAACATATCAGACTTTTTATTCAATATTTCAGGATCCACCTGTAAAAAATAACAATTTTTTCCTAAAAAAAGAAGAAAATGATAGAAAGATTAAAGCCCAAGTTGCTAAAAAGAGAGAACACTTTGAGTTCCTTAAGAAACAAACCGAGATATTTGGTGATGCGGCAATTGATGAACTACAAGAACAATATTGTGACTTTGAAGACAAGTACACCTAAAAATCAAAACATTTTTGGTTGTGATATGAAAAACATAACGGCCAAGTAAGACAATATTCCTAAAACAATAGATAATAACCAAACAGGCATTATTGTTTTGTTTTTGTATCCAACCCCAAATTCCCTAATACTGCCATCTTTATTGTACAGAAATTGTGGTTTCATAAATTGAATAATTCCAAAACTGATTATGAATAAAATAGTTGAAACAAGTGTCATGTTTTGTCTAACAATGTTTTGATACATCCCTAATATATTTATAGTTTATAAATATATTTTTTTACGAAACGAGAGATTTTATTCATAATCCCCATAATTTTCAACTTCATCGCCATCATAATTTCCGTCCCCGTAATCATCGTTATATCCTCCGATATTGTAGGCTTCATCTTCTATATCTCGATCATTATCTTCTTGTTCTACTAGTTCTTCCATTAATATATCCCGATTTTCATCATTGACATCTTTATTACTTTTCATTAATTTTTTCTCCAATGCGTCGAACTTATCTCTTAAATCACGTTCATCGTCATATGTATCCCCGACATAGGAAGTGAGGCCTTTTTGTAATCCCTTGTTCCAGACTCCCAACTTATTTATTTTCAAAATAGTGTCGGCATCTCTCTCCTCCTCAGTCAATCCTTTGAGTCTGTCGGTAATATTGTCCTTCTCTCGTTCCTTCAACTTAAAGACTCTATCCAAAACATCTTCATATGAGAGATCCACTGTTTCTTTGTGAGTGTTCATAATGTTTAAGAATGTAACTAACACATGTGCGACCTTTTGCTTCAATTGCTTTTTGTTTCCTGTGAGTATAATGTTATCCGATACATTTCGAGGATCAATATTGATATCAACTCTGGTCACACTCTCTTCCACAGATTCTACAGAGAAAATATCCTCGACGACATATTGTTGTTGGATGGATGTCACGATCATATCACTTTCATTGGTGAGTTCAGTGTAGTTGGAAAGCACACTCAAGAAATAATATTCGAACAAATATTTGCTGGTTCTCTCATCGAATACCGGAACAAACTCTTGTCCCTTGTAATTTATGGTAGTGAAACAAGGGGTTGCTTTCGACAATAAGACAATATCCCTAGATTTAGCGCTGATCTTTTTCAAAATATTGTATAGTGCCGGAACATCGTAGAATATCTTGAGTTTCTCATAATACTGTTTTACGATATTTTTGATGTCTTTGTTGTGAAAAGCTGACAATTTCCAATATGTTGGAACATTTATATTACTGTAGTTCACTTTGTTCAAAATAATGCTTGGGAATACATCCACGAAATTATCAATAAACATTTTGAAATAATTAACAACATTATACATTTTGTCATTTGATATAATTTTATCTTCATTTCTTTTCGAGTTGTCTCCTGACCATGATGTAATTGTATCTAAAAAGGTAGTTACTTTATTAATGGATTTGCGGTCCATATCTGGGCTTTTGTTCTTGATTATAAAATCAGAAATTTGTTTTCGCATAACGTCATTTTGCGTAATTAAATAATTGTTGAGTTTCTCAGTTTCACTGGTAATGTCGTCAGACGCAATACTAAAGGTTTCGAGCGCATCATTCATTTTACCAATGAAGTCCTTTGGAACATTACCCTTGATTGATTCCAATACACCGAGAATTCTGGTTATAGAAGATATACACGGAGATGCAATATCAATATCAACAATGTTATTGCGTGCCACAATTTGCAACAGTCTCAAAAATGTTTCGTTGCTATATTCAATACCATCGCTCTTTAGCTTTCGTATAATTTCGCTCAATGAATCATTTGCACTAACAGCAGGTTTCTCACTACAAAGTGGTAACATATCACTGGGAATAGGATTCAAAGTTCTGAATTTACAGAAGTGAATGAACGACATATAAATTATTCTCTCATCAAATGCTTGGCTGATTGGTGGATACACATTTTTTGTATTGATATTACTGAAGAACATACCTGATTTCGAAATACTTGTAACATCCGCCAGTATATTCGATAACTGTTGGACGATTCTATTATACTCCTTTATGGTATTGTTTTCATTCTCAAAATATTGGATAGTTGTTTGTCCTGATTTACTATCACAACAAGCATTTTCCAAAAACGGTTCATTGTTTGCCTTACTCAATATATAGTCTTTGGTTTTAACAACTTCTTGGATCTTCTCTTGCAAAGCTAGAGAGAAGAGAATAATTTTGGATTCTATAATCAGTAATTTGCCCATTTGATCTCTCGACCCAATTTGCATGTTTTTCATGAGTTGTTTTTGAAATTCCTCTGTGATATTTGCGGGGTTGTTGATTTTGATGGGGGCTAAGGGAGGCAAGAAGTTTGTCCAATTCAAAACATTGTAAACTTCTGGTATTTCCGGTTCTGGATTTAGCAGTAGATATTCAGTTTTTTCATTGATTTTACGCTTTACGTCAGGTATAGACATCAAGACATCATCGATGAACTTTTTAATTTTGTCCGCAATGACCTCTTTCTTGATTCTTGCTAGTACATTCCAAGGCTCACTTCTCGACTTACGAACTTGGTCTACGACGCATGACAAATACACTATACTGCTCAAATCTCCACTACCTTCAAAGGGATAACCACCGAACGATTTCACACAACCTGGTAGCGTCGTTTTCGTTCGAATGGATGGGAAGCTAGTTTGTATTGAAATCAAGAACATTCCTAGGGTTGCAAACAACAAATATGTATTGCGATAGTCTTTATATTGGGGCAGAGTTCTGTTTTTATTTGCCGCCTCTTTAACCCTGATATTGTAATCAGTTTCATCACCCACGTTATTCATTGACGACATTACACAATTGATAATAAATTCTTTCTGCGATTCTACGTTGATTCCCATATTATGAGAGAGAGCATTAACGACGTTGGAGATCATTTTGGTCTCTGGTGTATCAAATTTGATGACTTTGTTTGTAATAATACGATCACCAATTTCTTCCTCCAATATAGCTCTCGTGGAAACTTTGAACCCTTCATCGTAACCTTCTTCAACGTCAAAATCGATATTTGTAATTGGCCACCCGCTGTACTTGTCGACCCATTGGTCGCCATCATCGCTTAGTTTTCCGATTTGGGATTTGAGCAATTCGACGTATGTACTATACCCATCTCGATTGGTCATGAAAACACACGCAAGGTCATATTTGAATGTTGGCAACAGCTTTACATCAGTCGCAATACAGTATAGCCAATGAACTGTTTCTTCACTATTTTGGCCACTTGTATTGGCTTCTCTCGTATACATTGTTTTGAATCTAATAATATCTTGTTGTTTCTTTGTAAAATCGGATTGAGACAGAATGAGGTCCCTGATCTTGAAATAAGGCGAAGTTATTTGAGGGTTATCATTTTCTTCGAGATACCCCAATCTGTATTTTTGGTTATTGTATTTGAGCATATTTTCAGTTTCGATTTTTGTCAATTTACCCATGATAGACAAGAAGTAATTGAATCTGTTTTGAATACTTGTTTGAAGGTCTTGTTTGGACATTTTGTATTTTTCATCGAACTCATTCACAATATCATCAATAAGTTTATTTTTGATAGATAATTCATCAGTCTCTATACTTTCGCATTTATCATCTGGAACACTAATACATTTTTTTTGAAGATTACACAATATATCCGTATCATCCGTAAAAGTATCCTTCAACGGAGGGTCCGTTTTGACCCATTTGTTGTTTTTGCGAATGTAGTGATCATATTGATCTTTATATGTGTTCTTGTATTCTTTAAAGAGAATAGCATACTGGCCGTCTCTAACCTTCTTGTGACCATTTATCAACGTATCAACCAAATAATCCACGTCTGTGTTGTCTTTTAATTTTTTCTTTAAATCGTTCGTTAAATATGCAATGAAATCGTCCGGTGATAGCTCATACATTTTAGATTCGTAACTGTCAATCAATCCGTATTTTGTAGAGTCGTATTTCTTGTCAAAATAAATGTTCTTGTCATTATCATTTTCAAGTTCTTCAATGTTTGCGTAACTCTTGGCGAAGACTATGGGCTCACATTCGTCATTCTTTTCGTCGGGTATTTTCGTCTGGTCAACTTTGAATATTCCATTAAATTCATCGGGGAACATCATTGACAATCCTTGCAATGAGAGAGCACTTGAATAGAGCCTCAGCGAATCCTTAATTGTAAGTTTTCGAAGAAATTCCGAATTTGTGAATAAATTTGTGTTATTTGTATCAATATCATAAGCCTCAAACACCTCTGTTTTATTTTTAGTAATTATCGAAATAATAGAGTATGCGGATTGGTAGGACAATTGCGTGTTTCTAACATTACGAAGTTTGCTAAAAACTTGCGATCGTTCACTGTAGTTCTTATTAAAAGTGGTTATCTGTTGGGCAATAAATTCCGTAATGCCTAGATACTGGGTGTAGGTTAAACTGTCCGTATAAATTAAAAATGGTTCAAGGTAACTGACCACATCTACAATTGATAACTTGCCAACAATATATTTCTTCATTAAATCAAAAATAATTTTGGTCTTGGGTATAATGGTTTCAATGAATTTTGCGTACATTTCAGATTTATCTAACCCGGCAATATCGTCGCTCATCAACACGTAATTTTTTATATTGTTAACGAATGTTTCATCGTTGAATTGAATATCATTGTTAAAACTATCGATATTAATAACCTTTACAGTTGTCTTTTTATTCAAAAATTGCCAAAAATTCAAGAATGTGGTGTTCAAATTGGCCCGTTCGAGCATATTCGTGCCTGGGAGATTAATTCTCGAGAAACGAATGGTTGGTTCTGGTAGTGTTACAAACGATTTGATAGACATTGTATCATTATGTGTGAGGACAACACGCTTGGTGTTTTTCTTGACATCTACGGTGTCAAGTTTCGTGAGTCCCAAATTATATTTTTGAATAACAAAGCGGCGAGTTCGAACACTATTATTCGAAAAAATAGATGAATACATATCATCGAGATTGTCAATAATAACATTCAAGTCAGCATTAACGGTTTTTTCTGCAGTGATGTTGATTTCATCGCTGATTGATTCAAATGGTGTAAGGTAAGGATTCAATTCTGTGTATAATGTTGAGTATTTATTAGGCAAATCGTTGGATTTGTATCTACGCTCAAGCTCAATAATTTGATGAATGTCTTCATTAATGTCTTCATTTATGATATCACTGTTTTCCAATACTGCTTCTTCATCAGATGAGTTATAAATCTTTTTCACATTTTGTACAACAGGCAATATCCAATACAGATTTTTTTGAAATGTTTCAAAATACTTGAATAGTGGTTTATATGTGACTTTGTTTGTTAAGGCTGCTTCAACATTACCATATTCATCAAAAACTGAAAAACGTTCTCGCAATTGCTTGAATCTCTCGATCATAGTGTGAATATTATTGAGGACCTTTTGGGTTCGTTTAGAGTTGGGAATTTCGGACAAGAATTCATCGAGCATGTCGGTTACTTGTGCTTCAATGCTGAATCTTTTGTACTTGTTGGAAACCTCTATGTATTGGGTGATAGTTCCTAGTTCTTCGGAACCAAAGACAATTTGGTCGGCGCTGATTATAAATTCTCTCAATCTATCCTTCACAGATTGAACAGGGACTCTTGTTGTTTCGACTTCTTCTTCTATCAAAGGCATATCTTCATCCAATTGCATATCTCTATCTAATGGCTTAACTAATGGCACTTCTAAACTCTTCTTTTCAATTGATTCTGGTTTATCCCTGATTTCAAACAATTTGATTGGTAAGTCCTCAGGAATGCCCTTATAATCAAAATTTATATAAATAACATCGTCGTGCGTTGTTTTGACCTCAATCATATCATTTTCTAAATTTGTAATCACCCCTGTAATAATTGTTGGATGTTCTCCAGAAAAATGAATATCGATCCAAGTATCTGTTAATAGTCCATGTTGTCGAGCATATCCTTTTTCATCACTTCTATTCAAAATTACGATTTTACTAATAGTTCCATCGTTCATAGTCCCGTTTGGATTAATATTAACTTTGACAGTTTGGAATGTATCTGAATTAATCAGAAACATTTTCGAATCATCAATGTAATCAATAAAGAATGTTTGTTCGTTAAGAGTTTCATTGCTTTCATCTGTAATTTTTATGAAATCTCCCAAATCCAATTCTATTGTAGTTTCAGGGGTTTGTTCTTTTTCATCTAACTCCTCATTGAACATTGGTTCTATATTTATTGTAGAAAAATTTATGCTTAAGTAAAAATCAATTCAAAATATAGTTAAAGACAAATTAATATTGATTGTAATGGCAGAAGTTCAATATAATTTATCTCAACAAATACCAGAGTTTGATAGTATAATTTTCGAGAATGAGAGAACTGATCCAACCCTTCTAAAAGTGACTCATTGCGTTTGTAAATCATTATTTGATCAAACCTTCAATGTTATCAGATATGACAAAAAATCCTTAACTCCTGATTTGATCTCTACTTATGGGTTATGTAGGTCGATAATTGTTAACAGTAGTAAAAAAGTCGTTAGTTTTGCTCCACCTAAGTCGATCTCATATGACATATTTTCAAGAATGTACCCGACCGAAGCACCAAACCTAGTAGCCCAAGAATTCGTAGAAGGAACAATGATAAATGTCTTTTGGGACGACATGTCCGGGTATTGGGAGTTCGCTACACGCAGTACAGTCGGCGCTTCGTCTACATTTTACAAGAAAATGACATTCCGTGATATGTTTCTAGATGCTGCAAATGTAAATAATTTGTGTTTAGACACGTTGGACAAATCACATTGTTACAGTTTTGTATTACAGCATCCGGAGAATAGGATTGTGGTGCCTTTCAGTGATCCCCAATTATATTTGATAGCAGTATATAGTATTGATAACACTCCTGATAATATAAAGGTGATTTCTAATGATATTTATGAAATCAAAAGTATGGGTTTGTTTGATACGACAAGAGTTAAGTTTCCAGAAAGATACGAATTCACGAGTTATAATGACTTGGTCGACAAATTCGGATCATTGCAAACACCATATGATTGTTTGGGTGTAGTGATTTACAATAAAGAGACTGGCGAACGAACCAAAATTAGAAATCCGGTGTATGAACAAGTTAGGCATTTGAAGGGTAACCAACCAAAGATGCACTACCAGTATTTGTGTTTGAGGAGAGAAGGTAAAGTTAGTGAGTTCTTGAAATATTATCCAGAAAACAAATACGATTTTGCAAATTACAGAAATCAGTTACATTCGTTTACATATGCACTTTACCAAAATTACATTTCTTGTTACATTAGGAAAGAAAGACCTTTATTAGAGTTTTCTCCACAATTCAGGACGCACATGTTTAACATTCATCAAATATATATTACCCAATTAAAGGAACAGAAATTACATGTTACCAATGCTATTGTCATAAACTATGTGAATGGCGTTCATCCGTCATTATTGATGTTCTGTTTGAATTTTCATATGCGAAAAAAAAATACAGATATGACATGGGATCAAGACACTCAATGGATTGATCAAAACACGATTGCACTTGAAGGTTGGCAACAAGGAGCATAAGGAAAAAAGTGTATTCCATTGTCTTTTTTCGTCGTTTTTGTGAGTTTTTGTTTTTTACTTTCTATTCAGTGATTTTCCTGTACCTACATATGTAGACATATTCTACATACGCCCCCCAAGCCCAAGTTGTTTGTTCATAATACGATGTTGTTGTCGTGTGTAATGTTGGAATCGCAGGATGGAGTTCACAATCGGATATGTCATAAAACTTGTTATACGATACTTCATCAGGTGTTGCCGCTATAAATGTCGCAACAGCGAGCATTTTCCCTTCTTTGATGAACCATACTAGGTCACCAGGACTACCGTT
>Ga0247843_1009113_pt1 | contig 11187 bp, 7 predicted proteins | sample LaCruzMarch2017__FD_192420 | JGI IMG/M metagenome (GOLD analysis project Ga0247843, IMG submission 192420) | Freshwater microbial communities from meromictic Lake La Cruz, Castile-La Mancha, Spain - LaCruzMarch2017_8m | ecosystem: Environmental > Aquatic > Freshwater > Lake | place: Spain...
TACCCTTTGAAACGATCCGGCTGCGGGTATTGCGGCCGATGTGAACCATCTTTGTTCCCGTATCGGCCTGCATTTTGTTGTTGGTCAGGGCGACCGAGTAAAACTCGCCAATCGAATGATCGCCCTTGAGGATCACGCTCGGGTATTTCCAGGTGATCGCAGATCCAGTTTCGACCTGCGTCCACGAGATTTTGGAATGGTGTCCGGTGCAGATGCCTCGTTTGGTGACGAAGTTGTAGATTCCACCCTTGCCCTCTTTGTCGCCGGCATACCAGTTTTGCACGGTAGAATATTTAATCTCTGCGTTGTCCAGTGCCACAAGTTCCACCACAGCAGCGTGGAGTTGGTTCTCATCCCTCATTGGTGCCGTGCAGCCTTCGAGATAACTGACGTGGCTGCCCTCTTCGGCGATGATGAGCGTGCGTTCAAACTGTCCCGTTTCCGCAGCATTGATCCGGAAGTAGGTGGACAGCTCCAAGGGGCAGCGGACCCCTTTTGGAATGTAAACAAACGAGCCGTCGGTGAAGACAGCAGAGTTCAAGGCTGCAAAGTAGTTGTCCTTGTATGGGACAACCGTGCCCATGTATTTTTTGACGAGTTCGGGATGCTCGCGAATGGCTTCGGAAATCGAGCAAAACATGACGCCGTGCTCTTTTAGGACATCCTGATGGGTTGTGCCCACCGAGACGCTGTCGAATACGGCATCGACGGCAACGCCCGTCAGACGCTTTTGTTCCGTAAGGGGAATGCCAAGGCGATTGAAGGTATCAAGGATTTCCTTGTCGACTTCGTCAAGGCTCTTGGGACCTTCGCCGCGCTTTTTCGGGGCGGAGTAGTAACGCAGGTTTTGGTAGTCGATCTCATTGTAGGCGACATGGGCCCATTTTGGTTCAGTCATCGTCTGCCAATGGCGGAATGCCTTCAGCCGGAACTCCAAGACGAAGTCTGGTTCGTTTTTGATGGCAGAAAGGCGACGGATAATTCCTTCGTCCAACCCTTTGGGAAATTCCTCGACTTCCACATCGGTCACAAAGCCATATTTGTATTCGCGGTCCGTCAATTGGACATCGTTGGACGTCAGCTCTGGCTTCGGTGGCTGGGGTGTTGATTTCGGTTTCGGTTCAGTCATGGTTCTTAGCCTCCCCGGCATTCGCGGATGCCGCCGGCAGGGCACATCCGGTGTTCGTCGGCCCACCTGAAGGTCGCATCTGCCAATGTCATTTTCATCAGTGGTGCACGCATCGATTCAAAGATTTCGGTCCAGGGTCCACGGGTGATGCAGGAGTTTTCGAAGCCGCAAGGGTCACCGTGGGCGACGCATTCGACGGGAAATATGCTGTCCTCAACGGAGGCGAAGACGTCCCATAAGGTTATGGACTCGGCGTTGCGACCCAGGCGGTACCCACCGGCCCGCCCGCGAACGCTGTCCACCAGGTTGGCCCCACGCAGGCGCATCATGATCTGGTCCAGATACTCGGTCGGGATGCCCTGACGCCGGGCGATGTCATTTCTGCGGATGATGGCGGACCTAGGTGTTTTTCCCGTGGCAGAACCGTTTTCAAGCGTCGTTGCCAGAAGGCCTGGAAGCGGGCCTGGAAGCGGGCTGTAATGGGCTAAATCCATCATGATTTTGAGGGCATAACGGCTTTTGGATGTGATGTTCACGGGCTTCCGCTCGTCTCCTGGTTGGGCTGTTGTTTACTAATTGGCTCAACATTTGTCATCAAGAAGTCTTTGGTCTGGCAAACCTCGATTAAAAATAGGGTTGCACCAGCCTTTAGCGTGCAGCTAATCTCCCGCAAACTCTTGAAATCTTCAAGAATGGGGGCGCTACCGTGGCTTTGAATCAACCGGGTCGTATCGTTGCAATTGGGACAAGTGTTTTCCTTGTTTTGTCAGCATCGCCCACCCTCGGTGCCGGGCCTACATGGCGCGGAAAAATCCACCCGTTCCACGCCGAAGAATCGCCTGCCCTGGCATCTGACGCCTCGCAGCCTGCCGCCACACCTGCCATTTATGATGGGCCGGCAACGGTGAAGTCGGGCGCTGAAACATCGTTCCTGACTGGGACCCGCCAGCTGACTTTTGCTGGTGCCAGATCCGGCGAAGGCTACTTCAGCCAAGACGGTTCCATGATGATTTTCCAGAGCGAACGGGAAGCCGAGAATCCGTTTTACCAGATTTACCTGCTGGACTTGGCCACCGGGAAGAGCAAACGGATGTCGCCCGGAACCGGGCGGACAACTTGCGCGTGGATTCATCCTTCGAAAACGAAAGTCCTGTTTGCGTCGAGCCATCTTGATCCCGAGGCCAAAGCCAAGCAGGAACAGGAATTCGAACGGCGCCGGACTGGGGGACAGGGCAGCTACGCTTGGGATTTTGACGACCAATACGACATTTTCGAAACCGACACGAACGGACGCAATATGCGTCAATTGACGACAGAGCCGGGTTACGATGCCGAAGCCAGTTGGTCCCCGGACGGTCAGAAGATTACCTTTGCCAGCAATCGTACTGGATTTACGGATGACCTGACGGATGAGCAGCGCGCGGCATTTGAAAAAAATCCGTCGGGCTGGATGGACATTTACATCATGAACGCCGACGGCACCGGTGTTGTGCGTTTGACCAGCGAAGCCGGCTATGACGGCGGCCCATTCTTTTCCAGTGATGGCCAGAAAATCACGTGGCGTCATTTCAGTGAAGATGGATCAACGGCTGAAATTTGGACGATGAACACGGACGGCACGGATAAACGCCAGTTGTCGCGCCTTGGGAAAATGTCGTGGGCACCATACTTTCACCCGACCGGTGATTATGTGATTTTCGCTTCCAATTTGGAAGGCCACCGCAACTTTGAACTTTATGTGGTCGATGCGGCCGGGCAACACGAGCCAGTCCGCGTGACTTGGACCGACGGTTTTGATGGCTTGCCGGTATTCACTCCAGATGGCGAACACCTTTCATGGACGTCCAACCGGACGGCAGAAAAAGTTTCTCAGATCTTTATTTCGGAGTGGAACGATGCAGCAGCCCGGGCCGCGTTGAACTTGCCCGTGCGCAAACCAAAGCTGGCCGCGTTTAGCAAAGAAATCACCACCGCAGACTTGCGCGCCCACGTGAAGTATTTGAGTTCTCCCGCCCTCGATGGTCGCCTGACTGGAACACCGGGTGAGACGCTTGCCACGGAATACGGTGCAGAAGTTTTTGCGCGCCTTGGACTTGAACCGGCTGGTGACCATGGAACCTACTTTCAAAGTTTTGAATTTACAGCAGGGGTGAAGGCCGGTGCTGAGAACCGCTTGTCAGCCGGTGCAACAGCCCTTGAGATGAATCGGGACTGGCGTCCGCTTGCATTTTCTTCGGATGCGACGCTGGAAAATGAAACGGTGGTTTTTGCTGGTTACGGAATCGTGGCTCCGGCTCCGGCTGCGGCGTCTGGAAATGGCAACCTCAGCGATCCGAATGGTGAGGCGTATGATTCGTTTGTTCATCTGGATGTCAAAGACAAATGGGTCATTGCCTTTCGCTTTGTGCCAGAAAATTTGAGCGTCCCTCGCAAGCAGTACCTGAACCAGTTTGGCAGCATGCGCCAAAAGGCCATGTATGCCAGGGACCGCGGCGCAAAGGGCATCATCTTTGTTCATGGGCCGAATTCTGGCGTTACCGATCAACTGATCAACCTGCGGATGGACGCTTCGGCTGCAGCAATGAGCTTGGGCGGGATCTCTTTGACGGATGATGCGGCCCAGGGTCTTTTTGCTGGGTCGGATAAGAATCTGAAGTCCTTGCAGGATGCCCTTGATGGTGGCGAGCTCAGTCAAGGGTTTGACTTGCCCGTGAAGATCAGCGGAAGAACGCAAGTGCTGCAAGAAAAGCGCACGGGACGCAATGTTTTAGCGCGCCTTAAGGCTGCGAATTATCCATGCCGGGCCCCGGTGACGGGCAGTGTTTTAATCGGTGCTCACGTGGACCACTTGGGCAGCGAAGCCGGCAAGGGAATCTTTTCAGGGGCCGACGACAATGCCTCTGGTGTCGCATCGGTTTTGGAGATCGCACAAAATGTCGTGACGATGGATCAGGCGCAACGCGGCGAACTCGGACGCGATATTATTTTTGCGCTTTGGTCCGGAGAAGAGCTTGGTTTGATTGGTTCGTCGCATTTCACCAAAGACTTGGCAGCGCGCAGCGGCGGGACGGTTTATCCTGCTTTATCCGCAGCCTTAAACCTCGATATGGTTGGTCGCCTGCGCGAGTCAGTGACCATGCAGTCGGTTGCTGCAAGTTCCCGGTGGCCGGGCCTGATCGAACAGACCAGCATGCGCCACGATCTGCGAGTCGTTGTTCAGGCGGATCCCTATTTGCCGACCGACTCGACGTCGTTCTACGTTCAAGGCGTTCCCACTTTAAATGCCTTCACGGGATCCCACGACGACTACCACACACCCCGCGATACCTGGGAAAAACTAAACTACGATGGCATGCGTCGCATTGCCGGAGTGATGGGTGATGTTCTCCTTGATGTTGCGCAGGATTCCGGTGCACCACCTTTCAATCGTGTGAAGGACCCAAATTCCGGCGGCGGCGTTGGCAGTGGTTTCAAGGCTTATTTGGGTACCGTTCCTGATTACGGCAATACCGTCGTCAAGGGCGTGCTGCTGTCTGGCGTGAAGGCTGACAGTCCGGCGGAAAAGTCTGGCCTTAAGGGCGGTGACATCATCGTGTCTCTTGGCGGGCAGAAGATTGAAAATATTTATGACTACACCGCAGTGCTCGGTGTGTTGAAAATTGGTGAGCCGGTGGAAATTGAAGTCTTGCGCGGATCCGACCGTCTCAAGTTTTCGGTGACGCCTGCGTCAAGGGGTTAAATAACATAAACTGCTCTACTTGATTGCGCCTGACATCAGCTGTCACTTGAATCGGTTGAAACGATCCTTGTGAATGAGCATGATTCCATCAATCGGCAGGATCCATTGGGTCGGCTGCTCCAGCCGACCACCCTGTGGTTTGTGAATCGCTTACGATTAAGGAGCAGCGTATGTTCCGCCGGTTTCTGTGCAGGCTGTTTGAACCATTTCAGCCGAGAGAGCGCCACCGGCATAATAGAAAAGCTTACCTTTGATTGTGGCATCACCGCTGGTTGCCGTAGTGGTACACGAGCCCAAGGAGTTCGTCGTCGCGCATGTACCAGTCGCGGACCAAGTGCCAGACGATCCAGTAGTGCAGGACGTTTCTAACTCAGACTGCGCCCCTGCTTTTGGGTCGTCCGTCTGATCTTCTGCACTGTAGCTCCAATCGACACAAGTTTCGAGAGGTGCGCTCGTGGTGCAACTCCCCAAAGTACCAGAATAGTCTTTCTTTTTATCGCCGCAAGAACTCAACAACAATGCAGATAGCGCGAGCACATTGAGTACTTTCATATGAGCCTCGTCTTAGTTTGAATGTGACTATGTCGGTATAATAATAACTGCAGGTTAGCTGTACGTCAAACTCATGGGGACTGAGTTCGTTTAAGGGCTGCCACGCGGTTGGCTTGGTCCTCCTGGATGACGACCTCCTAGATCCGGGCATTTTTCTTTTAAACATCCAAAAGATTGGCATGCTCAATGGTGGCGTCATTTGCGGGGTGTTGGGTTACAAACAGGCTCGTCTAGGGGCTGATTTAGCCGTAGTCAGGCGGCGTTTTTTTTCAACGACAGGGTCAAGACAAACCGGGCAACTGGCTGATCGCCAGATTTGTCCGGACAAGTCGCCGTGATGGTGACTGGCAAGTTCTGCCGGTCCTTTGACTGGACCGTGCGATTGACCAGTTCGCGAACGGCGGGGCCGTCGCTGCAGGTGAATAGAACGTCGCCTTCTGGACGTTTTAAAAACTCGCCCTTGATATCTTTGAAGACAAACGAGACGTCGACTCCCATTTCTCTCAGCATCATGATGGCCAGCATCCCACCGGCAATATCAGCACCGATGGCCAACGTCCCAAAGTACATTGAGTTTAAGTGATTTTTTGTGCGACGGCGCAGCCGGATTTTAATCACGACGCGTTCTCCGTTGAGCTCGATGACTTTTGGCCGGACGTACCAGATCAGCGGAACCTTGAAGATTCCAAAGAGCTGGATGAAAGCAGTCGCCCTCCAGGGCGCGATGGAAAATGGCTTGGGTGAATCAATCTCTGAATTCATGTCGTGCCCTCTTTTTTTTTAGAAACGAGCCGGTGATGCCATCGCATCCTGCAACATCTTAATATAACTTTCGTCCGATATCTCGATTGCGCCCAGTGATTTCAAATGTGGGGTCAGGAACTGGACCTCGAGCAAAGTCATCGCGTTTTTCTGCATGCGGGTGATCAGGTGAAACAGGGCGACTTTGGATGCGTCTGTGGCCTTGTGGTACATGCTTTCGGCAAAAAAACCGCCGCTCAGGGCAACACCGTAAAGGCCGCCGACGAGTTCCTCTTGAAGCCAGACCTCGACGGAATGGGCGTAGCCGCGCCGGTGCAGTTCACAGTAGGCGCCAATAAACTCTTCATTGATCCATGTGCCCTCGCGGTCCGCACAGGCTTTTATTATGTCGGCAAAGGCATGGTCGAAAGTGACGCGAAATGGAACGCGCTTCAGAGTGCGGCGCAGGGATCTGGATGCATGAAAGCCATCGACAGGGATGATGGCGCGGGGATCGGGGCGGAACCAGCCTATCTGGCCTGTCCCTGCGTCTGGCATTGGAAAATAGCCATTGGAATAGGCGTAAACGAGGAGCTGGGGCGACAATGGCGACCTGTTGGACATGGACCGGCTTTCGTTATCCGTCAGGAGGCTTTTTTCTGGCCCGTTTTATTCGCGCCCTGGTGCACCACCATGTAGGCCTTTGACTCCACAAAAAGTTGGAAGAGATCGGCGTCGATTTTTCCCGCCTTGACCTCCATTTCAAGGATCTCCAGGGATTTTTCGGGCGGAAGTGATTTCTTGTACGGACGATCGGCTGCGGAAAGGGCGTCATAGATATCAGAAATCGTCATCATCCTGGATTGGACGGGGATCTGTTCGGCAACGGCACTGGTTGGATATCCGCTGCCGTCCAGTTTTTCGTGATGCTTCGCAGCAATTTGTGGAACGTTGGCGAGTTTTTTACCCCACGGAATTTTGCGCAGAAACTCGTAAGTGTGGACAACGTGACTTTGAATTTCCGCAAATTCCTCTGCCGTCAATGATCCGCGTGATACCGACAGGGCCTTCACCTCGTGGTCTTGAAGCAGGCTTCGTTCTTCGTTGTTGATGTCGTGGAAGTGAATGTTGGCAATGTCTTTCAGGCGGTCAAATCCGCCCTGCTCAAGAACCGTCGGCTGATTGGCCCGCTGAATGAAAGTCATGAATTCGTCGAGCATGCGATTGCGCTGGTCGCGTTCGGCCTGGAGCTGTTCGGGGTTCATCCCCAAGGCCATCATGTCAGGCCTCTGCATGATGTTGAGCTGGGTTTTGAGGTAGTCGATCTCATAACTTGCCCGGACCAGGTTGAAGCGTTCTTGAATCAGGGCCAGGTCTTCCGGGTAAAGCTTGTTTGCCTTGACCAGGACGGCCTCACGTACGCCCAGTTTGCCGAAGTCGTGGAGCAGAGACGCGTAACGAATTTCGCGCATTTCGTCTTCGTTGAAGGAGACCTTTCCGTATTTTCCAGTGTCGGTCTGGTCCACCACGCGGGCCAGTTCGACGGTCAGGGCTGACACGCGGTGTGAATGTCCGCTCGTTGTGGGATCTCGCTGTTCGATGGCGGTGACCGAGGCGTCCACTAGACCGTCGAAAAGCTTCTGAATTTCTTCGGTCATCCGGGCGTTTTCAAGGGCGATGCCTGCCTGTTGGGCCACAATTTCCACATAGGAAACAGATTTTGCATCGAACGGGCAAACTTCACTGGCGAAGTCGGCGGGCGTCAGTAAGCGTTTCGCTGCATTTTTTTTGCAATTGATCAGTTGAATGACGCCGATAACCTGATGGGAAATATCAAACATCGGCAGGGTCAGCATGGAACGCGATTGGTAGGCGATGCGCTCATCCCAGCTGCGATCGTGACGGATTTTAAAGGGGTTTTTTTCCGGGTCTGAGTCCAGCGCATACAGGTCCGGAATGTTGATGGTATCGCGATTCAAAACGGCATTGCCGACAATGGAATTGCGGTTGATGGGTAATTTGAATTCGCTGAGGTTTTGTTTTACGGAATGATTCTGAGTGAACCGGAAATGCAAAATCTCATCGCCCGGTTTGTGGTGGGCAGTGATGCCGTTGGTTTCAACGGAGGATTCAATCGTGTAAATGGATCCAGCATCCGCGCGGCAGACTTCGCGGGCCTTGAGCAAAATCAGGTTGAGCAGTTTTGGGATGTCTCTTTCGCCGTTGAGTTCGCGGGATATCGACATCACCGATTTGATGTTTTCGGAATCGCTGCGCAGGTCGTCGCCGATCTTGTCAGACTTCAGAAAAAATTTGTGAAGTTGCAGGATATTGTTGATCGTGGAGCGCCAGACGGCGCCTGTTGTCGGCAAGGTTGCGGTCTGGACAGGCGCCTCAGCCATCCATTGGGGGATTGCGCCCGGGGTGGCCAAAACATCATTGAGGTTGTTCATGGCGGACGTCTTGTTGGTCAGCATCAAAACCACAGTTCCGGTGGATGGACCGGGATTTGATACTTTTTTGAGCAGATTTGGCCTGGTCCAAATTTCTGGGGGTAGCGCGAGGATGTGCAGGGACTCGTTTTTGATATGGATGAACCCACTCTCGTCCAAGGCGCTTAAAGCGACGGTGAAGCCCTTCAGGGCTTCATCTTGGGCCGTGAACGCGATAACTTGCGCGATGCTTTCGAGAGGGTGCGTTTCGGCGGCCATGGGGTACCTTCAGGAGTTGTCTGGGTGTTCTTTAATGATACCTTTTTGCCAATTTCGAGTTAAGGTTTCGTCGGCTACAAGTCGCTGATTTTGGAGTGAAAATGGAAGTCGGAGTTATTGTCGATTTGGAAACAACCGGCGTTGATCCCAAGGTGGATCAGGTGGTTGAGGTTGGTATCGTGGAATTTGCAGTGTCGTCGGCTCCCGCGGGCGGTTTGCGTGCAGACATGATCGGGAGCTATTCGGCCCTGCAGGATCCGGGGCGTCCCTTGCCGCCGGAAATCGCCAAGCTGACCGGTTTGTCGGACGAACTACTGGTGGGCCGTTCTGTCGATTGGACTTTGGTGCGCCAGATGTTGTCGCGGGCCAGTGTCATCATCGCTCATAACGCGGCTTTTGATCGTGGGTTTTTGGAGCGCCGTCCGGAGCTCGAGGGTCTTGCCGCTCATTGGGCTTGTTCGGTGAAGCATATCAATTGGAGAAAACACGGTTTCCGTACGAGGGCGCTGAACTATCTGGCAGCCGATCAAGGATTCGTGAATCCCTTTGCCCATCGCGCCTTGTTCGATTGTGCGACGACCTTTCGCGTCGTCACGCCTTATTTCGAAGAACTGATCCGGCGGAGTTACCTGCGGGAATATTTGGTCAGTGCAACGGGGGCTGCGTTTGAAACCAAGGATGTCCTGCGTGAGCATGGATACCGATGGAATCCCGATGCGCGGGTTTGGGCCAAGACCTTGCTGGAAGACGAGTTGGAAGAAGAGCGGGCGTTCCTGGCAAGCGATGTTTACAAGGGTGCGAGCCGGCACAAGGAAGAAGAAATCCGCAATCCGTAGGGGCTGCGTCATCCTGAGCTGCGCTTTGCGTCATCCTGAGCTGCGCTCTGCTTCATCCTGAGCTGCGCTCTGCGTCATCCTGAGCTGCGCCCTGCGTCATCCTGAGCGTTCACCCGTCATCCTGAGCGTTAGCGAAGGATCCTTTCTTCAACGCCGCCAGCGAATGCTTCATTGGGCCGGCGCTCGCCCATGGTGCCCCCCGCAGTCGCGTCATGCGCAAAGTGCTCCTCAACTTTTAACACCAAATTCCGTGCCGCGCATGACCGCTCTGCGGGGCCTCCCATGGCCGGCTGCCCCAATGGATCCTTCGCCGGAGGCGGCATTGTGTCTTCGAATACGAAAGTAACGGATACGCGACCGGGAATACTTTCCGCGGAAAGTCGCGGGCTATCCGATGCTAGGCGATGCGATTATTAGGTCTCGTATTTTTCGCGCTGCGCATTCCGTCTGCATGAACGCAGCCCGTCATCCTGAGCTGCGTACTCAGTCATCCTGAGCGACGCACCCCGTCATCCTGAGGCTAGTGCGAAGGATCCTTTCTCAAACGCCGTCGGCGGTGGGATTGCGCCTTCAATCGCCAAAGTGACGGGAACGCGATCGGGAATACTTTCCGCGGAAAGTCGCGAGCGATGCGATACGATGCTTGGCGATGCGATTATCATTTCTGATGCATCCGTTTTTTCTTGACAGGAAAATAGAAGCCATTTTTCGCAAACGATTTGCGTCCTTGCTGGCTAGCGTTTTCGCTATGGCAGACGTCCAAATTAAGGCGCAGATCGACGCGAAATAATTTTAGCCGACGGTGCAGGTCCGCACTGCGAACCGGCGACGGCAGACCGCTTTGCGCGATCCAAAAAAACCCATGGTAAGAGTTTTATGCGACGCATGCGAAGAAAGAATCCTTCGCTAACGCTCAGGATGACGGGGTGCGGCTCAGGATGACGGGGTGCGGCTCAGGATGACGGGGTGGCACTCAGGATGACGGGTGGGAATGCAGAAGGATGACGGGTGGGAATCTAGTAAAATGACGACAATGGCGGATGGAACGATAAAACAGACGAGGTCGAATATGGAATTGATAGAAATCGGCGCGACAAAAAAGCTTTCCGATGCCGATCTGACCACGACGTTGAAAAAAGCCATCGCCGCAGAGCGCAATAACATTGCGACGTCCATCGCATGCCTGATTGAAATCACGGCGCGTGATCTGCACACCCGGATGGGCGCGTCGTCGCTTTTTGTTTACCTGACACGCGAGTTGAAGATGTCGGAATCGTCGGCATCGAAACGCTGTGCCGCAATCCGTGCCGTTCGCGATTTCCCGGAGATATTGCCGCTGATTCAATCTGGCGGCCTGCACCTTTCAAATATTTCGCTGATCTCGCGCCATCTGACGCGCGAAAATGCGGCGCGTTTGATTGGCCTGGCGCAAACGGAAACCCAGCGGGGACTTGAAAAGGCGTTGGCTGTTGAATTTCC
>Ga0247843_1009115_pt1 | contig 11185 bp, 13 predicted proteins | sample LaCruzMarch2017__FD_192420 | JGI IMG/M metagenome (GOLD analysis project Ga0247843, IMG submission 192420) | Freshwater microbial communities from meromictic Lake La Cruz, Castile-La Mancha, Spain - LaCruzMarch2017_8m | ecosystem: Environmental > Aquatic > Freshwater > Lake | place: Spain...
GCGCGTGGTCTCGATCCACCCTTGAGCAGCACCGCTGCTCTATCGGGCTGGCCCGCCAACGCAGCGGGCTCCACTCATCCGTTCGTCAGGTGTCACAGGAAGAACCTGCCTTCATCGCCGGATAATCTGTATAGCCTTTAGCCCCCGGTGAGTAGAACGTCGTTGCATCCGGTGTGTTGAGCGCTGCGCCCACTTTGACCCGCGCCGGCAAATCCGGGTTAGCCAAGAACGGCTGACCGAAGGCCACCGCATCGAGCTTCTTCTCGGCAATAGCCTCCGCCGCTTCTTGCGGTGTGTAGCCCATATTCCCGACCAGCACCCCGTGATAGGCTGCCCGCGCGGCCGACATCACGTCGCCGCTTTGCTGCCCAAGAAAATCCGCCCGCATGACATGCCAATAAGCCAGGCCGCAGGCGTTCAGCTTCGCACCCAGCCACGATATCAATCCGATCGGATCGCTGTCGCTCATGCTGTTGAAACTGTTCAAGGGCGACACGCGCAGGCCGACGCGATCCGCGCCCCACACCTCGGATACTGCCTCGATCACCTCGAGCAACAAACGCGCCCGGTTTGCGATTGATCCGCCGTAAGCCCCCGTCCGTTGGTTCGACCCATCGCGCAAAAATTCATCAAGCAAATACCCATTTGCCCCGTGTACCTCAACTCCATCAAACCTCGCCGCTTTGGCATTCTCTGCCGCCTTTTTGAAACCAGCGACAATGCCCGGCAATTCATCATCGCGCAGCTCCCGCGGCATGGCATACGACTTCTTCCCCGCCGGCGTGTGTACCTCCTCGTTGGTGATCGCGATCGCGCTCGGTGCCACCGGTTGCGCGCCATGGTTGAAGAGCGGATGACAGGCCCGTCCTCCGTGCCAAATCTGCAGAAAGACTCGTCCACCGGCCCCGTGCACCGCGTCGGTCACCGCTTTCCAACCCGCAACCTGCGCCGCCGAGTAAATTCCCGGCTCCGCATAAAACGCCGAATTCCCCTCCATGACCATCGTCGCCTCGGCAATGATCAATCCCGCCGTGGCCCGCTGCGCATAGTATTCCGCCATGAGTTGTCCCGCCACATGCTCCGCTTCCGCCCGGCACCGGGTGAGGGGAGCCATGAACAAACGATTCGGCACTTCCATCGCACCCACGTGCAAAGGTTCGAAGAGCGGAAACAAAGAATTCATCCGGCTTGATCCTAACTCCGCCCGGCCGTTCTGAAATCTCCAATTTGAAATTTCCAAGTCCTGTCGCTCTCGGCCTGCGGGTCAACGGTTCAAATTTCTTTCCTCAAACCGCTTAGCGGTGCCACTTGTTCACAAGCTCTGTGGTTTGGGAATTCTTGAAGTCCCACAAGACTATCAATCATAAGGATGTGAACAACCCGACCATCTCCTGCTCCGCGCCCCACCCATGCACGTTCCACGGTGATTGCTCGTTGTGAAGAAAGGTCAACACCCCGCGTGCAACCTTTGCGGAACAATGTGGAACATGGAGTTGTCCACACCACGGACACCTTGTTCACACTCCGCCGACAAGGTTGTGCTCCGGCCGCCCAACTCGCATTTGCGCCCTATCTTCAAGTAATCTAGCTTGGCATCCGGATGAAAGCAGGACTGTTCTTAGCCACCTTTTTCTTGACCAGCACCATGGTGTCGTACGCAGGTCCACCTGTGGCGCGTTTCCAATCGGTGCTCGGCAACTTCGACGTCCTTCTCGATCCCTTGGCCGCCCCGCAATCCGTCAAGAATTTTAGCGCCTATGCTAATCGCGGCACCTACGACACCAGCATCATCCATCGCAGTACGACCTACTACTCGCCAGGCATCCAAATAGTGCAGGGTGGGGGATTCGAACTTGTCGGGAACACGATCGAGCCGGTGGCGACCGATCTGCCAATTCCTTTGGAAGCCGGCGTGGCCAACACGCAGGGCACCTTAGCTATGGCTCGCACCACTCAACCAAACTCGGCCACCAGCCAGTGGTATTTCAACGTCCAAAGTAATCCGGGTTTGGATTTTAACTACGCGGTATTTGGCCGCGTCATGGGTACAGGAATGTCCGTAGTCAACGCCATCGGTCAGGTAGCTGTCTACAATGCGAGCCAAGATCTCGGCGGCGCCTTCGGGGAGTTGCCGCTTCTGGCCGATTCCCTCGCTGTTCAAAACCTCGTGCTCATCAACTCGGTACGCGTGGCGCCTTCAGCCATCACCAACATCACTCGCATCGGTAACACAACCAAACTCCTCTGGCTGGCCCTCTCATCCAATACCCCAGTACGCGTCGAACGCACTACGGATCTCAACGGGTCATGGGCTAGTGTGGCCAATGGACTTACGACTGGTGAATTCACCGACACCAGCTCGCTCGCCGGGTCCGCTTTCTACCGCTTAGTCACCGAGTGACGTGGTCAAATCCGCAACTGGCGGGTCAACCATACCGAACGCTCGAAAAGTGAGAGTGTGTAAAGTAAAGCGGACTCTACTTGCGCCGATGCCGATCCGGATTCGCCCGGTTGATGCATGACCGCCGTGCGCACTTTTTCCAACAAATCACTCCGGTCAGAAGTCATGGAGGCCAGCACCTGGGAATCAAAGGGGTCGCCACTAGACACCGCTTCGGCCGCCAAAGTAGTGATCGTGTCCAACCCCTCGATCAAAGACGTTGCCAATGCGCCCACATGATCGTTCCCGCGCAGCGGACCCACCGTCGCCACGAAGTCAGCCAGTGCATCCACCAATTGATCGAGGCTTTGTTGTCGCGTGGTCGAATTCAAGATGCGATGACGGTCTTCACGTCCGCTCTCGCGAGCGACCATGTCGGAAAGATAGGATGATATTTCCCCATTGAGCTCGTGTACTGCCTTGCGCAGGACATCGGGTTCGTGAGCTGGCCCACCCTGGCGTCCGTCGGCCCGGATGTCCTCAAGGAAAAGCGGCAGCAAACCAATGACGCGCTTCTGCTCGCGTTCGACCAGCACCAAGGCTACATCCGGCGTCTCGAGTGCGTTCTCGCTCAAAAATTCCGGACGGGTCAGTGCCGACACGCTAGATGGCGGTGACCATCTGGCCAGCCACTTTGGCGCGACAGACAGGAGCGCGCTTCCGATCACAGCGCACAAAAGCATTTGCAAACCGAAACCGCAGGCCAGCATGGTAGAAATATCTTGCCGGGTGAATTTTTCTAGCAAGGCAGGCAACCCTATCACCCAACCGGTCTGCGCCGCGGCCAGCCAAACTGCCAATAACAGCGCCGCTAATGTGTTGATCAGCGCCTGGTACATCGCGATCTGTCGCGCCTGGCCGGTTAGGTTGCTTCCGAGCAAAAAGACCGAAAGGCCCACCCCGACTCCTGTGCCATGGATGGTCATCAAACTTTGCGCCGGGGATAGGACACTTTGGGTGGCAAGGGTCATGAGCACAATGATGATGCCGGACGAACTTTGGATGACCATGCGCAGCAGCGCTCCAACCACGAAACCGGCCGCGAGGTAGCGGTTGATGAAGTTGGCCAAGGTGTGGAACTGGTGCTCGCTGGTCAAAGGATCGATGGCGTCCTTCATGAATTTCAAACCGAGAAACAAGAGACCAACCCCGAGCGCAGCCCGCAGCAGGGGGTCCCACCGTCCGCCCTTGCCCAAACCCAACACCAACCCGCTGATCCCCACGAGAAACAAAGCAACCAATCGCAGATCGATCGCCGCCACAAAAACTAGCGCGCTCGTGCCGACATTGGCCCAACTCACCGCCACCAGAGCCCGCGACAAAGGCACCAAACCGGCCGCGAGCAGACCGACCAACAAAAAAGCCACGGCCGTTGCACTTTGCGTGATTGCTCCCAGCAATGCACCCCAAGCCGCCGCTAACGGATTGCTCGCCACTAATTTGGCCGCGATTTTGCGGAAGCGGCGGTTGGCCACCGCTTGCAGGCCGGCTTTGACCATGCTCAGACCGAGGAAAAAAAAGGCCAAGCCCGCGAAAAATGTCGCCGAGCATAGCGTCGGATTGGCGGCGGACAATTGCACGCAGTGCGGAAATCCCTAAAAGCGCCCGATTGCGCCGGACAAATCATCGGCCATCGGCAGCAAGTCGCCGAGACCCGCAACCTCGAGTAATTGACGCACCGTTTCTTGCGGCCGGCATAAAACCACCCCGCCTCCTGTCGGATGGGTCTGCTTGATCAACTTGATGAAACAACGCACCCCCGCACTCGACACAAAAACCAGTCCACGACCATCGAGAATAAAGCAAACTCCGCCTTCGGCCACCCGGCGCGTGAATTCACGGTCACACTCCTCCTGCGCCTGACCATCGAGACGGCCGGACAACATCAAGACCAACGCTTTTCGTCCATCGGGCAAAAGCACCGGTTCCTCGTCGTACAACTGGAAGGAGATGGGTGTTGGAATTGACGACACGCGCAAGATTAAATCAGCCCGCGTCTTCCCGTGGCAACAAACGAACTGAATTGTGACAGACTTGTCACGCCCGCTTCCGGCCGAAAAATCAGCCAGAACAAAGTCCCGCCCGTGATGGCCTAAAGTTTGGTGCCGGTCAGCGACCTAGGGCCCACGACTTGATCAAGGCTTTGGCTTTGGTTTCGTTGGCATTCATGATGAGGTCGCGTCGCTTGCGCGCCTCGCGCACACTGTTGGTGCGGAGCGAGAACCTCACCCGTTTGGCCGGGCCAGTCCGGCGCTCGAGGCTCAGGTGGCACCACCAGGTTCCGTTGTTGTCCCAAATGTGATGATTCACCCCGTAGCGGCGATCCGGCAACTCAACAATTTTGTTCTTCATAGAAGGACACAAAACATGCCCGCATACCGGCAGGAAAGCAACCCCTATGACACCTTCCGCCTGCTGCATCGCCGTTTGACAACCCGCCCGGACGGCCTACTTTTCCCTATGATCCAAACCCTCGAGGCAGAGATCGACGAAACAGGGTCCGTGCGTTTCAACTACCCGGTCCACCTGGACCGCAAACACCGTGTGCTCGTCATGGTTATGCCGGACGAAGTGACCTGTCCGGTTGAGGAGACCCGAGAGGACTGGAACCGCCCCTACATCGATCAACCTTACCGTTACTTGCCGTCGGCCAGTTGATCGTAATTGCACCCGGCGGGGGTCGAACCCACAACCTCTGGCTTCGGAGGCCAGCGCTCTATCCGGTTGAGCTACGGGTGCTTGTTGGAGAGGCAATAAAGCGCACCCGGGGCGCGGGCTCAAGCGGGAAGGGGGTCAGGAAGGATGAAGGATGAGTTTGAGACCCTGAGAGAAGGGGTGGATCTTGTGCGGCGGCGGACGGGCGGATAGAAAAGACGGTCATGGCGGATATTGTTTATTTCGATCTCGAGACACAACGGACGGCGAATGATGCGGGAGGCTGGGACAAAAAAGCGGCCATGGGCATGACGGTGGGTGCCACCTACAGCTCAGGCACAGGGAAATATGCGGTCTACGGGGAAGAACGCGTGCATGAACTGGTCGGGCAATTGCAGCGAGCAGATCTTGTCGTCGGGTTCAATCTGATCAATTTCGACTACGAGGTGTTGATGGGTTACACGGTGATCGATCTGGCGCACAGCATTCCCACACTCGACCTGATGGTTTCGCTGGAAGAAAAAATCGGACACCGCATCGGGTTGGATGCCGTGTCCCAATCGACCCTGGGTTGCGGGAAGACGGCGGACGGCCTTGATGCCATCAAATGGTGGCGGCAAGGCCGCAAACTCGATGTGGCCCGCTATTGCTGCTTTGATATGAAGGTGACACGTCTGGTCCATGAATATGGCATGTCTCACGGTGAGGTCTTTTATCATGACCGGTTGGGACGCAAGCGTCGCGTCGCGGTGGAATGGGGAACGCCGGCCCGGGAGCGTGTCGCGGCATGATCCAACCGCTGAAAAATACCCCGTCGATCTGGTCCCTGTGTTGGGTGGATTTGCCCGAGCCGTTGCCGGTGGAGGAAGATTTTTATCTGCCGACCATTCTCCTGTTGGTTGGTCCATCCTTCGAACCCCTCGCCCCACCGGCCATCTTCCATGAATTGGACCAAGTGGAAGCAGAAGAATGGGTGGCCCATCACTTCGACGATCTCGGTGTGCCGGACCAATTGTCGGTCTGGAAGGCTCCGGAGTGGGTTTCGGCGGAATGGAAATATTTCGGACGTGACTGGAAAACGAAAGTGAAACTGGTCAATCCCCCCCCGCACGAAGCGAGGCTGCAATCCGAGTTGGCCGGTTTGCAAGGAGACAGCCCCCGCGTGCCCGCCCTGCCGAAGTCGGCGCTGGCCGAAGGTCTGCTCCGTAATGTGTCCCGCCTGCGTTCGCCCGGCAAACGGCGTTCCACTTTGGAGAAAGCAGCTGAAATCGATCCTGCCTGCACCGCGGCGCTGGTCGAACTCGCGGAGATAGAATTTCAGACCGGGCGATACGAAAAGAGTTTGGGTTTGTTCGCGCAGATCGAAGAAATCGAGCGCCCCTTGCTGCGGCGGCGCGCGGTCCGGTGGTGGACCGATCGGGCGACGCGGCCTTTGCTGCGGTCGCTTTTTGGTACGATGCTCTGCCAGTGGCACCTTGGTCGCGCCGCGGAGGCGGCCGAGACAGGCCAGCGATTGCTGGAGACCGATCCGGACGACCATACGGGTGCGCGGTTTTATGTCCCGCTCCTGCTTTTGTTGGCCGGAGAGAACGAGGAGGCGTCTTTGTTTTTCCGGCATTATGCCGTGCGCTATCCGGGAGATATGCCGCACGCCTGGCTGAGTTTCGCCTGGGCCCTCACCCTTTGTCTCGAAGGGGACGATCAGGGGGCACGGCAAAAATACCGCGAGGGCATCATGGCCAATATTCATATTGCGCCTCGCCTGCTCGGGGGACGGCCATCGCCGGAGGATATTTATCATCCCAGCGAGCGCGACGAGCCGCACTCGGCGGTGGAATTCTCGGGGTCGTTCGGCGGACTCTGGGATCGCGAGGCGGCGGCCCTCCGTGTGCTTCGCGAGACGCACGAAGAAATGGGCCCGGTTTTACGCGAGCTGGTTACGCGGCGGCGGGCTTTGATCGACTTGATGGACCAGCGCTACGATCCGGACTATCGGGCGAACTGGACGCGCATGGTGGAGGAGGAGGAGGCGTTCGTCAAAAAGGCCCTCGAATAGGATGGTCGGGAAAGGTTCACATCGAGGTCGAGACGGGCGGGGCGGTCGCCTCGGGAGCCGGTAGGTTCTCGAGAGCTGGGGCGGAGGGGGCCGCATCGGGCAGGGGGATCTTGGTCGGCACACGCGCCGGCTCGTCGACCGGGGTGGGAATGAGTTCGGGCAGCGGTTCAAGCGGAACATCTTCGGGCATGATGTCCAGATTGGGATCGGGCAGGGCGATATTGTTGAAGGTTTCTTCGTCGTAGTTTTGTGCCCCACGTGGAACGCGCCCGGAGACATTGTTCCGGGATCTCCCATCGGCGGCGGCCGAACGAAGTCCGCGTTTTCGAGGTGCCACGGGTGGTGCCGGCTGCAGGTCTTCATTGGCCATGTAACCGACCTGGCCGTCTTCCAACTGCACGCGGCTGTAGCCGAATTCTTTGCGCTGCAGCATCACAAGCTTCCCGCTGCGCAGGCTGAGGTCGGCACCCCCGGCCTGTTGCGGTCCGAGCCGGAAAAATTGGGCGTACTCCGTGCTGACCACCATATTACCGACGAAATTGGGCGACGGCTCGAGGGGAACGGTTTCGCAGCCTGTGACGGACAGGACAAGAGCGAGGCCGGCGGCCATGACGGAAAGGCGCGTCTTTTTCGACATCGGCAGGGACCTTTAGCACAGGAGTACCCCTGCCGCGAAGGCGATTCGCGGTCCGGTCGACAAATCGTCCGTCCGCTCGTATAGAAAAGGCGATGTTCCGCAGCCCGATCCCCGCGTTATTTCTGCTACTGTTGTCGGCCGTGTGGGTCCGGGCCGATCAGGGCCTGACCGCCGAGGCTTTTGCTCTCAAAGAACAGGGGATCGGCTATGGCGGTGCGTTTGTCCCGTCCGGGGAAACATCGGCTTGGGCCATGGATTGCTCCAACACCGCCCGTTATCTGCTGCGGCGGGCGCGCGGGGTCGAACTGCCGCGCACGGCATCCGAACAATACGACTACGTGCGTTCGCGGGGAAAGTTGAAGCGGGTGGGCGGACTCTTCGGCGGCGTTCCGGACACTGAATGGTGGGCCAAGCGGTTGGAACCCGGGGATTTGCTTTTTTGGGAACACACCTATAAGCCGCAGCGCAAGCCTCCCGTTACTCACGTCATGGTCTATCTCGGACGCGGCGAACGCGGCGAATTGCTCATGGCCGGTTCGCAAAGCTCACGCGGGGTCGGGGTCTACCAATTACAACCGCGTGTCGTCTACGGCGGCCACGGGGGTTTTTTCGGACTCTTCAAAAAGAAGGGCCGGCTCGTCGCCTATGGACGGCTGCGCTAGTTTCCGGAACTCTCGGCCGGCCGCTCAGAAAGTATGGATGAAGAGCCCGGAGCGAAGCTTCGGCTCGAACCATGTGCTTTTGGGAGGCATGATTTGACCGGCGTCGGCGATGTCCATCAGTTGCCGCATGGTCACGGGGTGAAGGGAGAAAGCGACGGCCGCGCGCTTGGCGTCGACTTGCGCACGCAAATAATCCGTGCCGCGGATCCCCCCGACGAAATCGATCCTCTTGCTCGTGCGCGGGTCGTCGATGCCGAGGATGGGAGCCAGGATGGTGTCCTGCAGCAGGCTGACATCAAGGCGGGAGACCGGATCGGCACCGGCCGGAACATCAAAGGTCAAGCCGAGCCAATGGCCGCCAAGATACATCGAGACTTGACCGGGGCTGGCCGGCACCGGTCCCGCCGAGGGTGACAAGCGGCAGGCGTGACCCACCCGGACAAGGAATTCTTCGGGATGCAATCCGTTGAAGTCGGTGATCAGGCGGTTGTAAGGCAAGATTTGCAGTTGGTCCTGCGGGAACATCACGGCGGGGAACCAGTTGTAGTCTTCTTCACCGGTGTGGTGCGGATTGGCCTCACGTTTGGCCACGCCGACCCGAGCCGCGCCGGCCGAGCGGTGATGTCCGTCGGCGATGTAGGAATGTGGGACCGAAGTGAATGCCGAGGTGACCGCCGCAGTGTCGGGCATGCGCCAGAGGGTGTGTTGCACGCCGTCGGGTGCGGTGAAGTCGAAAAGCGGGGGCCCTTCCGCCGCGGTTTGCATTAGTGTGGCTATTTCCGGAGTCGACTCGAAAGCGAGAAACACCGGCTCGATATGGGCGGAGAGCGCCGTGTTGAGTCGTACCCGGTCATCCTCCTTGTCCGGCCGCGTCTTCTCGTGTTTCTTGATCAATCCCGCCGCGTAATCGTCGGCATGGCAGACTGCGGTGATACCGGTCTGGGCATGGCCGTCCATGATTTGGCGGTAAAGGTAAATCTGCGGTGCGTCTTCGCGCACCAACTCACCGTCTTTCTGCAGTTGTTCGAAATTGCGCCTCGCCTGCTCGTAGACATCAGGGCCGTAGGGATTGACCCCATCCGGCAGAGTGGCTTCGGACCTTACGACCCGGAGGAAACTGTGCGGTTGGGTGGCGATGATTTGTCGCGCCTCCGCCGTGTCAAGCACGTCATAGGGAGGTGAAGCCAGTTCCGCCGCCAGATCGGTTCGCGGGATGAGTCCTTGAAAAGCACGGATACGCATGTGGCCGCACACCGGACCAAAAGCGGGGCGCTGATGCAAACGGAATATTTTGCCGACGTCCGCCTGGCATGGCAGATTGCAAGCCATGACCGGCATGCTCCTACGGACCGTAGGGTTGGCGCTTTGCGCCGTGGCTTGGTGGTGGCTCGGCGCGAGGGGTCAGGAGCAAGGGCCGGCCGACGGGATACCCATGATTTTGGCCGCCCACGCGTTGCTCATTATCGCCGCGATTTTTCTGGCCAAACCACTGGCCGGTATCTTCGGCGATTGGGCTTCGGGGTTGTTTATGCCCGGCGCCCGGCATTCACGCCCGCAACCGATGTATAGCATCCCGGAAGGGCGCATGACGGGGGAAGATTACGCCGGAGCCCTCGAGGCCTACGCAGCTCTTGCCGCGGAGCATCCGGAGGAAATCGCGCCGCATTTGCGCATGATGGAGATCTGGCTCCGCGTTTACCGCGACGCGGATTCGGCGCGGGTGATCCTCGACAATGCGTTGGTTTCCATCAAGGGGAAGAAGAATAAAGCGAAATTCGAGGCGGCGGCGCGGGTCGTGCTGGCCGAGGCCGGGGTGGAGTACTGACTGATTGGGGTTGGCCGCGGGGTCGGGGGATGGTTTATTGAAGCTGTATGCATATCCACTTGAGTCCCCGTCACCTCGTGCTCACCGGCGCGATCAATTCCTACGTGGTGAACAAACTGGCACACCTTGACAACCAGTCGGACCAAATCATCGCGGCCCACGTCGTCCTCATGCACGACGAGTCGAAAAAGAAGAGCAACTATGTGGTGAAGATCCACCTCGCCGTTCCCGGGCCCGACCTGCATGCCGAGGACCGCGAAGCCGACCTCTATGCGGCCATCGATCTGGTCATGGACAAACTTTCCCGCCAACTCCGCAAGCGCAAGACGCGTCTGGTCACGTCGAAGAAGCACAAGACGCAATTGGCGGCCGAGCGTCGCAAACGCGGAGCCTGAGAACGGCCGTGGCCGACGCGGCATACAAGGTCAAACTCGATGTCTTCGAGGGCCCACTCGACCTCCTGCTCTATCTCGTGCGCAAGGACGAGGTGGATATTTATGACATCGAAATCGGGCGTATCACCCGGCAATACCTCGAGTATCTTGGGGAAATGGAATCCGTCGATGTCGAGATCGGGGGCGAATTTATCGTCATGGCCGCCAACCTTCTTTACATCAAAAGCCGCACCTTGCTTCCGGTCGACCTGCAGGGTCCGGTCGAAGAAGAGGGCGAGGATGAGGATCCGCGCTGGGAACTGATCAGGCAGCTTATCGAGTATAAAAAATTCAAGGAGGCGGCCGGCGATTTACGCGACCGTGAGGAATTTGCGGCGAAGCTATTCGGACGCACACCATCCGCGCCCGCGGTCGATGGAGGTGCGACCTTGCTGGCCGGCGAAGTCGGCACTCTCGACCTTATTGCGGCTTTCCAGCGGGTGCTGGCCCGCATCGAAAAACAAAAAGGGGCCTCG
>Ga0247843_1009118_pt1 | contig 11184 bp, 9 predicted proteins | sample LaCruzMarch2017__FD_192420 | JGI IMG/M metagenome (GOLD analysis project Ga0247843, IMG submission 192420) | Freshwater microbial communities from meromictic Lake La Cruz, Castile-La Mancha, Spain - LaCruzMarch2017_8m | ecosystem: Environmental > Aquatic > Freshwater > Lake | place: Spain...
TTCTGCAATGAAATAATTCCACTTTCCACTTATAAACCCAGCAAATATGGCATAAATAACGGTTCCAGAGAATAAAATTGGCAATTTACTCCACTGACGTTTAAGCCAAACAAATGGGATTAAACTTAACAATATAACGATTCCTTCTGTTCGAATAATGGGCAAAAATGAAGCGCAAAAAAAACCCAAAACATATCTGTCTGATACAAATAAATAAATCACATAAGCCAAAACCAAGGCATTTGTAGGTTCTGTTAAAGCAGAAAAAACATTGGCCGTAACCACAGGCTGAAATCCAAACAGAATCACCAACAACCAAGGATTTCTGAGTGCCAGTTTACGACCCGTCAAATAACAAATCCAAGCAGTTCCTAGCGTGGCCAAAACATTCAACAAATACACTGCTTTAATTCCCAATTGGGCCAAGGGCATCGCTAACACCGTAAAAAATGGTTTCCCCCACAAATCTAGAAGCAACAGCGGATGTTTAACGGACCAACGGGCATAGAGGTAATGATTCCACGAATCTTGTCCTCCGGCAGGATTTTCGGCTCGAATGGCAATCCATAGGTACACCAATCCCACGAAAAACAAAGCGAATAAAGCGGCGCTACTGTTTCTTTTTACGCGGAAAAATGGAGATCCCATGGGACGAAAATACAGAAAAGCCCCGCAATATTTGCGGGGCTTTCAATTAAAATTAACTTTTTGAAAATAATTTTAGTATGTACTCTTAACAAGCATCATATCGTTGATGCGTTTTTCGGCATGTTTAATGGCCGCAATTTGATTGTTTACATTCAAAGTATCGGCCATTTTGTTAATATCTAAAATGGTATTGTAGATATTTTCTGTTTGACTCATGGCGATTTCGCGCACATAACCATTGTATTCGCTGTAAACATTTATCAATCCACCTGAGTTAATCACAAAATCTGGAGCGTAAACAATGCCCATAGACTTGATTAAATCGCCGTGAATGACTTCGTCTTCCAACTGATTGTTGGCTGCACCAGCAATAATTTGACACTTCAACTTTGGAATGGTGGTTTCGTTCAAAATACCTCCCAAAGCACAAGGTGCAAAAATATCTACTTCTAGAGACAACATATCTTCAGAAGAAACTGGAATTGCTCCAAATTTATCGGAAGCGGCTTTTAGTGTATTTTCGTTGATATCGGCGATATACAATCTAACCCCTTCTTCGTGTAAATACTCTAACAAATGCCATCCAACTTTACCAATGCCCATAACAGCAGCACTTTTTCCTGAAAGGCTATCGCTACCATACGCTTTTTTAGCAGAAGCTTTGATACCCATGTAAGTTCCGTAAGCTGTAACTGGTGAAGGATCACCGCCACCGCCCATGATTTCTGGTAAACCAACAACATGTTCGGTTTCCATGTTTACATATTCCATGTCTTTGGTGGTGGTTCCAACATCTTCGGCTGTAATGTATTTACCGTTAAGATTGTTTACAAAACGGCCAAATTTACGCATCAATGCTTCGCTCTTTTGAGTGGTAGGATCGCCAATGATAACGGCTTTTGCTCCCCCTAAATTCAAACCAGCAACTGAGGCTTTATAGGTCATTCCACGCGACAATCGCAAGGCATCTTTAATCGCGTCTTTTTCGCTTTTATAATACCACATTCTGGTACCACCCAAACCAGGTCCAAGTACTGTATTGTGAATGGCAATGATGGCTTTTAAGCCAGTGGCATTGTCTTGACAAAATACGATTTGTTCGTGATTAGTGGTTTCCAATCCCGCAAACAGATCAAACGCTGTTGCAGGCTTTGTTTCGAATTGAATTTCTGCCATTGAATTAAAATGCAAAGATAAATCTTTTTTTTCGAAAAAGCGCGTATTTACAAGTGTTACAATGACACTTACACAAGTACTGGCAAAGAACGCGGTGCTAAATTCTTACATTTTTCGGCAATTGCTTTGATGTGATCTGGCGTTGTTCCACAGCATCCACCCACCATATTTATCCAACCATTGTCGCACCAATCGGCAATTACAGCCGACATGTGTTCTGGTGTATCGTCGTATTCTCCAAATTCATTTGGCAATCCTGCATTCGGATAACAACTAATATAAACAGTCGAAACATTTGACAATTCTTGAACATATTGACGCATTTGGTCTGCTCCCAACGCACAATTTAATCCAACACTCAATAAATTGCCGTGTGCAATACTGTTCCAGAATGCTTCTGTGGTTTGTCCACTCAATGTGCGTCCTGAATTGTCCGTAATTGTGCCACTTACCATCAAAGGAATGTCTAAATTGTGCTCATCGCGGATGGTATTGATGGCAAACAAAGCTGCTTTGCAGTTAAGTGTATCAAAAACGGTTTCTACCAACAAAATGTCCACACCTGCATTGATTAACGCCCAAGTTTGCTCTGAATAACATTCTACCAATTGGTCAAAATTCACCCCACGATAACCGGGATCGTTGACATCGGGACTTAAACTGGCCGTTTTATTTGTAGGCCCAATGGCACCCGCAATAAAAATTTGTCGTGAATGGTTCTTTTGATATTCATCTCTGGCCAATTTTGCCAATTCTACAGCGGCAGTGTTGAGTTCAACCACTAAATTCTCCATGTGGTAATCGCCCATAGAGATTCGGTTAGCATTGAATGTATTGGTTTCAATTATATCGGCACCAGCATTTATGAAAGCATAATGTATGTCTTTTATAATTTGTGGTTGTGTGATCACAAGCAAATCGTTGTTTCCCTTTAAAGAATGCGCATAATCTGCAAAACGAGATCCACGGTAATCTTCTTCCGAAAGTTTATGCTTTTGAATCATTGTGCCCATTGCGCCATCTATAATTAGGATGCGCTCATGCATTAATTGTTCTATTTGTTGGTTCATTTCTTTGATATGGTTTTTAAAAATCCGAAGGCGTTTTCGAATAAAAAATTGAGTGTTTCTGGGGCATTCATGTTCACGTTAACCTCCGTTTTCCCAGAGATACTTGCAACTTCTTGAAGCATTTGTTTTTTATTTTCGGGGGATGTTGTGACGTTTTCTAAAGCAAAAGGGTCCGATTGTAAAAAATTGGCGCCTATAAACTTTTGTTTTGGGGAATTTTGGGCATTATAAAATATAAAATGGGCATTATTACTGTACAAATTTTGCAACTCTTTATTGGCAATGAGTCCATCTGTTTTACCAGAGAACACTTCGTCCAAAAGGGCTTCTAACTTCTCAACAGGCGTATTGGCTGATTTTAATTTCATAAAAACCATGGCTTTAAACTTATAGCCGATATAAATAGAGGTATCGCGAATTTGAATGTAATTGTATTTTTCTTTACGAATTTGATTGTGCGTAAAACCCCGTTTAGCCAAGGAGTCAAGAAATGCAGAAAAGCGATTTTCGGAAGTAAGAGAAAGGGCTAAAAACTGGGCATCGGGATTCTCGAAATAAATTAGATCAGAATACAAAGCAATTCCAGGCTGGGCAGCTTCGGTGCAAAAATCAAAATAGGGAGACTGCGCAAACCACGTGGTAATGCTATCTAAAAAAGCCGGTGATTTGCCATTATAGTTGTCACGAATTTTACGAGTTTGAAATTGAGCAAATTTAGAGACATTTGCTGGCACGATAACGGGCAGACTACTTCTAGATTTAAAATTAAAATAAAGGTAAACGCCAACAGAGATAGATGTTAGTGCCACAATGGCGCTCATACCAATGGCAATTCTACGAAACCCTTTATCTACCATATTGCAAATTTAATACAAAGAGGCGACCAAAGGCCGCCTCTTCAAAAATTTTATAGCTTAAAATTAGTTTGCAGTTTTCTCTTCTGCAGAAGCTTTATCGCATTTTTTGTCACCGCCTTTGCAGCATGCTTTTTTACCAGCATCTGTAGAAGCAGTTTTGTTTTTGCAGCAGTCTTTTGCTTCGCCAGATTTGTGGTCTTTAGAGCAAGAAGCCTTTTCTCTGGTTGCAGCATTTTTGCTATGATCGCAAGTAGACGCTTCGGCACCTTCTTTTTTTGCTTTGCAGCACGCTTTTTTACCGTCACCTTGGCCAGTACACTCTTTCTTCACTGCTGTTTCTTCTTGAGCTACAGCTACCTCAGGGTTTGAAGCTTGTTGAGCGTAAGAAGCTGTTGCAAAACCTATGGTTAATCCTAAAAATACCAATAATTTTTTCATAATTTCAATTTTTATATATACAAATATACGCATTCAAAGGCTCAATTCAAATAGGCAATGATGGTTTCGCCACCAACAGTCTTTTGATTGAGTGTAACATTCACTTTGCTTTCAAGGGGGAGGTAAATGTCTACCCTTGAGCCAAATTTAATAAAACCAAATTCTTTGCCATTTACCGCATGATCACCAACCTTTGCATAACACACAATTCGTTTGGCCAAAGCACCGGCAATTTGCCGAAATAGTACAGTGCCAAATTGAGTGGCGACAGCAACTGTTGTGCGTTCATTTTCGGTCGAGCTTTTTGGGTGCCAAGCTACTAAATACTTGCCCGGATGGTATTTTTGATACACCACTTTACCGGTAACAGGATAACGGTTTACATGTACATTAACCGGAGACATAAAAATGCTTATTTGGCGGCATTTTCCTTTAATAAACTCGGTTTCTTCTACCTCTTCTATCACCACTACTTTACCATCGGCAGGCGCAATAACGTATTCCTCTTGTATTGGAGTATTGCGCGAAGGGTGCCTAAAAAACTGCACCACAGTAATAAATAATAACAAAGAAATGACAAAAACAGCTTGGGTATACCAAGCTGTTTCGAAGAAATATTGCAGGGGAATATTAACAACTAATAAACCTAGCAACGTAAAAAATATGATTTGAAATCCTTCTTTATGTATTCTCATGTATTAAATTAGAATGATCCTCTCAATTTTAATGTTGTAGCCACTTTGTCTAATGCAACAACATAGGCAGCTAAACGCATGTTTACTTTGTGTTTTTCAGAAGTGTTGTAAATGGTATCAAAAGCGGCTTTCATTACGCGATCTGCTCTTCTATTTACACGTTCTTCTGTCCAATAGTATCCCAAACGGTTTTGTACCCATTCAAAATAGGATACTGTTACACCACCGGCATTGGCCAAAATATCGGGAACTACCAAAATCCCCTTTGCATCTAAAATTGCATCAGCGTCAGCAGTTGTTGGACCATTGGCACCTTCAACAATCAATTTTGCTCTAATTTTATGTGCATTTTCAGGGGTAATTTGATCTTCCATTGCAGCAGGGACTAAAACGGTGCATTCTAGTTCCAACAATTCACCATTGCTGATGTTTTTTGCATTCGGGAAACCTTCTAACGTTCTATTTTCAGATTTGGCAACGAAATCAATGGCAGCGTTAACGTCAATTCCATCTTCGTTGTAATATCCACCAGAAATATCAGAAATGGCGATGATTTTAACACCCATTTGGCTAATCAATTTGGCAGAAATACTTCCAACGTTTCCAAAACCTTGAACCACACAAGTTGCTCCATTTGGTTTAATGCCCATTTTTGCCAAAGCACTGCGGGTACTAACCATTACGCCTCTACCTGTTGCTTCAACACGACCCAAGCTACCACCCAAAACAATGGGTTTACCAGTAACCACAGCCCAAGCATTTTTACCATTTATTTTGCTGTATTCGTCTACAATCCAAGCCATTTCTTGCTGACCTGTGCCCATATCTGGTGCTGGAATGTCTGTTTCAGGACCAAACACATCTTTCATGGCACGTGTATACGCACGTGTTAAACGCTCCAATTCGCCTTTGCTCATGGCGCGGGGATTGCATTTAATACCACCTTTTGCTCCACCGTAAGGAATATTCACAATGGCACATTTCCATGTCATCCAAGCAGCCAAAGCTTTCACTTCGTCTAAATTAACATCCATGCTGTAACGAATACCCCCTTTAGAAGGACCTAAATGGTGACTATGCACCACACGATAACCTTCAAAAACTTGTATTGTACCGTCATCCATTGTTACTGGAATGTTAGCCATTACCACTTTATCTGGAACTCTTAAAACGTTTGCAAATTGCACGTCTAAGCCCAAAACCTCTACGGCCGCATCGAAACGGCGATTCATACTTTCCAGTGGATTGTAAACGGGAGTTCCACTATTCATTGAAGCTGTCATATCAAATATTTTTCTGGATAAATTGAGGCAAATTTAGAACAATGATGCATCCGAAAAAAAGAAATTTTATCAAGAAATGATTTAAGTGTACAAAAACCCACTATCCACGACTAGTTTGAAAAAATAACTTTACCATTACCAATAGGTTATTAAAAGATTTTATAGCCTTTCCAAATTGCAAATTCAAACGTAAAAAATTCAAAATCAACACAAATGAAAACGCAATATTCAAGGCAATTATTAACGATTCTTCCACTGAAAAGTAAAATTTGAACCCATAAAACACGAAAATAAATCCCCCCAAAGCCAAAAAATGATTTTTAAATAACGCAAAAAAATCATTCCTGGCATGCAATAAATGTCCCAAAGGTGCCGAAATAGCCAAACACAATATACCCGGAAAAAGTCCCAAAACATATCCTTTCAGATCAACGAAATCATCACCAAAAACGCCCGTAAATAAAACATTGGGCAACAAAGCAAAACACAACAGCATCACCATTGTTCCAGCCATAGAATAACCCATATAACGGTAAACCCATTTGTCCTGAACAAATTTGCGGTTGTCTAACAATGCTTTAGAGTGTATCACCATGCCAAAACTGTTTCCAAACAACCAAAAAACATCTGCAATTAACAATGCATTTGCAAAAACCCCTGTCAGTGCATTTCCGCTATACATGGCTGCAAGAACCAAAGGCAACTTGTAAATAAAAAACAACATCACATGTCCCAATTGAGCCATAAATCCCTCTCCTATTAATCCACCGATTTTAGGAATATTTTTCGCAGATTTCGCCACAAAAACCCCAGATTGAATCATTTTAAACACCGTAAATAGACTCCAAAGAAATCCAGCCGCCGCTAGTCCAAACAAAATGAGTCTTACGTTAAATTCAATTCCTTTAAATCCCAACCAACATCCCACAAAAAACAAACACAACAACAGCACTTTTAATCCTTCGTATACCAAGGCCAAAACATTTCTGTAAACAACCCTTCCTACACTCTGATAGAAGTTTCCCACAATGTTTTGCCAACTTAAACTAAGGCCAATAATTGCCAATCCCACAATTTCCCTCCACCATGTTGGCCATATTAAAATTGCGGCAATTGTTGCAGTACAAAGTATCATAGCGGTAATCTTTAAAAGAAGAAAAAAGACCTCACGAAATCCGTATTTCACAAACCAATTCGCCATAACGGAGCCGGTAACAACTTCATTGACCATTAGCACAATTTGCAAATACAGCAACAGCAAACTCAATACTCCACGTCCCTCCGCACCCAACATCCTTGAGTAAATGACAACCGATAAAAAAGAAAGCGCTGCTTTAAAAAATTGCAGTGCGTATGACTTTAGTGGACTGTCTTTAGGCATTCGATTGTTCTTTTAAAAACATTCCCAACGAAGCCAATCGGAAAAATATTCTTAAATCCGCCAACTTAAGTTGATCAAACTGACTCACCATTTTTTCGCGATACGCTCTATGAACAAACGGATCCAATTGCGTATTCATTACCGCATCAAACCAAGACGCGCCAAACTTTTTGGTAAGCCATTCCTCCGGCACTGAGAATCCCTTTTTATCGGTTCTACGGTAGAGCTCATGCGGAATAAAATCTTTGAATGCATTGCGCAACATCCCTTTGGGATAGCCATTTTGCGATAATTCCGTCAACGTATATTTCCCTAAAAAGTAGTTGGGTAATAACAAATCGTCGGCAAACGGATTCCGGCTTTCGAGTTGATAGGCCATTCCGTTTCGGTCTTCCCAAGCCAACATTTGTTGCAAGCGACCATAGTATTTAGGATCTATGAGTGGTCCGTAATAATCGGCCATCATTTCGTCTTGTACTTCGTTGAAATAGGGATTAATTTCGATGGTATTGGCCCTTATAATCTCTTTTGAAAAGGCCTTTTTCCAAACGGCCACTTCCAAGCGGTGTTTTATATTCTGCGATAATTTTGCGCGAATTCTGCGCTTCATAGAATATACTTGGGCCGTTTGATATGGAATGGGCCAGTTGTCTTTGAAAACGGACAATGTTTTTTTCTCATTTACCAGCGCTTGTATGAAATAATCTGGATATCCGCCAAAAATTTCGTCGGCACCCTGCCCGTTAAAAATCACGGTTATGCCTTCTTGCCTCACCCTTTCGCACAGTGCAAAATGTGCAATATTGTTCCACGCCACCGGCGCACGGTGTGTATGATGAATTATTTTTTCTAAATCACCCGCTTGAAAATCTTCAACCTGTATTTTGTGGAACGTTCCGCCCACTTTATGATGTACCAACTGCTGCCAGCTGGACTCATCGCCGGCCAATCCGCTAGAACTCACGCCAAATAAATGCAAGGGGGCGGCATCCCCCAAAAGCCAACGCGCTATGCCCACAATGATGGCGCTGTCTATTCCTCCACTCACCGCAAAACCCATGGGAACGTCAGAACGCAGCCTTTTGCGCATGGATTCCAACAATAATTCGCGCAAATCGCGGGAATTTTGCAGTCTTTGCAATGTAGGCGTGAACCATTTCCGTACAATTAAACTCCGTAAATTCGGTATCCATTTAATCCAATGACCGGGTAAAATTGATTGTATCGATTTGTTCCAAGGCACTGCATCCGACATTCCAAAGCGCACATGCAAATAAAGCGCTTGTTTGTTGATGGTGTTTTCGCCCAAGTATTGCTTCAACGCGTGTTCTTCGCTGGCAAAAGCAAAACCGTCCTTGTTTACCACATAATATACTGGCTTAACGCCTGTTCTATCGCGGGCTACCGTAAACGTATTCTCATGGCTGTCGTATACACAAAAGGCAAAAAAACCATCCAATAAGGGCAAACAGCGGTCTTCCATCTTCGCCCAAAGTGCCAAAAGCACTTCAGTGTCGGTATCGGTTACCGTTACCAAACGGTATTGCTTTTTTAACTCGATGTAATTAAAAATTTCGCCGTTGAAAGTAATCCAATAACGTCCGCTTTCGTCGCACATTGGTTGGTGTCCGCGCTCCCCTATTCCAAGAATTGTGAGTCTGCGGTGCAGCAAAAATCCGTTGATTTCAGAATTCAAATTTTCTTCAACCGTTTGTTTGGGAATATACTCTAGTCCCACGCGGTATTCTATGCCCGACACGTTTACTGGAATCGGCTTGGCATTTCTGCGAATAAGCAAAACGCCTTGATCGTTGTAACCACGATGAGAAATAGCAGAATTAAACTGCGCAATGTGGATGTCCCAAAAATGAGATTCCTTTACTGCTGCTGTTGATATTCCTGCTATTCCGCACATGTTTGATTGTATGAATTTAACAGTGAATGTATGGCAAATTCGGGACTGTAACAACCCAAGGCATGCAATTGTATGGTTTTATGCGAAAATTGCAAATAATTTAAGCACATTTGGCGCATGGCTTTTTCAATATCGGCAATTTGCTGGTTTTTCTCATTTTTAAACGGTAAAATAATCCCCTGCTCTTCATTCACCATTTCGGTAATGCTACCCACATCAGAGCTGATTACTGGTAAGCCAAACGCCTGTGCTTCCGAAATTACACAGGGTGCATTTTCAGACGATGAATACATCACCAAAGCCTGGCATTGCTGGTATATGGGCACCAACTCCGGCATGGTACGCGGAGGATAGTAAACAATCCCTTGGTTTGCAGGAAAGACCGGCGACTGCGCTCCTCCAAGAAGCCACAACTCAACGTTTGGGATTTCTTTTTTGAGGGATAAAAACGCGTCTATGATTTGTGGGACATTCTTGCGTGGTTCAAAATTGGAAACATGCAAAAACCGAAAAGGCGATTGGTCCGAAAATTCTTGAATGGGTAAACCCACAAAAACGGGATCCAACACATTCGAAAAATGCAAAAACGGCCTTGAAATAGCGTAATTCTGCTCCATGGCGCGGTACATGGATTGAGAAATACTGGCTACCCAATCGGTATTTTTCCATACTTTTTTGAATGTCCACCTAAACCACAGATTTCTTTTTGAGTACCTGTCGTTTACAGACTCATTAAAAATAGCCCAATGCTCTGTGAGGTAAAGGGAGTAACGAAAGATAGGTTTCAAGCAAACCGCAACAATACCCACTTTATCGGCGGCATGTATGTGTACTATTTTGGGGGATATTTTTCGCAGTATTCGCAACGAAAACACCAACACCATACCATAATACATGAGCCAATTTAGCGGTTTCAACAGTTTCCACGAAAACTGCGGAATGGCCTTAAACTCTATCTGAAATGTATAGGCAATATCTAGAGCCTTTGGCTTGGGTGAGCCAATAAGGTAAGGAGCAAAATGCACTACGGTAACGGGAAACTGCGCTCCCACCGCTTGGGCATGCCTATGAATAAAATTCCCAGCCAATGAATTTTCAGTTGATGGAAACCAACCACAGAACCACACGGCATTGTTTTTAGGCATTCTTACAAAGATAGGGTCAAATTATTTATTGGGTACGGGGAATTTTAGACTTGGCTTTAAACTCAGACTGTGTTCTGAAATTTAGAACCTCGTTTAATTGTGTGGATTTGCAGGTTCAATTGCTATAAACAAAAAAGAGGTTGTAAAAAACAACCTCTTGGTGGGGCGGACGACCGGGATCGAACCGGCGACCTCTAGATCCACAAACTAGCGCTCTAACCGACTGAGCTACGACCGCCATATTTAGGGGTGCAAAGATAAAGAATTCTTCTTCTTATTTCAATGCGAAAATTGCAAAAATTAAAAAAGAAAATTTAAGCTTCGTTAAAACCAATGTATTTTAAGAACTCATTCCGCGTTTCGGCGTTGTTGAATTTCCCGTGGTAACTGGCTGTAACTGTTGAGCTGGTAATGTCTTTGATGCCTCTGCTGGCCACACACATGTGTTTGGCGTCCATGATCACCGCTACATCGTCCGTTTTTAAAACCGACTTCAATTCTTCTGCGATTTGGATGGTTAAACGCTCTTGCACTTGCGGTCTTTTCGAGTAATATTCAACCATTCTGTTGAGCTTC
>Ga0247843_1009119_pt1 | contig 11183 bp, 7 predicted proteins | sample LaCruzMarch2017__FD_192420 | JGI IMG/M metagenome (GOLD analysis project Ga0247843, IMG submission 192420) | Freshwater microbial communities from meromictic Lake La Cruz, Castile-La Mancha, Spain - LaCruzMarch2017_8m | ecosystem: Environmental > Aquatic > Freshwater > Lake | place: Spain...
TTTTCCAACTTCTAAACCAGCGTAGTAAAGTAGAGTAGGAGTAATGTCCAAAACGGAAGCTCCAGAAATTCGTTGATTCTTTTTTATGCCTTTCCCTGCCATGATAAAAATTCCATATGGACTATGCTCAACTGCTGGACCTGATGGTTCATGTGGTATGGAAAGTGGGCGTTGATGGTCGGAATAAAAACCATGATCAGAAATTAAAAGTATTGTTGTGTTTTCATCAATTAGTTCAAGAATTCGATGCAGCATCAAATCGTGAAAACGATATCCAGCTTCGACAATGTATTTAAAATTTTCAAAATCATCTTTATTTACTTCAGTTCTATAAGGAGGATAGAATCGCATTCCAATATGACAAAAATGATCGATTGCATCGTGGTAAATTGCCATAAAATCCCATTCTGTTTCTTGCATCAAATAGGTTGATACTGCGTGAATAGAGGCTGCATTTGCAATAGTTTTGATGACATTTGCAGTTCTTTTATCGCTTCTTAATTCAATATTTGTATTTATATGAGGAATAAATGGGCTTACCATAGGAATGGTAATCTCGTGAGGATGTACTCTAAATTCTTGTAAAGTTTCAATTAAACTTGTTGGGTGTATTGTTCCATTTGGCATAATCCATGGCTCAGATAGTGGTTTATTTGCAACTTGAAAAAAATTGGAAACCATTACACCATTGATAGGTTCGACTGGATTACTTGGCCACCAACCAACCACATTGCTTTTCCAACCTTCTTGGTTGTAAATATTCCAAATTGCTTTAACTTTTCGAGATGTCGATGTTACTGGTCTCAATCCATCACCAGTTGGTGTAGGTTCTATAAATCCTGTTATTCCATGTTTATCAGCTCGAAATCCTGTTGCAATAGTTGTCCATAACATTGGTGAAAGGGGAGGATCAAGAGTTTTTAAATTACCTCGTACTCCTTTTTTAATCAAACCCTGTAAAGAAGGCATTTTCCCTTCACTTATCAGTTTATCAATCACTTTCCAGTCTGCTGCATCCCAACCGAGTAAAAGAATTTTATTTTTTTTCATCCTTCTTTATACTTGCGTTGGTTTCTTTTGATTCTACCTTTTTTTTATTGTTAATAGCTTCTCGCCATTTTCTAACACCAATGTGCCCAAGTGCTAAAAGTCCAAGTGAACCTTGAACTGTAACAATATATTCTTTTTTTTCCATAAATTAAAAATACAAAAAAAAAGCTGCCTAAAAGACAGCTTTTAAAAAGTAAAGTGTGAAAATTAGTTTTTCACGAAGTTTCCTTTAGCAACTTTTCCAGAAACACCTGTGATTGTATATAAATACATTCCTGTGTTTAACGCTGAAATATTAATTGAAGTCGAATTTTCTGTAGCAACTGTTTTACCATCTAATGCAGTGATAACAACAGAAGCAACTTCTTCATTCATTTTGATGTTTAAAATATCTGAAGCTGGGTTAGGATAAACTGATGCAGAGATTAATTCGCTTTCATCAATACCTACAAAACCAGTTGTTATATTATCTAACCATAATGTTGTTCCTGGTGAAGGAAGCGCATTGTTAGAAGATACAGCAACAAAGTAAAATTGATTAACAGTACCAGTAGCTCCAGATATAGCAGCAACAGGAATTGTCATGGTTCCCCAAGCACTTGTTGTAGCTGTAAATTCAGCAAAACCTTGATATAAAACTACGTCATCTGCATCTCCAGCTAATAGCGTATCATACAGATTTACAATAACTACTCCAGTATCTGAGGCAACCCGTGTGAATTTATATGCGAAAGAAATAGAAAGGTTTTGAGGATTAGTAATTGCACCATTTTTGACTTGGATTGCAAACCCAGGTATTGTATCAGAAGGAGATCCAATTTGTCCAGCCACATTAGCGTTTACAATTGTTGATAATTTTAAAGATTGAGTACCAGCATATGCACCTGTAGTTTCCATAGTGTATAAACCTGTTCCCCAACCTAAAGTTTGAGTTGCTATTCCAGGAATTAATGGAGTAGCTGCTGCTTCAAAATCACCATTAACGATAAGCTGAGCATTTGAAATAAAAGAAGCTGCTATTATAGCAACAGAAAGTAAAATTTTTTTCATTGTATTGATTTTAGAATTTAGTCGCAAATATAGAATTATTATTCAATTGTAAGTTATATTTAATTCAAAAAAAGCTGGACTAGCCAGCTTTTAAATAAAAAGAAAATGATTTGATTAAAGTTTAACAACTCTGTGCGATTCAACTTTACCTTCATTAGTTTTCACAAATAAATAATAAGTTCCAGCATTCATTTTTTCTAAATCAACTTTAACTTCTTGTGTGTTATCAAATTTTTGATTAAGAACTTCTTTTCCTAAAGCGTTGTAAACAAGAATTTTACCACTATTTGATGTTTTTTCTAAATTAACTTTAACAAAATTCTTAGTTGGGTTTGGAGAAACAGAAGAAAATGAAACTGAATTTTCATTTAAACCAATAACTTCATTTACCATAACAATGTTGTTTCCATTCGCTGGGTTCCATAAAACAACATTAGAAGGAAGTTCTTTTCCTAAGTCATCGCTAGTGTTAGCTGTTACATTGTCAACATTGTCAAATTTAACACACTGAATTGTAGTTTGATTTGAGTTTACACGAATATAGAAAAAGTTATCAAATACTTCTTGGTCGCGAATATATGGTTTTGCGTTGTTACCAGTAAAATCTAAAGTTCTGTGAGGTGCTCCCCAGTTTCCTTCGCCAATATAAACAATTCCTTCTGGATCTGGAACGAAGTCAGTATCTGCAGAATTTTTCTTACATGGTAAAGTCCATTTTGTAATGTGCGTATGTGATTCCATACATAATTTAACTCCATATTGCTCGAATAAATTTACCCAACAACTCATTTGGTCAGAAACTAATCCGTAACCATTACCCATTGCAAAAGTTGGAATGTGGTATTGTACAAATTTCCATTTTGGAGGATTTGCAGTATTTGTATAGTTTTGTAAATCTGTTGTAAACCAATTTAATTGTGCTGTATTTGAACACGCATTTAATTCCGAGTTTAACATGTATAATCGTAATAATCCGTTGTTTACGTTAATTGCATAATATTCTTCCATTGGAACATCAAATAAACTGTAAACATCTTGATTATCCTCGTGATTGCCTTGTGTGAAAGTCATTGGATACATTCTACCATCAGTTGATATTGTTAATTGCCAATCATTTAACCATTCAGTCCATTCAGCTGTAGTGTTTGAAGTTATTTGATTCATGATAAAATCGCCATTAAATGCAATAAAATCAGGACGAATTTTTGCAACTAAACGATTTCCTTTTCTTTTTTGCTCTAAACAATTTCCACTTGGACAGCTTTCAACATACGTTCCAAAAGCTTTAAAACCATCACGTGTATCACCTCCAGAAATAAATGCTACAGGATCATTTGTATTATCAGATAAAGTTTTGAATTTGAAACGAGCGCTTACTGTTCCTCCTGCGTCTCTAACAACAAAATAATAGATTGTGTTTGGAGTTAAACCCGATAATCTAGCAAATTTTCTGTTAATTCCGTGTGCAGAAGCAGTTCTGTCAACTGTTTTTGAACTTGGGTAGGAAGCGTAAGTTGTTCCGAAATCAGTTGTTCCGTAATGTACTGTTGCATCATCACCGCTCCATCCAACAACTATTGAATTTGAGGGATCATCTCTAAACGAAAGTGTGTACTGGTTAGTTGCAGCATTCAAGTTTAAACCTAATAACAAGGCAAAAACAAACATTAAATTAGTAATTTTCATTTTATTGATTTTTAAAATTTATACTGTAAGCGAATTAAAACGACATCATCGGTTGCATCGGAAATGAAACCTGAGTGTGGATATTTTCCAAGACCAATTTGAGTACTATCTAATGGGTCTAATTTAGTTTTTTCATTAATCGGTTTTTCAAAAGAAACCATTAAACTTAGATTTTCATTGACTTCGTATCTGTAAGTAAACAAATGAGTTGTGAAAGCAACGTCAGCAACAGAAAGTCCTGATGAACCGACTGCGTTACCACCATCATCAAAAAGATTTAACGCAATTTGTTCTCCATCCACATCTGTATTTGGATCGTATAAATCAATTCGGTAAATAAAATAATGTTTAGTATTTCCTAATTGTTTGTTGAAATATGAGTACCATCCTCTAAAATTGCGAACAAAAGTATGAGATGGTTTTAGCTGGGTTGAAACTGTTGCTGGATTATAAGGTTGAGGACTGTCAAATTTTGGCCAGGTCACACTGCTAAAAGGACCAGTTGGACTCGCACTACTAAAAACATAAGGGTTTCCTAAAGTACCTTCTAGTGAAACTTGCTGACCAAAGATGTATTCACCTCGAATTGTTGTTTTTCCCCAATTACTTTTTTTTGTTTTTCCACTCCAAGTGAATTCTCCATGAAATGAATAATAATTTCGTTGTACGTTTTTGTTGTATGTTGCTTTGGCTATAGAAGGATCACTAAGAATAACAGCTAAATCGGATGCTAGAATATCCTGATTCATAATCGTAAAACTTTGATCAACACCATTGATGTTTAAAACGGTATCAATTGTTCTCCAAATTGTTCTGTAATTTGCTGCACTTCCGTCAATATCATATCGGTGATTTACAAGACCACGATAAATTGAACTACCTAGTTTGAATTTGAATTTTTCGCCTTTAAACGGATTGTCTATTACGATTCTTCCTGTAATATCTTTAAAATTGTCAGCTTCTAAATTACCACTTGTACCATGAAATATTCCTGCATCTAGTTTTAAAAAGTGAAGTTTTTTTCCTTTAGGCATTCTAAATTCTAAATTCATTCCTAAATCACGAATTCCAGGAAATAAATGTTGAATCACAGAACTACGCTCTGGAACTTCTCTGTCTTGAGAAGAAATTTCAATTTCTTGACCAAATTTTCTAGCAAAAACCCCAGTTGTTAACGTAAATGCTTTTAACTTAGGATCTTTGATTGATAACCAAGAATCTTTCATTCTAAATCCAGTTTCAGTTAAATCAAACGAAAATTGAGAATTGACTAAATTCTTTTCGTATTGTAATTGAAATCGACCACGTCTAACTGAAAAACGATTGCTGCTAAAACGATCAAATCTTCCACCATTTACAGAGTTTAAAGAAAGTGAATCAGCTTTGTTTGTGTAAGCGTATTGAAATTGAAAATAGCCATCAATTTTAAAATCATCATACCATTTACGTTCGGTCTTTTCAACTGGTTGGGCAAAAATTAAAGAATTAGAAAGTAAAATAATCAAAAAAAATGACTTTTTTAAGTCCAAATTCCAACTGTAATAAAGGTTTTGCATGAATTTTTATTGAAGTTCAAAAGTAAGTGATACAAAATCGGTAATAGTAAAGCTAATTTTATTAAGATTTTAATATTATTTTAAATTAATATTAAGAAAAAGTAAAAGTAGTTAATGTTATTCAATTTCAATACTACTATATCCGCCGCCTGTACTCACCAATTTAATTTTTGCTCCGATACGGTCTTTCAGCTCGCCCACGTGGGAAATGATTCCGATGGATTTGTTGTTTTTGTGTTGCATTTCTTCCAAAATCGTGATGGCCTGATCGAGCGATTCTGGGTCGAGGGTTCCAAATCCTTCGTCGATGAACAAGGACTCGATGTTGACGTTTTTCGCAGCTAAATCAGACAATCCGAAAGCAAGCGCCAAGCTCAATTTGAAGGTTTCACCACCTGAAAGCGAACTCACCGAACGGCGCGTATTACCCATATGCGTGTCAATCACTTGCAAAGAAGTAGATTCGTTTCGCTGCGGAACTGCCAATAAATAACGGTCGGAAAAACTTTTCAAGCGCTCGTTTCCAAAAGTAATCAACTGGCTCAAAGTCAAATCTTGAACAAAATCGGAGAAGCGTTTTCCAGAACTGTCACCAATCAATTTATTCATTGTTGTCCACAAATCGAGATCCTTGTTCAGTAATTCTAATGTCGCTAGACTGCTTGCTAAACGTGACTTCGCTTCGTTATTGGTTTCAAGTTGCTTACGATTTGCACCAATGGATTCTGAAATAACTTGGATGTTGTTTTCTAAATCTTTCACCAAAAGTTCAAGTTGTTCTTGGGTTTGTGTTAAATCATTTTTCGCTTGATTTTCAGCTAATTCCGAAAGAATACGTTGTTTATCTTGCTCCAATTTCGCTTTTTGAATATCCAACTGATTCACTTTTGTTCGAATCGCTTCTGCATCGTTTTCTGTTAAAAGTTGCTGTTCAAAATCGGCTAACGAATGAATTGATTTTTCGCGTAAATCAGAAAGTAATTTTTCTAAATTCTCTTGAAGTTCGTTGTTTAAAATCGTTAAATCCGTGTTCTTTAAAGTCGTTTCTTCCAAACAAGTAGTTATATTCAGGTAGTTTTCCGTCCAATTTTTCAAGTAAGTTGCGACTTCTGTTTCAATATTAGGACCAGCATACAATTTGCTTCGTTCAGCTTTGGTTTGTTCCAATTCGTTTTGAAATTGTTCACGATCCTTAAGCTGCGAAAGGATTTCTTTCAAAATAGATTGAATACGCAATTGTCTTTCTAAGCTTTCTAATTCGAGTAAACGCTTTGAAATTTGCTCCAAATTTTGCTCCCAAATAGTTAATTCTTCCTCAAAATTCCACGACAATTGTTTGCAAGCAATTCTTATTTCTTGTTCAATTTTCTCAAACTGCGAACGATTTACTTGTATTTCTTCTTGTTTAGCTACAATTGATTTTTGAGCTAATTCTTTGGCCGTACTCAGTTTCGTTTGTTCGCTTTCAATGGATTTTAGTTCGATAAGTAAAGTTTCCAATTGGGTTTCCAATGCATCCAACAAACGTTCTTCATAAGCAACAGCAAAAGGATGTTCCAAGGCGCCACACAAAGGACAAGGTTCGTTTTCGACTAAATGTTTGCGATGTTCTTCCAAACTTCGCTCGGTTTTTAGTTGCTCTACTTCTTTTCTTTTGCTTTCGACCTTTGGTTGCAAAATGTCAAGGCGTGAAATCAAGTCTTTTTGTTGCGCTTCATTAACTTCACTCGAAGTTGATAATTCCAAAATTTCTTTCTCTAACTTTTGATTTTGTGAAGTTCGAAAATTATATATTTCTTTATTCTTAATCAGAATATTAACTACGTTTAATTCATGTTTTAAATGAGATTTTTTTGAAGCAATTTCACTTGAATCTGATAAATTTATGCGCTCTGCAAAAGTGTTGATTTTTGCGATTTCTTGATGAATGAAATCTATATTTTGGTTCGGTTTTTCAATTTCAAATTGTTCGTTTTTCAATCTTTTAAGCGCATCATAAAGTTGACGATTGAACATATCAACTTGATTTTTTAACTCCAATTCTTTGGACTGAAATGCTAGAATTTGTTGTTTAAAAGCGTTTAATTTCGTTTCAAAATCATTTTCTAAAATACTATCATTTAATAATTTACTTACACTTACCAAAAGTGATTGTTGTTCTGATTTTAGATTAATTTCTCGACCTTGTAAATATTCCAATCGCGATTGAAGTTCTAACTTTGATTTTTCTTGTAAACGAATCGCTCGATACTGATTTTGGAAAGGAGTTAATTCAATGTGTTTGTTGAGTTTTTGCTTTTCTGGTTCTAAAAGTTTTAGTTTACTTTCAAATTCTATCCATTCTGCTTGATTCTTCAAACTTTCAGCTGTCAACTTTTGAATTTTCGTTTTGACTTCCAACAAGTTTTTAGCAAGATCTTGTACCGCTTTTAACTGCAGGCGTTTAGGTTCGTTATCAGCAATAAACTGTTGTAATTCAAGCTCTTGTTCTTGTGTTAAAAGTACGATTTCACCCATTTTTGTTTTATGGATTTTTACTTCATCTTCTGTTTTTTTGAAGCGTTCATAAACTTTCATTCCAATCGTTCGGTAAATCTCAGAACCTGTTATTTTCTCCAATAACTTGTTGCGATCGTCTTTTCCAGCGAGTAACAACTTTGAAAATTGACCTTGCGCTAAAATCAAGGATTGCACAAATTGATCGTAGCTTAAACCAATGATTTCTTCGTTTTTTGCAGGAACTGTTTCCTTTCCTTCAACAATTATTTCACCCGTTACATCATTGATAAGTTCTTGTTTTCGAGATCGTAAAGTATTTGTTCGAGCTCTACTAATCGACCACGTTGAACGGTAAACCTCCGCTCCTACTTGATACGTAACCTCTGAGTAACAATCTTCGGTGTTTTTGGTTAGAATAATTCCTTCATCTTCGATTGTTTTTTCGGAAATTTTTGTGTTTCCATTTCTCGGAATACGGTTGTACAAAGCCAAGGTAATTGCATCTAAAATGGTCGATTTTCCAGAACCAGTTGGACCAGTAATCACAAACAAACCAGCATCAGCAAGGATTCCATTCGCGAAATCAACTTCGTGCTCGCCTTTCAGCGAGTGGATATTTTTGAGTTTAACTTTCAGTATTTTCATCGCTTCGACCTATTTCACCTCGTTGATTTGTTCCATAATTTCCTTGAAGGCATTGACCAAATCCGAACGATTAATGATGTTTTCTTCCAAATCCAAACGCTTTTCAAACAATTGCTCCGGCTTGAAATCGGAAACATTTTCTCCTTCTCCCATAAATGATGAAGTTCCTAAAATCTTGTTTAAAAACTCCAATTTCCCTTTAACAATGTCCAAACCATTTTCCGTTTCACGCGCGAGTAAATCGTCTAATTCTCTGATTGTTTGGACGTTTTCATTTTCTTCTTTTACAATCAATTCTGCCAAATCTGTTAAAGGTGATTGATGTTGATAATTGGCAATTTGTTCTTTCACTTCTGCAAGCGTTCCTTCAAAGGTGACCAAACGTCTAAAAATCGGAATTTCAAGGGTCTCAGTGTTTAGTTTTCCATTTTGAATGTCCAAAATCACGACTTGCTTGCGGTCCAATTTTTCACTGAAACTCAATGAAATCGGTGAACCAGAATAACGAATATGTGGCAAACCAACGATTTGTGGTTTATGAATATGACCTAAAGCAACGTAATCAGGAGCTTCGCCAAAAATCGCAGCTTCTATTCCAGCTTGATTTCCAATTTGGATTTCGCGCTCACTTTCGGAAGTTTGTGCTCCTTGTGCGAACAAATGCGCCATTACCACATAATTAAAACCTTGATAATGTTCTGAATAATAATTATTTACAGCTTCAAAATACGCTTTAAAACCTTCTTTGATTTGTTCCATTTTGTCTTCATACGATTCTCCAGGTGCAGATTTACGAATGTCCTTATCTCTCAAAAAGGGTACAGCGGCAACTACCAGTTTTTCGCCATTAGCTTCAATTTGAATGAACAATTCAGCTGAATTTTCAGGTGCGCCACCAATCACTTCAATATCTAAAAAATGCAGTAATTCTTTAGGCGCATTCAAAACGTGTGGCGAATCGTGATTTCCACCTGTAATTATGATTTTACACTCCAATGGAATCATTCGCTTCAAGAATTGATAGTATTGCGTCAAGGCAGCTTGTGACGGATTTGCTTGATCAAACAAATCGCCCGACATCAATAACATATTTATTCCTTCGCTTTCAATCGTTTGTATTAACCAATTGAAAAACAATTCCATATCTTCATTGAAATCAATTTTCAGTAATTGTTTACCAATGTGCCAATCAGAAGTGTGTAGGATTTTTAGGGGCATTGTTTTTAGTTTAACTTAAACGTAATTTATTATTTTAACTCATTTAGAAGATTTTCAACATTTTGAGCTTTCAATTTACCTGTCTTTATCAGCTTAAGTTCTTCAACCGCATCTTTGATATCATCGATAATAATGTCCTTTTCTTTTCTTAACTTAACTTTTTTCTCCAACTTTTCTTTCGTTGTAACCTCAAAATCCATTTTCAAAACTTTAGCTAAACTTCTCAATGCAGCTAATTGTTCATTATTACTAGGTTGAAAAATTACTAATTTGTTTAAGCTCATATTTTATTAATTAAGTAATTTTTGGAATGTTTTTTTTAAAATAAATAGATAAATCATCTACCTACCAATTCCCATTCTCTGATTGTACAACTCATTAAACCACATCATTTTTAGCATTTCATTGGCTTTGTTATCTGTGAGTTTATTGTATAAATCCAGTTTCACATTGATGAAATTAATGAGTTCTTCGTCAATTGTTTCGTTGAATTTTTCTTGAATGTTGTCCTTAGAATTATTCGGGTTAAAGAATGACATTAATTCCAAGTTTGAGTTTACTTTCTCTCTCATTTTTTGGAATTCTACTTTGTCTTCTTCAGTTAGTTCAAGTCCAAAAGTGTCGTTTAGTTTTTGAATGATTTTAGTCAATAAATCGTAATCTTCATCTGGACCGCCAATTTTGCCATCTGGACTAAGTCCTTCCATACCTGTATTGCCTGAAACCAATTGCAAGGAGGTCGTAAATTGATGTTGCACTTTATAACTGTCCAATTCAATATCATTGATCACATCTAAAGGTAAACCTTGACCTAAATAGGGTAGTTTCTTTAAAACAGCTGTCAAAAAGACGTAGGCTTTTTCTAAGTCAATATCTGTGAAAGTTATGATTTGACTCAAAAAACGATAAATTTTGGTGAACGATTTAGCTGCTGATTTGAACTCTAATTGGTCTTCAGGATTTAAATCGTTTTCAAAGCGTCTTGCAACTTCTTGTAAAATGGGTTGCAACTTCTCGAAGTTATTATTTGGCTTGAAAAATATTTGTGCAAAGGCTTCAATATCATTGGGATAGTAGATTTTAAAAGCTTCTACTTTCACAAGGATTTCATACAAAGAATTGGGATCTGTTGTATTTTCTTCCTCCATATAATTAACCCCATAATACGATTGAAAATCTTCACGAATGAGTTCTGGGTCATTCACAAAATCAAGAACCATTGTTGAACTTTTTCCTCTTGTTGTTCTGTTGAGCCTTGAAAGGGTTTGAACAGCATTTGCTCCACCCAATTTTTTGTCCACAAACATCGTGTGCATCAGCGGTTCATCAAATCCAGTTTGGTATTTGTTTGCTACGATTAAAAGCCTAAATTTTGGAAGTTTCAAAGCATCGGGAATACTAATTTTACCCTCCAGATTATTCATGCTTGTTTCGGTGTATTCTTCGTTTGTTTCTTCGTCGTAAACAGTTCCAGAAAAA
>Ga0247843_1009120_pt1 | contig 11182 bp, 10 predicted proteins | sample LaCruzMarch2017__FD_192420 | JGI IMG/M metagenome (GOLD analysis project Ga0247843, IMG submission 192420) | Freshwater microbial communities from meromictic Lake La Cruz, Castile-La Mancha, Spain - LaCruzMarch2017_8m | ecosystem: Environmental > Aquatic > Freshwater > Lake | place: Spain...
TATAAATGAGGGGTACGGCTTCCATAAAAGCAGTACCGCCAACGAAGCGAACTGCAGGCCAAGCAATGAGCGCCATTCCTGCGCAAGCAATTAACATGATCAAGAAAGTCATTCTTGCCATTCGGGTAGAAATCGCTATGGTATTTCCTTTTTCAGATTCAGCAAGCATTGGGTATAAGATACTTTGAATTGCCGATGGAATAATGGTTAAAGTACCCGTGAGCATAATTGCGAGAAAATAAATACCGGCTTCACGCTGCCCGAGAATACTATTCACCATAATAAGATCCAGCCTTTGCGCTGCGAGGGTAACGATAGAAGCAAAGTGAGCGATGTATCCGGTATGCAGCATGCGCTTCAGCAATGCAGAATCAAATGACCATTTGTAATCTAAGCGCCTAAGGAGTTGGCCTGAAGTATAGAGAAGGGTAATGACCCATGTTGACAATAAAATCCATACTGCATATTCTACATTATAGGCTTGCAGGACGAGTGCAAGACCAGTAAGTAGAATATTGACAATCGTTGTAAACAGAAAGGAAAAATTATAAACATCCAAATGCCCCATAATTTGGAGCACAGAGAGATGAAACTGTTGCACCATAAATAGGGGGATTCCGATAAGAATCAGCATAAAAAGGGATTCAGGCATGTTCTCAAACCATACCGGAAAGATCTGGAAGGCACCCCAAGCTAGCAAGGCAGTTGTGATGCCCAAGGCTAGTCCAGCAAAGAGTGCATTACCGGCAAAAGCGGCACGCTTCTCTTTATTGCTAGCATATAAATTATAAATAGCAATTGGCACACTGAGATATCCAACCGTAAATAGTAACATATGCCAAGTAGAGAGTGAAGCTACCAAACCTCTACCTTCGGGTGCCAGTACTCTATTGGTAAAATACGCTAATGCAACTTGAGAAAGGAGTTGAAAAACCTTAACGCCAATATTTGAGATTGCAGATTTAACGGACATATCCAGCTGAAATCTTGACTGCATTTTCCAATGTTTCAGCAAAGGCCAATGCTTCATCTTTGATATTAAAATGCCGGATTACAAATTCTCTGGATTTTCTTCCTCTTTCTTCGCGAAGGCTTTTGTCAGAAAGCAGAATATCCAACCATTCGGAAACTTCTTCTGGAGACTTTGCCTGACATACGGGGGAATCTTCGCCATGAATAGGCCTAAAAATCTCAGGTCTTCCGTTTCCAATTACCGGCCTTCCAATTAGCATGGGGTATAAGCCACCGGTCAAAATATGGCTTCCCATTTGTTCAAAAACGATATCCGATTTTGCATAAAAGCTAAAAATATCTTTATGCGACATTTCGGTATGCCAGGTAATCATATGGGCAATACCTAATTGTTGAATCAGGGCCTTGGTTTCAGCAATATGAATTCCCTTTTCAACGAGATGAAGCTGCACTTCCCTTTGATGCTTTGTACACCAATTGGCCACACCTCTGAGCATTATATCATTGCGTTTATTTTCCCATGCACCGAAACCTGGAGGCAAGGGTTCTTTCCATAAGAATCGAGTGAGATTAAACAAAATGGGAACCGAATTATCTGGGTAAGGCACATACTCAATGCCCTCAATGGGGATATGACAGTGGGGATATCGAGGTATATTACGGCCTTTGAGAATATCTTGAATAACTGCATCAGCAGGGGGAATGATGCCGGTAGGGAAATAGGAAATCATAGAAGCCTGACGAATACCTTCTCTTTGGCGCATCATATATTTTTTTAGCAGGAAGCGCTTTATGGGTTTTTGCCAAGCACTACCACCAGAGGCGTTGACTTGATGTTCGAGCATATCAAGATTCGCATTGACATCGAGGTCGGAGCCGGAGAAAACACTCACAGATGGGATATTTTTTCTCAGCAGCGGTTTGATACTATGCCCAAAATCATTCAGCACCACGGCATCACAAGTATTCAAAGCATCGATATAGGATTTAAAATATAGCTTAGGGAATGCGAGTGCGAGTGAGATTGGTTTAGGGAATGGTACTTCATGAATCCAATCGGGGTAAGGATAAGATTCTGCGAGTACGAAATGTTCAGGTCTATGCAATCGATCTTCGGGAGGTGCGGTAACGAAGAAGAGTACTTCATGACCAAATTCGCGGAAATATCTCGCAAGCACGTAGGGATAATTATTAACGTTACCGAGAAAACCGACTTTCATGAAAGGATGTTAAAATCTTTTTGTAACACAGACATGAGCACCATATCTTCGAATACTCCGTTTTTAAAAACGGCATCTCTCAGCAGACCTTCTTGTTGGAATCCCACTTTCTCATACATATGAATTGCCCTACTGTTTCGGGTAAGGACGTATAAATAAATTCGGTGTAGATTAAGATTATGAAAACCGTGTTTCAACATTTCTAGGGTTGCCATCTTACCGATTCCTTTACCCCAGTAATCAGTATCTCCGATCATAATGGAGAATTCAGCCGAACGATTGACGGCATGAATACCGGTAAGATTGACGATACCGATAGCATTGTCAGTATCATCTGGAATAATCGCAAGCCTTACATTTTGGGTTCTTGTATTCAGGTATTGCTGATACCAATTTCTATCCACTGTTTCGGCGATATATAGAAAATTATTGCCTAGCAGATGTATAATATCAGGATTGTTACGCCAAACATTAATCCTCTCTATATCTTGAATATCTATTTCTCGAAGTTTCATATTTACAAAATTACAGTAGGTGATTCATTCTATTGACGAGGTCGCGCATATCATCGGTAGTATATCGATAATCGAGGGGCAAGGGGATTATATTTTGAGCTAAATCTTTTTCAAACTCAAAACTATTTACCTTTCGATGCGCACAATCATTCCAAAGTATAGGAGCAAAAATACGTAATGCATATAGATTTTGGTGTTTAATTTTATGTTTGGGCAGAAATGGATACATAAAAGGGGCATATGGGATATCTTCTAGCAAATGGGCAATTGTATTATGCTGTGCGAGAAGGGAGTGCAATTGCTGAAAATTTTGCTTTCGTTTCTGGATGTATATATCATGAGGAACGGAGTCTAAAATCTGCGCACTCAATTGAGAGATTGTTGCGAGGTTGCAGGAAATCTGGGATTCTGATGCTGCGAAGATTTGATGCGCCAAGGCTTCATTGCCGAGACTACGTTCCAATAGATGCCTATATTCAGGTATATTTGCTTCTAGGCTTACATCTGGTGCGAAAGTAATTGGGCAGAAAAGCTGGGCGCCATCTGGGACGCCGAAGAATTTCCTTGATGAATTAAAGCTCCAACATTTTGCATTCGGAGTATTGTACCATGCCTGGGTATTATCGATAATCAGTTGATTCTGATAGATATCAGCATATGCGGTTATTTGCGTGCTTAGCAATCCGAAATAATTAACAAGCAGCAACATTTCATCCTTCTCTACTTGGGGTAGATTAGGGGTAAAATCACTTTGAATAGAATACCATTTAATTGGTATCCCCAGTTGAGTTGGGGGTATTGTAACAGAGTCGCAAATATAAAAAGGCAGATGCAGGGCTTTGGGCTTCATTTGCAATAAAGCAAAGAGCAGGGCATTTCTACCATAGGCAAAATGTAAAGCTGGAGATACAGCTAGATTTTCAGCAGTACTGGATGGTCTGTGTAGTGCATCCAAATCAATAAATCCGCCTAGTGCTTTCACTCGAGAGCGTATTGCAAAAGAAAATGCCGAATTTCATCAGGCTCGAGCCATGCGATCAAATCGAGGATTGACAATCCGGGTAGCGCGGGCTTTCCGTTATGGGTATAGGCTGGCAAAACTGAGCGAATAAAACTCAGTTGTAAATCTGCTTGTTGAAAGACTTGTTTATCATAGAGGGCTTTACCTCCTGGCGCATTCACATACTGCGTAGCGCCAGTTAATCTACAAATATCTAATACCCTATCTACACCTGAGAGATGGTCATTACGAAACTGCCGTGAAGATTCAATCCAATTTTTAGAAACACCTAAATATTCGGCAGAAAGTTGAATACTTTTTCGACAAATATCTGAGATGTAGTTGCAATCAGCATCGAAAGTAGAGCGTACAAGATTCAACATTTGCGGATAGAATGGTGCTTTCTTATAGGATTGCTCTAAGCTAAGTAGAAATTTTCTATACCAAGCAGCAAACAACACTGGATGAATAGTAGTATCACAAATGCGTTTAAAAGACCCGGAATGATCTAAGGGGATTGTGAAAACAAATTCCTTATCGCCTAGCTGCAATCTATTGCGATTAATCCATCCTTGTTTAATATAATTTACATCATCATAAAACACGAAAGTATCGCAAGCTTGTATCAGATGAAAGTATCCCGGATACGGAAAAATATACGGTTGCATGATGGCGAGCACCATAGCGATCAGGCTTTACATACAACGTAAATACTGGCGCATAGATCGGGATATAGCATACCGAGTTGATAGCACCCATCCAGATATTCTTTTGATATGATATCTGTGTTCATGAGTTTATCGAACTGATAATTAGCTAAAGCTTTGAAGAAAATCCCGCCTCTGTGCATAGTGGTGAGCCCAGCTTGAACAGCCTCTCTTTCGAGCGTATCAAGGCTATACGTATTTCTATGACCATGTTCGCGTTCAGCGGGTGTAATGGCGCTATTATGAGAGATGAGGCCCATTTTAACGGCAATCTGCCTTGAAGGTGCGTTTGCGTTTGGGCAGATTAGAAATAGGCGCCCCTCGGGTGTTAGCCATTCTTTCACTTTTTTCAACACACCGACAGGATCATCAAGGTGTTCGAGGGTATGCATTAAAAATATGGTATCATATTTATCGCCGCCATCGAAGGTTTCAAAAGTGGAGTGTATGAACTTCACATGCTTAGCAACTCTCTCGCGGGTATAATGTAGCAATTCATCAGAGGCTTCAATAACCGTTATGTCATCAAAATGACGAGTTAAGATTTCGGTGAATTCTCCTTTAAAACAGCCCATTTCAAGTACCTTTCCGCCGGAACGATAATTTAATACCGTTTGCATCATGTAAGTTCTGAGGACATTATCAAAATCATACGCATACTTGCGATCATTATCTTGATACTCTTGATTATAATTTCTGTTTGTCATAATAAAGTTGTTTACTATTTTTAACCTTGGCCAGGTCGATACATTCTTAAGTGTGGTGGCTGATACCATTCGTTTAGATCAACCGGAATTCTAGCATTGTAACCTAGCACTTGTCTTAAACCTTCGGGAAGGGAATCACCTGTATCATATCCGATGTATCTAGGATAATCTAACTGTGGCTTCATGTAAGGTTTGGTAAAAGTGAGGGTAAGTGCCCTTCTAACAGATTCAGTTTGATTTTGACCAGCGGCATGCCATAAGTTGGAATCAAAGAGCAGGATACTGCCAGCTTTGCCAACCACCCGATCGGATTTTTGGAAGAATTGAGCCTCTTCAGGTTTTTCGGGTTTCAGATGAGAACCGCTCAACACATAAGTGGCGCCATTTTCTAATGTAAAATCATCAATCATTACCAACATATTCAACATCATATGAATATTGCCAGTAAAGGTGCGTACGTCTCTATGAATATTGCAAACATAAGAAGCCTTATTTTGCATATTTATTACCCCACCATAGGAGTTGAGGATATAATTACCATCGAAATAACTTTTAAGAAAGTTGTCGCAATACATTTCTCTCAGCAGATCAATAAAGCTAGGAAAGTCTACCAGATGATGAAGGGTACCATCTGTATTTACATCGACACCATTTTTCTGTTGAATGCCTCTACGAATTAAATAAGCGGCGTCCATATCTTCACGCAAGCGTTCTATTAAAACCGCAGGAATTGCATCCGAAAACACGCACCATCCATGGGATGCCATCGCAGTGTTAAATTCTTCTACTGATACATTAGGTTGCAGGAACATAACTATGATGCATTTATAGTTTGACGAACAGTATTTGCTATTAATTCCATATCAGAGAAAGGTAAATCCTGATAATGTGGTAAGCATAAAACTCTTGAGGCAATATCTTCGGAGACAGGGCAAGCAGCGCCCGTGTGGTAGGGCAAGGCGTTCAAAGATGGATAAAAGTAGCGTCGTGTATTGACTCCTTTCTGCTTCAAGGCTTCCATAATATTCAAAACGATAGCTTCATTTTTACATATTATGGGGAAGTAGGCATAATTATATTCAACTCCGGGATGGATAGCAGGATATTGCAAAGGCAGACCAGAGAGTAAAAATTGATAATATTCAAAATTGCGTTTTCTACCTTGCAAGATTTCCTGTATCAAGGTTAGATTGGCGAGTCCCATTGCGGCATGAAACTCTGAGTTTTTACCATTAATACCCATGGAGTAATAGGCATCTCCGATATGACCGAAGGCCTTGTATAGGTATAACTTCTTATCGAGTGCTTCATTATTACAAATCATGGCCCCTCCCTCTACAGTATGAAAGAGTTTGGTAGCATGAAAGCTAAGGGTGCTTACATCACCCCATTGAAAAATGGGCTTTCCATTATACCTAACCCCAAAGGCGTGTGCGCCATCATACATAACCTTTAGGTTATGGGCTTTAGCGATAGCTTCAATTCTTTCTACATCGCAAGGAATACCATACACATGTGTAGCAAGTATAGCGGAGGTTCTGGGCGTAATACATTTTTCGATTTGATCAGGATCAATACAAAAAGTATCGGGCAAAATATCTGCGAATACGGGTTGTAAGCGTTCCCATAAAAGAGAAGTTGTGGTAGCAACATATGAGAACGGCGTGGTAATTACTTCTCCTTCAAGTTCAAGTGCTCTTAGGGGCAATTGAATTGCGATAGTGCCATTGGTTACAAATTGAAGAAAAGGAACCTCTAAAAAATCTTTAAGTTTAGTTTCTAGTGCTTGCACCATGGGCCCCTGATTGGTTAACCAATGACTAGCCCATATTTCTTCTAGATAGGCTTGATAGACTTCTAAGGGGGGTAAATTTGCTTTGGTTACATTTATCATTATTAACAACCGTAAAACGGGATACCTGTAAAATTACAGAATTTGTGAAGAATGCCCTACAGTCTTGTATGAATCCTTCTGACTATACATTCTCTCAATTACCTCTACCACTTTTCTACCCTCTTCAACTGACACAGCGGGTTTACATGCATGCATCAGCACATCCACTACATTATTAATCACAAAATGGTGATTAGAAGCAGAGCCTTGATACCCCCCATATTCATTGGGAGGCGCACCTGGAGGCAAGCCTTGAAAAGTATATCCTTCTACATGACAATACTTTACCTCATTTATATACTGCCCAGCGATTTGAATTGAGCCTTTGCTACCAATGACGGTAATGCTGCTTTCTAGATTTTTATCCCAAACGGCAGTGGAGTAATTGAGCACACCGATACCGCCAGACTTCCATCGAAACTGCAGGGTACCCGTATCTTCGAACGGCAGTCGGTTTTGGTGTGTGAAATTGCCAAAGTCACCCTGTAACTGATGTATATCACCGAATATCCAGAGTAATAAATCCACGAAATGAGAGAATTGGGTGAATAAGGTACCTCCATCTAAATCGGTGGTACCTCTCCAACTATCTGGGGTATAGTATCTTTCATCACGATTCCAGAAGCAATCGGTTCTGACCATTACGATATCGCCGAGTTTGCCGGATGCCACCATCTCTTTTAACCAAAGGGCTGGAGGGGAGAACCGATTTTGCATCACACAAAAAATCTCTTTCCCAGCGTGTTGCGCTGCTTGGATCATACGATCACAATCATCGGTATTGAGCGCCATAGGTTTTTCGCAGATGATATGCTTAGCAGCGGTAAGTGCTTGTATACCTTGTGGTGCATGTAAACCATTAGGGGTAGCGATGACTACCACATCGGCCTTTCCACCTGCGCCGGCGAATAGATCTGCAAGGGTTTTGTATACTGGCACAATGGCATCAGATACGGGCATTATATCACAAATAGCGACCAATTCAGTATTGGGATGTGCCGCCAATAAATGTGCATATCGTTTACCGATATGACCATATCCTACGAGGGCAAAAGGTACAATAGGATACTTACTCATGGATTAAATTCAAAACAACCGATATCATATCCATTTCCGACGGGTCGGGGGTTATTCCGTAGATCTGTAAAAATATTTCTATTGGCCGCCTTATCAATCAAAGGGCTTCCAAGGGCTGGTCTATAATCGAGCAAACGAGGATCTAGAAACAAGGGGTCTTGATTGAAGATATTATTATCGCCGGGCACCACATCGTTGTGTTTTAGCAGGCAATTTTGGAACCAAACTTTATAAGCGCCTTGCACACCTGCATCTTCAAACAGGAGTTCAGTATCTTCTTGACCATAAATGACCGAATTATAGAAGTTAATTTCTAGAGGATAAGCGAACGTTTGGCCAAAATTATTTAGGAGGACGAGGGGTTCTTTGCGGTTAAAGTTGAAGTTAAAGCTTGCGAAGGAGCAATGTGTAAAATCTGCTTGGCCGCCACCATTCACCCTAAGTGCTTGTTTAGCACAATTGGCGACGAGTACATTTTCTGCTGAGATGACAGGGGCATTCGTAATAGGCGGGGCAAAACCAACCATCCAGATGCCATAGTATTCCATATTTCGAATCTCAGTCTGCACGATTTTCAATTTAGGATTTGCGGTAATAGCGACGGAATCGGACCGAATACCGAAGACTGCATTTTTGATGAGCGCGTGTCGCACTTCACAATTTTGGGCAAACTTTGTGAGGTACACACCAAACCATTGTCCGCCTCTTTCGGCATATGCAGGGTCTAATCGATTACCTTCTAGAATCACTGGATTTTCGTAAGACCCTTGAATTCTGAGGGTGCCACTCACGATAAGGTAGGATGCGGGATTAAAATCTGGGCCTTTGCGCGAGGTAAAATATATATGTGTACCGGGTTGCATGGTGAGGGTGCATCCTTCAGGCACAAAGAGTGGCCCATCTACCACAATGGCTTTATCAGAGGTGAAGGTAGTATCACAGGCAATAAAAGTATCAGCCAAGAAATAGGCATCTCTCACAAAAGCTGAGACCACGACAGATTGCACCTTGTCTTTGGTTTTAAAAAGGATTCTATCTGCGGCAAAAGCGTCTCTAACAGGGGATTTGAAAGAAACGAAGATATAGGCACTATCACCTTTTGCCAATTCGAAATTTTGCACTGCATTTGCGGGGTCTCCATTGATGACCAATTGAAAATCGGAGGCAGCCCCATCGGCCAATTCAATACTACTAAGTTTTAGGTGTTGATTTGACAGATTACGAAATACCAATCTTCGGGTTGGGGAAGGCAATGTTGTAAAAATGGTATCAAATTTTACGGAATCGGTAGAAAATCCGAGTTCACCGGTATCCGAAAAGGAGAATGGTTTCCGACATGCGGTAGTGGATATGAGGGCATAGATAGCGCCTACTAATATGATAGCACGAAACAGCATGTTATAAGAGTGGGTCAAAGGTACAGAATCGCCGGCATAAGTTATAATTAACGTAATGAAGAAAGATAAAGTACACGAGGGGCATAGAATAGCGCATGTACCTTACCTTCTGGGGCTACTCTATACATTGGGGATGCGGATTATGAGTAGATGCCTGCAATCGGCGTATAGAGATGTATGGGAAGTGAGCTGTAACAGCCTCACGATTGCGTGAGGGGGCGCAGCAGAAAGGCCGCCGAAAGGGATACGCCGATTCGGAGAGAGGCGTATGCCTTTCGGGAAGGACTTGACGCGAAGCACCCGACCCCAAGACACCATGGGTGTAGCTTGGGGGCACGCCCAAAATATTTAAATTGATAAAAGACTTACAGTCAATTGATTTCCACAAATTTTCTTTCGCCTTTACCTTCTCTGACATATTCCAGATGTTCCCAAGGTTCACGCGTGTAGAAGACATTGCCCAATTCAAAAATATGTGTACCCAGCCCTTTGAGGGGCCTCACCCAAGTATCGGCAGTGGAATAAGAGTACACGAAAGACCAATCGGAATGCAGATTACGAGCATCGAGGCCAGCAACATTATAGAGCGTAAATACCGAGATATCAGTGCGTCCTTGCATTTGAACTTCGCCGACGCCTCTATGGTTCATAACGAGATATTTGCCACTGAGGAGTAGATTCAAATCAGCGGCGGAAGTGAATTCAATATCGAGTCGGTCGTATTTCAGGCTATCAGGGGTAATTAATTTTGAGAAACCATTCAATTCAAGATATGCAACTGGCTTACATCGAACTTCGGCGGTGATACGGGTCTGAAGGTTGCGCACCCAATTGCAGGTATTTAGGTCTGCGATTTTGAGGAAACCATCAGCAGTAATTTCGATTTTAATTTTGGGCAGCACATTTTCGCCCCCTGAGAGGGTGATGGTATTTTCGGTGATATTGGGATCGGTAACTAGCACTAGGTCTATTTTGTCACCCACGACGATACCAGAGAAATCAGGCAATGCTTTTGAGATTTGATGGTATTTGCCAACGCTTTTGAGACAATCTGGGGGATTTTGATTTTTGCAGCTCCAAATCAGCGCGCTACTGAATACAAAGCAAAGGAGAGCAAGACCTTGGGTTTTCATTATTTAGTTTGAAAATATTGCCATGCGATGATACCGGCAGCGATTCCTACGTTCAGGGATTCAGCGTTACCGTCACCTGGGATAGCGATTTTCTGTGCATTGGGTAGATGTAGCACTTCATCTGAGAGTCCACTTCCTTCTTTACCGAACACGAGGTTCCAATTTTGGGGAAATGAGAAGGCTTGAAGAGGGGTACCATCCATATCAGCGAGCAGACCGGGGAATGGGTCTTTTGCGAGATCTTGGTAAAAATCGGGTAGCACCTGAATATGAACTTTAAAAACGGAACCCATAGAAGCTCTCACGACTTTAGGTTGCCATGGGTCGGCACAATCCTTGGATAAGAAGACGGAGGGGATACCGAACCAATCAGCGACTCTGAGAATGGCACCAATATTACCTGGGTCTTGCAGGCCTTCGAGCCAAAAAGCGGGACCTTCGGGTCTATTTCCTGCCGTCGGCAATGGGAAAACGGCGACGATACCTTCTGGGGATCTAAGGCTAGAAATTCGCTCTAAATATTGGGGGCTTACCTCTTGGTATTCAGAGCCTGAGGGGAT
>Ga0247843_1009122_pt1 | contig 11177 bp, 3 predicted proteins | sample LaCruzMarch2017__FD_192420 | JGI IMG/M metagenome (GOLD analysis project Ga0247843, IMG submission 192420) | Freshwater microbial communities from meromictic Lake La Cruz, Castile-La Mancha, Spain - LaCruzMarch2017_8m | ecosystem: Environmental > Aquatic > Freshwater > Lake | place: Spain...
CAGGCCTCTTCATTTGGAAACAAATCCATCAGTTCTACCACGTTTTTGGGATAAATATTCATATCCCGAAATACTACATGTAGTGGCTGGTGGGGTCAACTGCATAGCCCTGTTTATTTATTATAGCCTATTAGGCGACAATTAGGATTGCCGGTCTTGAGTCAAATAAGGAGCAGTGCCATATTCTAAATTGGTTGCGCCTAAGAGGGGGATGATATTGGAATGGCTTTCTAGAACAGAAAGTCTTTAGACTCACCCAGTTGGTGATAACCCCGCATGATAGAGCTAATTTTTCTGATCGAGTGCTCATGGTTGCACGACATTTGTGCGTAAATTTTATAGTATATTGGGTTTTGTTAATTATAGTTATTGTAATTTGTATGATTTGCGAAATTATTGGGGGGTTCGTGACGGATTGATTTTTAATTGGTGCCCAGGGCCGGAATCGAACCGGCATGGTGTTACCACCGAGGGATTTTAAGTCCCTTGCGTCTACCTGTTTCGCCACCTGGGCATTTTATAAATCTTATGAAGGCTGAGGCCGGAATCGAACCGGCGTACGCGGCTTTGCAGGCCGCTGCATAACCACTCTGCCACCCAGCCAAAAATGCTTATTTGTAGCTTAAACTGGAGCGGGAAACGAGGTTCGAACTCGCGACCCCAACCTTGGCAAGGTTGTGCTCTACCACTGAGCTATTCCCGCACGCTTTGTGAAATGAATTTTACTTGATTCATTATAAGTGTCAATAGGATTTTTTTATTTTCTGCCAGGATGCCTAGAAACTTGAGATAAAGAAGAGTGTGTTGCTATAATGGGTCTCAAAATAAGGAGGTTATGAATGAAAAAAATAACAACATTGACAATCTGTTTCACATTATCGAATTTATTATATGCAGGCAGTATGGGCTCGATGGTCGTATGTGATATTGATCCTAAAGAAAACTTTTATGCTGGTGTGGGTATTGGCGGCTCTTTTAATAAAGATGCACTAAAGGCAATATCAGTTTATTCCACAAGTGTTACTAAGTCCCCAACCCAAACTGTAGGGAATGTCTATATTGGTTATGGGCACACTTTTATGGAAAAACTATTTTTAGGCATTGAAGCAAACACCTATTTTCCCGGCCATACTGATAATTTTACCGCGCCGGGTATTAACAGTGCTGCAGACATTAATAACTATTATACTGCACAATACAACTTTAAAGATTATTTAGGTCTTGATCTACTACCAGGGCTTCGTTTTAATACAAATACCCTTATCTATGCCAGAACCGGATTATCCTTCAGAGATATCAATATCAGTCAGAATTCAACGATTACAGCCGGACCTCGCTCTGATAGCTTTTACAATGCTGGACATTCCATGGGAGGACGTTTTGGTGCTGGTGTAGCCTATGGATTAAATAAAAATATTGGTGTTGCCGTCGATTATTTTTACACTTACTACCCAACTTTTGGTTCGTACTGGAATATCTATAGTCTTCAGTATAATATGACCTCAAATCAAAACTACGTTGGGGCTTCACTTATTTATACGGCCTAAAACAGAAGGGAGAACCATCTTCCTTGCCCATTCCGTTCATCTTTGCCGCGCTGGCAAAGATGTCCTCAACTGCGCGCTTTGTGAAATAAATTCTTCTTGATTAATTTTTTGTAACAATATGATTTTTCTATTTTCTGCTAGGATGTCAGTGATTTCCGGCCATCTAAAAAAGCGAGACAAACCAAATAAAAATTATATGTTTTGTCGCTACATTCCAGAATCTTCCTGTACAAAAATCTAATTGAATTAATTGGCTGAAAAAATGTTCAGCACGTAATGAATCAATAAGCGCTATATTATTAGTAGATGGGATTTTCTCTTACGAGGAAGCCGGCTTTACGCTCGAAGATGGACTAAGTTCCACCGCAGGTTTTTCTTGTGTTTTACAAAAGATCGTAATGTCACTTAATTTTATCCTCATAGCAGTTTCTTTCTTACTCTCTACATCGAAGATGCTTCTAGCCATCTTTAATAAATCTCTAAAACATAGGTTGCATTTTTGTTGATGTTTTTGATAATCTGAAATTAGTTTTTCTGCTTGCTCTTTAGAAAGACCTTTTTTTTCTAAAATATCTTGCATCTCTTTTGGTTTGTATTCATTTAACTCAACTGTTTGTAATCGGTGCTTTAATGGCAAGGTTGTTTGTACTCGTCCACAATAAGAGGGTGGGTTTTGGGTGCCAATAATCATAAAGCCTGGCTTTACTGCTGCTTTATTATCTAAATCGTGCCCTTCTAGTAAGGCATTGAGTAAACGCTCCATCATTGGAGATGCATTAATTTCATCGATGATAACAATTTGGCCTTGATGAAACGCTTGAAGCAATAATGCTTGTTTTTTATCATACGATAATGATATAGGAACTCGAATAAAATCCTCTTCTTCTGCCATGCTGTGTTCTTCTGTCAGCAATTGAGTAACCAATTGGCTTTTACCAACACCTGGTTCTCCTTCTATTATCACGCCACCCAGTCCACCTGTTCGAGTTTTTCGAATCGAAAGATGGTGCGATAATGCATCAACGGCCGGCTGATTGGTATCGTTGACTACAAAGCTTGTTAAATGCTGAAGTTGAACATGAGTAGGTGTTTGTGGTGAAAACTGACTAAATTCTTGTTGATATTCTTTGGGTACATGTGTTTTAAATATGGAATAGGCTATATTTTTGGTAAAATCTTCTTTTCCTTCATGCGCATTTGCCAATTGCTTTACCATTAAAATTTCTCTGGGGGTTAACAATACCTTGTCGCTTTGTATTCTAAAAATAAATTCAACCATAGGTAAAATAGCGGTTTGAGTTGCATCCGAAATCTCAAGTGTTTTTAATAACTCTTGGGCACTGAGTGGTTTAAATTCAAGCTCTACCGGATGATTGCGAAACAAAGAAGGCAGCTGTCTTTCACCACCATAAGACAAGGGATTGGCAGCAAAGACAACTCGATGATTTTCAGTTAATCGATGATGCGCTCCTTGATAAAAAATGCCGGGAGGGTTTTGAAATAAGCCTTCAAACATGGACCATTGTTGATAGCTCATATTAGCTTCATCAATAAATAATATGGGTTGCGCTTTTTTATCTTCAATCCAGTTTTTAATTGCTCCTTCACCAAAATGGGCGTTGGGATAGTACTCATTCATAAAATGCGTTTTGCCGACACCTGTAGGTCCGGTCATAATCAATACAGGGTGTTTTGCAAGGCTCGCGTTTACCGCTTGTGCTCGGTCTGAAAACTCTATTTTCAATGCGGGTTCAACTTTTTCCACAGGTTTAGGTTCGGACGCTGTAGCTGTCATGAAGGGGAATGGTTGATGTTCACCTTGCACCAGAATCAATTTCCCCATCGATTGAGCGTTCTGCATGCGATTGAACACAAAAGAGTGTAGCGCATGTGTAAGACTTTTTGCATTTTGCCAATCGCCACTTAAAACAATGGTTTTACCTGCATCTAGTTGTTCTTTTAGAAAACCCAGCTTGGCTTCAAACTTAAACTCTGTTGCAGTTTTGTCTAGTCGTTTTAAACCAGGCAATAAATCGTCTGGTGTTAATTCACTAATATCCACATGTAATGCATCAGGCGAACTAGGCGGCTGGTGTGTCATGCATTGGGCATGTGCGACTTCTGGAAATAGAGTACAAGGAATCTCTCCATTCAACTGAAGTTCATCTGGCATAGTGACATTGGGCGCTAAGGTCAAATTTAAACGAGTATCATGCTGCTGACAGCACAACACCAATAAACGCCATTGTTCAAGTGATAATTTGGCGGCCAGATAAACATTTATAGAGTTTCCTTCAGCTTCTTCAATGAATCCTTTTTTTAGCTGTATAGATTGCGTTTCTTTTTGATAATCATACCTGCCAATAAACGTATCTAAACTATCAGGGTTTAAGATCAGAAGAGAGTTTTGGGTCTCCGAAGGTTTTAAGTGTTCTTTATAATCTGACACCAAATGTTTGTTGGTATACGCTACACATAAACCTTGCGCCCCAATAAGTTTTTCGCCTTGATGATAGAGGGCGTTGTGAAACTGCATATCATGCATTAAACGAACAAAATTTGGGTCTTCTAAGGGGGCGTTATTTAATACCAGCGGAGTATGGCCTTTTTCAATAGCTTCCCACAATAAACCTTTTTTATAGGTGAGTTGTGTACCATTTAAAATCCAAGTACCAATTAGACGGGATTCCCAATTAAGACCCCCACAACACTCAATCACAGCTCCTTCTTCTGTATCACTGTTGGTTAATTTTGGTAAAGGGTCGCATTCTATATGATATTGTTGGTCAAAACGTGAAGTAATGCTTGCGTCTTGTGCAATCGCAGTATCTGTTAATCCAATGATTTTACAGTTTTCTAGAATATCTAATCCTTCTAGGCGGGGTTGTTCATCAAAAAGACTATTGTATTGAACAAAATCTGAAGTTTTAAAGCGGCTAAGGTTGAGGATTAAAGTGGGTTGTGCTGTTTTAGTTAAATAATCGTATAAAGCACCACCCGGGCCATCTTTGATTGTGCCTTTCATATCTGGATTTCTTTGAATCAATGGTCCCAAACATTTTAGTTCATCCGGAGTATCAATATAGTAAAATGACTTGCCGGTGGCACGAGAGATTTGTTGCAATTGAAGGCGCGCAGCAAAGACGTCATTTGTCTCGATAAGTATTTTTTTCGCTTCATTGCTCAAGAGGTGGAGCGCCTTGACTTTAGCTTTAGGGTTAGAATTAAAATAACTGAGCGCATCTGATACCTTGACTCCGGGGGCATCTGGCTTGGGTGAGAGATTTTCTTTAAATATGTCTTCACCATAGTTTAATTTTGCCGGATAACCTCCTAAATCTACTTGAATCCACTTTCCCTCATTCATCAATTCTACAAATGCATGACAGTCATTGGTCACAATACGAACGAGCATCCCAGGATGCTTCGTGCTCATTAGATGTTTAAAAGCAATCGCACGATGCCTACAAGCGCCAACCTTTTGTGTGGTAATTGCATCAATGTAACTCTGTCCGGTGCTACAGGCGGCTGAGTCCAATGCTTTTTTTTGATATCCCTTGATTTCTGCAATTAAGGCTTGAACATCCGAAGGCAAAGTTAAAGCCTGTTCTGGATTGGCTTTAAGTGAAACCTCGACCACAGCATCAACTGATGATTTTTCCTCCTCCTTGCGCAAACGGATATAATAAAAATTTTTCTCATTAGAATAACCAATTTCAACCTTGGCGGTATTATTTACAAAATAAGATTGTAGAGTTTCATCAGGTGCAACAGAAGGCAAGGGCTGCCATTGCTTGCTAAGTTTAAGCTTAAAACGACCTAGATACTCAGTTTCAGACGTGGGATTGGGGTGTGGTATAGTGCTTATAGTTGGCTCAACAACACTGACGTGAGCGGTATCTTTCTGCAACGAGGATAATAAAAAAGGACAACTTGCATTATCTTGAAAAGTCAGTATTTCAAAGCAATCATGACGAACCTCAGTTGCAGAGACATCACCTGCGCTGTTTTTAAACTCTTTATTAACTTGAAAGTCACGAGGCTCGGGTTTTGTATCGGCATCACAAGGCAGGTTTTGTGGATGGGGCCTTGTACCGCCGCCTGCTTGTGGATGAGGAGCGGTAGTTTGCTCTTTTGTGACCCCCTCGGGTGTTCGTACTTGTCCGGGGCCATCAAAATTATGGCGTTGTGATTGTTCATAAGTTATTTTTAAATTTGGTGCTCTTGAACGTATATTTTTAAGCCCCTCGGCAGTGATTGAAGAATCACGTAAATCTAATTCTTCCAGTTTTGATAAATCGGCAATGCCATCGATTTCCCCGGTAATAGATTTGCAACCAGATAATCTAAGTATTTTTAGGTTTGTAGCTTTAGCAAGAAGTGCACTAAGCCCCTCAACAGTGATTGTAGAACCACTTAAATTTAATTCTTCCAGTTTTGATAAATCGGCAATGACCTCGATTTCCCCGGCAATAGATTTGCAATAAGTTAATCTAAGTATTTTTACGTTTGTTGCTTTGGCAAGAAGTGCACTAAGCCCCTTTGCAGTGATTGAAGAATTAGGTAAATTTAATTCTTCAAGTTTTGATAAATCGGCAATGCCCTCGATTTCCCCGGTAATAGATTGGCAATCATACAATTCAAGTTTTTTTAGGTTTGTAGCGCTGGCAAGAAGTGCACTAAGCCCCTCAACAGTGATTATAGAACCATCTAAACTTAATACTTCCAGTTTTAATAAATCGGCAATGCCCTCGACTGCCCTGCCAATAGATGCGCAACAAGATAAGTCAAGTTTTTTTAGGTTTGTAGCGCTGGCAAGAAGTGCACTAAGCCCCTCAATAGTGATTGTAGAACCACTTAAATTTAATTCTTCCAGTTTTGATAAATCGACAATGCCCTCGATTTCACCATTAATGGATTGGCAACTAAATAAGGTAAGTTTTTTTAGGTTTGTAGCGCTGGCAAGAAGTGCGCTAAGCCCCTTTGCAGTGATTGAAGAATAACTTAAATCCAATTCTTCCAGTTTTGATAAATCGACAATGCCATCGATTGCCCCGGCAATAGATGTGCAACAAGATAAGTTAAGTTTTTTTAGGTTTGTAGCGCTGGCAAGAAGTGCGCTAAGCCCCTTTGCAGTGATTGAAGAATCACGTAAATTTAATTCTTCCAGTTTTGATAAATCGGCAATGAACTCGATTTCCCCGGTAATAAATTTGCAACGAGTTAATACAAGTTTTTTTAGTTTTGTAGCGTTGGCAAGAAGTGCGCTAAGCCCCTTTGCAGTGATTGAAGAATCAGGTAAATTTAATTCTTCCAGTTTTGATAAATCGGCAATGCCATCGATTTCACCATTAATGGATTGGCAATTATATAAGTTAAGTTTTTTTAGGTTTGTAGCGCTGGCAAGAAGTTCGCTAAGCCCCTTTGCAGTGATTGAAGAATAACTTAAATCCAATTCATCCAGGTTTGATAATCGATAGGAAGCTATATCACCTTCAAATCTAAAACCATCGCCTCTTAAGGACGTTAATTTACCATTGGCGTATATTTTACCTAGCAAGTCAGGGGCAACAACACCACCATTAATGTTGAATACTTTTAAATTAGCAACCAAGCTTGTTGGATTTTTAATCGGCAACCTTAAATTTTCAGGATAATTTTGAGCAATATTTAACTGTATATTTTCGATGCTTTCTATTTCGAGAATATTAGACACCACGCTCTCAAATAATTGCAGCTCATCTCGAGTCATTTTCGGTAATTTTAGTTTAAATGTTTTTAAATGCGGGCTTTTTTCAATAATTTGAAGAATTAGCTGGGTGTCGGGTTTATAGCAAGAGCGCATTGCTGTTAAATCAATTTCCAATTCCTCTAATTGGGGAAAATTTTCACAATTTATTGATGTTTGAGCTTCACATGACTTTATTAAATAAGGACAATACCCTAAAGACAATGTTTTGATATCAGCAGCATTTTTTTCAATCAAACGACAGAAGCCATCTATTTTTAAAGGAGATGTTTTAAGCGATAACGCACCATCTTTTAGACTGTAGTGTGCCCATTGTTCAGCGCCATCCTTAATCATTGGAGCTATTTTGGATTCATCTAATAGATAAATTTCATCACCAGAGCAATTTAATGCTTGGGCATAAAAGCTTTCGTTTTTTGACTCCCCAGACATTTCACGTAATAACGATAGATTGCGATGTATGATAGGAATTGTATTAAAAGGTATTGGTTTATCTTTTGATTTCAAAAAAACTTCAAAACCCTCTTGATGCAGGGTCATCAGTTGAAGCGTGAAAATCAATTGTTCTAAATCACTTTTATCTCCTGGACTATGAGTAACAACTATTTTTTTCTGTTTTTTTTGTTCCACTAGTCCCTGATGACAAAAAGGCGCCATTCCTTTAATCATACGATCAATATTAATTTGAGCGCTAGGTGTAAAAGTAAAATACCTAGAATAGTTTTTTGAGTACCAATCAAGCTCGTTTCGCATGGTAAAGTCTATAAAAAAAAGCTATATGGGTATTATAGGCCATTATTTGAACATGTGAGCCAATAACCTTCAAATTTTTAATCCATCTTTGATTTGCATAAAAAAATTTTTTTAAATTAATAGGTTACAATATAAAAAGTACAGTGACAGTTAGGCTAACAAAGCCGAGGCTATTTAATATCATCGCCACAAGTAGTTGGACATAGATAATATGTCGATGCTCAGACTGATTTGGGAAGTGATTATCTATAAATTCGGCAATCCCAAGCTTCTGACATAGAGCAGAAAGCAAACCAAGATGTTCAATGGATTTAGAGATATAATCTTGTAGATTCACTTTTCTCTCACCAAAAGTAAGTAATAGGTCAAAAACGCGGATCCGTGGCACGTTTTTTTTAAAAAAAGCGATACCAATCAACAAGTTAAGTTATTATTGTTCACTTTAATTTATAAATTACTAAGAGCGAACTAAAAGCTTAAATTTTTGCTCAGTGGGGCTCAAAGGGCTAAATCCAGAATTCAGGTGCGCAATGACAGCGCTCTTTCAACCTCGAAGTGCAACAGTACCTAAAGTCTCAAATTTATGTATTAAAGTCAATTCGAACTCTACCTGAAAAATATGCTCAAGCTATTTCCAAAAAATGAAAAATAAAGATATCGCCCCATTGGTCACAATCCGCATGGCGCTCAGTGGAAAAATAGAGTTATAATCATTCGCGCACGCAGCCGGAGCGTCCTCATTGGAGTGAGCCCTACGCGGGCGAGCAGTTACATAGTCGAATGCGTATGATGCAAATTAGAGCCATTTTCCAGAACAAAAACAATATCACTAGGGATAAATTCATTGATTTACCTTTGTCCATAGATCTCTTATAATGTGCAAAAAAATATTCAGGAGCTTAGATCTATGGCAGCAAACTCACATTCATTTGATTTTTCAATAGAGGCGCAAAAAATAATTGATAAAGAAGGATCTTATTTTGAAGCCAAAGTGCGCCACCAATTGAACTTGTTAACGGAATATCGCCATAACCATGGTCTATGTTTTGAAAAATTACATGCTCAAAATGGATTATGCTCTATACGTTTAAACCGCAAATGTCGTTTGATTATAAAAAAGAATGGAAATCAATTACGACTTGAAAAAATATTATTAAATCATGAATATGTCAGCTTGAAAAGCTTATCTGTATCTAGTGGGTGTGAGAGGAGCGAAACGGTTTCTGATGAGTTAACTTTCATTGGAGAAAGCTTTTCCCGATGTTCCGATATGCAAAGGGTTGTGCTTGATAAACCCAGATTTGAAGATGTCGAAATGATTTTAGGCCTCCCTGGAACGGGTAAGAGCATTTTGCTTTGTCGAGCAATCGCAGAGCGAATGAATCCTGATACAAGAGTTTTATATTTATGTCCTAAACACTTGATAGAACCAACCCAACGCCTTTTCCAGTTACAAGGGGTGGGTGAAAATGTCCTTGTCACAGATTACGCGAATTACATGGGTTTAGATGATAGTTTTGATGAAATGACAGATTTGATAAATTGGTTGGAAAGAGCAAGAAAAATACACGGGAATATAATCGTTCCCTATTTGCCTGATGCGCTAGCTCAGGAGTTTGAATTAATCAGTGCGATAGGGGCCGATACGTATTTGGAGCACAGCACAACACAAAGTTGTTACCCACGGGAAATCAGAAGATTTGTGCTTGAACTTTTCCAAACTTACATGGGAGAAGACCACTCAAGAAAAAATATTCGTTTATCCGAAATGTTGCCGGAATCTCAAATAACGCCTAGTGTTCATATAGTTGCAATCGATGAGTTTCAACTTTTAAGCCCCAGGCAAATTTTAAGCTTTTTGAATTCTATTCAATCTTCTGAAAATCTTTCCCAAAAAATAAAAATATTTGTAGCCGGAGATGAGAATCAAAATCTATTTACAGCCAGCTCTCAACTGCCTTTTTTTAGAAAACTCATTCAAGACCGTGGAATGAGTCTTTTCGAAACCAGACTAAACCAAGGTTTTCGTTGCCCACCAAAGGTTGAGATTATGGCCGATAAACTTCTTTCTATTCGTAGAGAATGTTTTGGTGAGCTACATCGATCTGGAAAATCAGGTTATGAGCCTCATGCTTTGGGAAATCCTGCTTTACAACTTGAGAATTGTATTAGTCATGTGAGTTCAGTCGAATTTGTACCGCAACCGCCGAACGATTTGTATGGAAGATTACAATATGTCGTAATTACTGATGATGATCTTCTTGATGAGGCCCGTAAGCATTTTGCATCAGGCACTTTGATTATAAGTTATAAACAAGCATTAGGCGTTGAATTTAATCATGTTATTTTGTGGCGCCCATTTTCTCATGAGGTGTTTAAATTAATAAATAAAAAACTTAAAAACAATGAACAGCATGTTGGAAGAGGTATTACGGCTGATAAGGTTTCAGCTGTTACCGAAGTGCAGAAAGTTTTCACTGCAATGTTGCGCACAAAGCAACAACTTGTCGTTTTTGAACCCACACAATTAAAACACCTATACTCAACTTTAAAATTATCATCAGGCTTAGCTTTGTCAATTGATGTTGTTCCTCAGGTTTCTGAACGGGAGGTTCAAGCTCGAATTGAAGAGTTGATTCAATCTGGTGTTTTAGATGAGCAAACACTAAAAGATATGTCAGCTGAAACTTTCGATATTGAAGACTCTCATTCGGCCACCACTACACCTTTGTTACCGGCCATAGTACCCAAATGTGATATCGTTCTAGCAGATGAAGAACAAGATATCCTCGAGAGACTTTGTCAAAAGGTAAAGGAGAATATTTCACATTTATCTACTGTATTCCAGTTTTGTGCTAAAAAACAAAATGCTGAGGATTGCTTGCATTTTTTACTTCATAATTCCAAAACCAACTTGTTTCAATTTATAATGGATAACAAGCCATTAATAATGGGTAACAAACCATTAATACAAAAACTTATCAAGATATTAATCAATCATACAGCGATTCCCGCTTAAAACCTGTCCGAGCCTAAAAAACCCTGCTTTGTTTTAAATTAAAGCAAGCAAGGTTTTAACATCACTTAAACTTCCTTTTCAAGCCAAAGAATATCATGCCCTTTTCTAT
>Ga0247843_1009123_pt1 | contig 11176 bp, 8 predicted proteins | sample LaCruzMarch2017__FD_192420 | JGI IMG/M metagenome (GOLD analysis project Ga0247843, IMG submission 192420) | Freshwater microbial communities from meromictic Lake La Cruz, Castile-La Mancha, Spain - LaCruzMarch2017_8m | ecosystem: Environmental > Aquatic > Freshwater > Lake | place: Spain...
TCGTAAATTTGCAGCTGCTGCCACAGAAGATAAACTTCGCCTTATTGGAGAAGAATTTTGGGCAGCTACTTACTTAAACGATATGGAATCTTATGCTAACTGGAGAAGACTTGGCTATCCAGTGCTTACACCAACAAAAGATCCTAACGCATTTGACGGTAATGTTATACCTCGTCGTTTAATCTATTGGGAAAATGAAGCTGGCTCAAATCCAGCGAATTTTACCGCAGCCGTAAGCCGTATGGGTGGTGATAAATTCTCTACCCGTGTTTGGTGGGATGGTGGTAAATAAATTATTTATCAGGGATTTTTATCTTATTAATCTCTGATTTTTAAATACTTACTATTAATTTTTGAAGAGGCTATCTGAAAAGATAGCCTCTTTTTTTATAAACATGCGACCCCTCTGGGGTCGGTTTATTTTTGTCCTGACCCCGGAGAGGTCACATGTCTATTGCCATTTTGCGCCTTGCGATAATAAATGTTTTCATTGTACCATTTGTGCCTTGCGATAATAAATGTTTTCATTGTACCATTTTGTGCCTTGCGATAACACTTCTCTAATATACCTATTAAAATATGAGGTAGGGTTCATTAAAAAGTTCTATTTTTAGATTTTGATAATCAAGTCTAGCCAAATCTATGAAACGATTTTCAATGTCCTTTCCACTTCCTTTTATATTAGGTTTATCCCTTTTTTTGGGAGAAAGTAGTAATGCCCAATCTTTATTTCAGGCAATGCCTTCTTCTTCGACTGGCATAACTTTCGAAAATACCCTTCCTGAAACACCAGCGCTGAATATTATTACTTACGAATACTTCTATAATGGCGGGGGTGTAGGCGTCGGTGATTTTAATAAGGATGGGCTTATCGATATTTTTTTCAGCTCCAATATCAGTCAACATAAATTATATCTGAATAAAGGAAATTTCCAATTTGAAGACATCACAAAGAAAGCTGGTATTCTTCCCAATACAGGTTGGGCCACCGGGGTATCTGTAGCTGATGTCAATGGGGATGGCTGGCTCGATATTTATCTTTGTCAATCAGGGAATGTACCTCCGGAAAAAAGAAAAAATCTTTTATACATCAACAATAAGGACTTGACCTTCACTGAAAAGGCAGGCGAAGTGGGACTGGCTGACCCGGGACACACCACTATGGCGGCCTTTTTTGACATGGATAAGGATGGTGACCTTGATGCCTACATTCTGAATCATAACATTAAGCAATTTCGAAATTTTGATGCTGCTTTTTTGAAAAATCAAATAGATCCTGATGCAGGCGACAGGCTTTATGAAAATCGCAATGGTATTTTTCATAATATTACTCAACAAGCTGGTATTAAATCGAACCCATTAGGATATGGACTAGGCCTTAACGTTTCTGATATTGATGGGGACGGCTGGCAGGATATCTATGTTTCAAATGATTATGTCGAGGAGGATTATCTCTACCTTAACAACCAAAATGGGACTTTCAGAGAAGTTCTTAAAGAACAAATACCCCATATTTCAAACTTTTCGATGGGTCTAGATATTGCAGATATTAATAATGATGGCTGGCAAGATATTTTCACTCTTGATATGCTTCCAAAAGACAATAAAAGACAAAAACTACTCTATGCGCCCGATAATTTTGAAGTTTATAACAACACCGTTGATAATGGATTCCATCATCAACTGATGCGAAATATGCTTCACTTAAATAATGGCAATGGTACATTTAGTGAAATCGGACAATTAGCTGGCATTTCAAATACAGATTGGAGCTGGTCTGCTCTCTTTGCCGATTACAATAATGATGGAAAAAAGGACCTTTTTGTGACAAATGGTTACGGCAGAGATATGATTAATCGCGATTTTATAAAATTTTACGCGAATGAACGACTAAAACATCTTCAAGGTAATACCGATGATAAAATGTTTGGCTTACTTCAATCTATTAAATCTACCCCTCTCCAAAATTTTATATTTGAGAATGAGGGAGGATTTTTCTTCAAAGATCGTACGGTAGATTGGGGTTTAACTGGTGCCGATTATGCTCACGGTGCCGCTTATGCAGATTTAGATAATGACGGAGACCTGGATCTTATTTTCAACAGAATGAATGCCGCAGCCGGCATATATAAAAACAATAGTATTGAACAAAATAAATCTAAAGGATTTATTCGCGTTGAACTTTCATCGAATAGTAAAAATACCTACGCGTTAGGCGCCAAGATAATCGTATATACCCCTGAAGGCATTTTTAGTGTCGAAAATAATCCGGTCCACGGCTTTCAGTCTTCCATGTCAGGCCCCGTTCATATTGGACTATCCGGAGATAAAATTGATTCCATAAAGGTTACCTGGCCTTCAGGGAATATAAGTTATATAAAGGAAAATGTACAAATAAATAAAACCTATTTTTTTACTGATTCCATCACCTCCCATCCACAAAAAGGAAATTTGGCCAAAACGACTTCAATTTTCAATGCCATTCCTGACACCCTAAATTACAAACACAAAGAGTTGATGGTTAATGATTTCAAAGTACAGCCACTCATCCCCAACATGATATCCTATCATGGTCCGGAAACAGCCGTTGGGGATATAAATGGTGACGGTCTGGAAGATTTTTATATTTGTGGACCAGAAGGGCAGGCTGGAAATATTTTTCTACAGTTGAAAAATGGTCAGTTCATTCCAACGAATCAACCTGCTTTACTAGCCGATGCGGGCTATGAAGATACTTATGCCACGTTCTTTGATGCCGATGGAGATAAAGATCTTGATCTCTATGTTGTATCAGGGGGCTATGGAGACGCAGATTCAGGATTACCTTTAAAGGATCGCCTGTATTTAAATCAGGGCGGCCTGTTTTTTGCTACCCCGGCGAGAACCCTACCCGATATATCATTTTCAGGCTCTGTCGTTGTGCCCTTGGATTTCGACCTCGACGGTGATATAGATTTATTTGTTGGCGCGCGCGTAGAACAAGGAAAATATCCCTACGCTCCGGAAAGTATATGGTTAGAAAATGATGGAAAAGGATCTTTCACCATTAAATGGAGTAAACAACTAGGTATGATTACCCATGCTTTGGCTATGGATATCGATATGGACGGGCAATCTGAATTAGTTGTTTGCGGAGAATGGACCTCTATTCAATATTTTTCCTTTAAAAATGGTGAATGTCAAGATATTTCAAACGAGGTGTTATCCAGCCCATTAAAAGGATGGTGGAATGCTTTACACGCGGCTGACCTGGATGGGGACGGAGACAAAGACCTGATTGCTGGAAATTGGGGATTAAATGCCCCATGCAAAGCATCAGAAAAAGAACCTATTGAATTATATTATGACGATTTTGATAAAAATGGTTATATCGATCCTGTCCTTTGTTATTATATGGATGGAATTTCCTATCCCTTTTCAACCAGAGACGAAATGACAGATCAAATGGTCGGTCTTAGAAAAAAGTTTGTCACTTATGATTCTTATGCTAATGTGACCATACAAAATATATTTACCCCTGACCAATTGTCGAAGAGTCCCAAATTAGAGGTCAATACCTTAGAAACTATCTGGCTGGAAAATGTAAATGGACGATTCGTTCCAAGAAGTTTACCTGCTGAAGCTAACTTTTCTCCCGTTCATGCCATTTTAACGGAGGATTTTGATGGGGACGGAGCATTAGATATTCTACTGGCCGGGAATGTAGAATATACCCGCATAAGAATTGGGAAAACAGACGCTAATTATGGCGTTTTATTAAAAGGTTCCGGAAAAAACGCTTCCTTTAATTACCTTCCGCAGTTAACATCGGGCTTAAGTATAAAAGGAGCTGTCAGAAGCTTAAAATCGATTCAAGGATTAAATAAATCCAAAGTAGTCCTTATTGGCATTAACAACCAATCCCCATTGATTCTAAAAACATCAAATTAAATAGCAATATGAAGTGGCTTTATTTACCTTTCCTTTTTCTTAGCTGCCTACCATATTCGAGCGCAAATAATCCAGATAAGGCAGACATATATGTTTCCGCCCTGAAAAATATTACCGATATAATGGTAAATGATGTGACCTCCCCTGTTGCTGCGTCACGTTATTACGCCTATACGACCATGACCTCTTATGAGGTAGTTGTTGCCTTGCGTCCGGACCAATTTCATACTATTGGTAAAATTAGTAGGTCCACAACATCATTTCCTAAAGGTCTGGTCAAAGAGAAAGAGGTAATAAACGGGACTATTTTAGGTATGTGGAAAACAGCTGCTGCGTTGCTGCCGTCAGGGGGAACTCTTTTACCAGAAATTGATTCTTTATCAAAATCCCTGCCTAAGCCAATCTTACTGGTTATTGACCAAATTGTGGGCAAGGTAGTTTCTATGGCCTTGAAAGATGGATTCCTTCAATTAAATAATCTAAAACGTTACACCCCAAAGCGAGGCTCAGGATTTTGGCAACCTACCGGACCAGCGTTCATGCCTCCGGTTGAACCACATTGGAATACCATTTCACCCCTTGTACTTGATTCGGCCAATCAATTTGTACCCCTACTCCCTATTTCCTTTAATGTGGATAAAAATGCGCCTTTTTATCTTCTTTTAAAGGAAGTGTATGACATTGTGCGTTCCAAAGATGCTGAAAAAGAGGCCATAGCTAATTTCTGGGACTGTAACCCCTATCATATTTCCCAGATTGGTCATGTTGAATTTGGTACTAAAAAAATATCCCCGGGTGGACATTGGATCGGCATAACGGGTATTGCCTGTAAAAAAGAAAAGCGATCTATTGAAGAAACTGCCCTAATTCATAACTTAGTTGCCATGGCCTTACATGATGCGTTTATTGCTTGTTGGGATGAGAAATACAGGAGTCATCGGGTTCGGCCAGAAACAACCATTCGCGAATTCATAGATAAATCGTGGAAACCCATTCTACAGACACCCCCTTTTCCCGAATATCTGTCAGGTCACAGTGTGGCTTCATCTGCGGCCTCCATTGTCTTAATTAAAATTTTTGGAGATTCCTTTTCTTTTGATGACGATGTAGAAGTAGAATTCGGACTACCTGTGCGATCCTTCAGCTCTTTCTCTGAAGCCGCTATGGAGGCGTCTATGTCAAGACTGTATGGGGGCATACATTTTCGTGATGCCATAGAACAAGGTATTTGGCAAGGTAAACAGGTAGGTCAATTTGTTACCAATCGATTGAAATCTCACCTAGGCTTATTAGGAAAACAAAAAAGGAGGTAAGACAAATGTCTCCCTCCTTCAAAATTACTCCCAGTTAAATATCTTTGAAATTATATTTCTTCTTAATTGATGAGTTAAAAGTAGTCAATTTTAGGCAGTAATATTGATTCTAAAGAAACAATATGTCCATTTTTTAAAATCTGGACAAATAAAATTCTGAAAATAATTGAACATGGAATCAAAGCAGCCAAAAAACAATTAATGATATTGGAAAAACAAAAAAGGAGGTAAAACAAAATGTCTCCCTCCTTCAAAATTACTCCCAGTTAAATATCTTAGAATTATTAGTTTGTCTTAAAATTTGATAAAACAAAAATAAGCAACTATTCAAGCATTAAAGCCATTTTCAAGCGTAATATGTCCATTTTTTAAAATTTGGACATATTAAAATCGAGCTGAAATCTCTAAATAATTATTATATTTGGTTCATCTTAAATATCTTACCTATTCAAATGGTTTTACCGCAAATTATCTTGGTTCTGTCATCTGTCACGTTAATACCCACGATAGTTGTTCTTTTTTATTCTGCTTTAAACTGGAAAAAATCTCATTTTTTTTTTCTTGTTTGTTTTTTCATTTGTTTAATATTTTATTATCTGCCATTCCTTTTATCAAACGTAAAACTTTTGCGATACGTTCCTTATGTTTTAAAGTCTGGAGTTATATTTTACTATATGATTCCAGGTTTTTTAATACTATATTTAAAGTCATTTCTGACAAAATCACTTTACCTAAGGAAGAAACATTTACTGTTTTTAATAGTACCTTTTATTGTCTTTTTGGATTACTTGTATTTCCATATTCAAAATAGTTCACAGCTTGACGAAATAGTTAAAATGATTGAGCAGAAAAACACGTATATATTTAGGCTTGAAGGATTTATCCCTTTTGAAATAAACCTATTATTTAGATTCATATATATATTGCCATTTACCATACATGTACTCAGATTATCCATCAAACAAACAAAGAAAACAAATTCAACAACTGAAGAAAAAAAAATATTTACCTTTGTAAATTACCTGCTTTTCATTGTTTTTTATGCCTATATATTTTTTTTAACTAGCCAGTTTATTCCCTTTCTGGAAAACAAAATTGTTTTCACCAATACTTTAAATTCAGGGATGTTAATTCTCGCAGGAACTCTTATTGCATTCATAAGTATGAGCATTTTACTAAGTCCAGAGCTTTTGTTTGATTTAAAAGAAAAGCAAAAAAAGGTTGTGAAAATACTAAAGGAATCTGATGAGGAATCTACCGAAATGCTAAACGCCATAGAGTCTAAAATGATAGAAGAAAAAATTTATCTCAATGAAAATTTTTCAAGTCAAGATGTTTTAGTTCATTTTGAGATAACAAGAAATAAACTAGATGAGCTTTTAACACACATAAAAGGACTGAGTTTTGCCGATTGGCTAAACACACTTAGAATTGAATATGCCAAAAACCTACTTTTAACTCATAATAAATATACTATCGATGCCATATCATCGATGTCTGGTTATAGCTCAAGATCAGCTTTTTATGCCGCTTTTAAGAAAGTAACCAATATTACACCCACCGAATTTATTCGTCAAGCGAAAAATAATGCAGAAGAATCTAAATATGGATAATTTTTTACCTGATAGATAATCAGAATCTATGTAATTTAGGTAAAAAAAATGAAACTACCTGTATTGCTCCTATCCATTGGTTTTGTGTTGTTGAATTCCTGTAATGGTCAGGAAAAACAAACGCAACAGCCAGCACCCACAGAAAAACAAGAAATAAATGAAGGGGATGCCCTTCGAGAATTTGGGTTACTAAAATCTGCCGACGATTCAGGATACCCTTTTTACACGGTTGAAATTGAATTTCCAGAAAGGAAATTTAGTGAGGTTTTTACGCTAAACCTGGAAGAAATACCCGATGTTGATCCTGGCATTTTAGCTGGATGGGTGGGCCAGTATGTTTCGTTTGAATATAAAAGTGAAGTGATAAACGCTTTATTGGATGTAAGACAATACGGAAAATCATTGTTAGGTATGAAGCCTTCGGAATTACCTAAAGGATTGAAGAAAATTTCAGGTACCCTTTCGGGAGCAACCAATGTGACTGAAGGAGATTTACCTTCGCTCCTAAGAATACATGACCCTGAAGACCAATCCATTGAATTTGAATTTTTTATAACGCCAGAATTAGTAGAAGCCGAAGGTACTTTAGTGGTTGGTTTTTATGACCAAAGGGTTGATAACAGGATTACAACCATAAAAATGGCAAAAAAATAAGGCTACTTTTTAAAAATAAAATAAACAGCCAATATTAGACAAATAAATCCAGCGAGGTGGTTCCAGCGAAAAGACTCATTGCGGAATAGTGACACACTAAACACGGCAAAAACGCTTAAACTAATCACTTCCTGGATAACTTTTAATTCAACGAATTGATGAAAATAATATTCAAAGAAAGCAATTCCCCAACTTATCAAAATAATTAGAGGCAAATTCAGCTTTTCAAAACCTTTCAGGAAGCTAAATTTTAAAATGCCCGTACCAGGCCAGCGTCATAAAAATATTGGACAAAATGAGTAATGCCAAGGTGTAAAATCCTTTCACTTTCAAAATAATCAGGGATTATAAAAAGAGGTGGATCGGGTTAAAGTGCCATCAAAAATGGAGGCAACATAAAATCCAGTCCTCAATCTAACACCTGGTAGTTGAATCCTTTCCTTATTTATTTCCACTTTCTTATGATACATTGTTCGACCAAAATAGTCATAAATATGGAATACATAATGACCTGGGCTGAAATTTTCCAATAAAACATAGGTCTCCTCGCCTTCATTCATCCAGGATATTTTTTCATTCCTATCTCTTTCAACCAATCGGGTAATAGCTTCAGCAGGCAGAACAAAGGGAGTTTCTAACTTTACCGGAGAATCACCTGAAGTATTATTATTTTCATTTGCAGCGAGTCCGGAAGCATAAAAATGCACTGGACCAATGTCCTTCGAGGGGGATTTCCATGGGATAAAAAACGAATGGTTTCTTTGAGGTCTGCTTTGTTCAATATAGGTCCTGTTCCACAGTTCTACCGCTCTCAAATTGGAGGTCAACGTACCAAAAGTACCCGCTTGTTGATTATTTCCACTTTGAAAAACCGCTAATTGAAGTCCGTACACTTTGGCAGGAATAATGGAGGGAATCGATACATTGATCAGATAATCTGTGTTTGGCAAATATGCCTTTACAGGCACAGAATCTTTCAAAACGGTCAAAAACAGACTAGACTGGAAATTTCCACCATAATGACAGGTTCCACAGGACGAATTTAAGGAAAGCGGAGAACCCGTTCTGTCCTCTCTTTGAAAGGTGCCAACGCCGCCACTACTTCCCAAAAAATAAAAGCAGACCCCAAAGAAGGCAAGTAGCAAAAGTAATTTCCTTTTGTCAAGCCATACCATCAATTTATTTTTATGAGCTTCTCTTGTAATCGGGATTTTCCATTATTCAAGGTCAGATAATAAATACCAGATTGTAGATTTTCCCAATTCAGATTTAGGGTAAATGGCGGATAAAGAGGCGTTTCTGAGGATCGGTTGATGATTCTACCAGCGATATCAGTTAAAATCCAGGAAATACCCTCCGTACATAATCCTTCTACAGAGATTGTTGTATGATCAATGAATGGATTTGGGAATATATTTGCCTTGATACATATTTGCTCATGGAAAACTTCCTTTACAGGAGTGGAAATGGAAGTTTTCTCTGTTTCTATGGAAATTTCAGATAAACCTGCACAGGTATGCCCATACGTTTCAAGAACGTTCAAGAGCACATATCTGGCATCCACATTAAAATCGGGTCCAATAATTCCTTCATATTGCGGGATACCTGGTGCTTTTGGAAGATCCACACGTTTGAGGAAACTCCATGTTTTACCATCCAGCGAATAATCAATTTCCAGTTTGGAGATACCTGAATTCAATTGGTCTGGATAATTGAAATTCCATAATCTCGATTTGGTGAGCATACGGATTTGCCCCAGATCGATCATCAGCCAATGTCCTTCCTTTCTGAATTTATTGGGATTGGCGGCGGGTTTGCAGGCATACCAGGCGGCGGTCCAATCGGTGCTATGTTGAAGAGGAAAACATTGACTCCAGGAAAGATGAGTACTGAATAAAAAAGCGATAATATATAGATATTTCATAATATTTACATTTTCATAAATCCAAGAGGAAGATTAGTGTTACTTAAGGAATAAAAATTCTTTATTCCAGGAAAAATGGTAGGTAGTTCATTTTTACTTACTCCAAACCAGAGCGCCAATTCAGCGAAGTATTCATCGGTAGAGGTGGTAGGAATGAACACCCCGTTACCAATATCCAGATCGTCATTGAGTTTTAAATTCGGGTATTTCCCGTACATTTTTTTACCATTTAGAGAACCCCCGATGACCATAGATGTTCCCCCCCAGGCATGATCGGTACCATCTCCATTAGACGTCAGGGTACGCGCAAATTCACTGATGGTAAAAGTGGTGACCTGTTTTTCCAGTTTTAATTCCTTAATAGCTGCATAGAAAGAACCAATAGCGCGGGATACTCTACTCAAGTCCCTGTTGTGGTGGTCCAATAGGTAATCGTGATGGTCAAACCCACCCATACTCACAAAGAAGACCTGCCGTTTCACCCCAAGAAATTTACGTGCGGCTATGGTATTCGCTACCATTTTTAGACGATTAGAAAGCTCATCGTTATCAAAATTGGTAGAAAAATATTCTCGCCGATTATAAGCATCCCGAAAAACCTCACCCCCCTCCTGTGATCTGCGTATCTCGTCGATATAGGTTTGTTTGAATGCATCCTGATAGTTGTGGTACATTAGACTATCAATAGCCTGACTTCGGGAATCCCATTCATTACCCCGGTTATACGCCCAGATAATTTCAGCACCTCCCGTATTTAAAGAATAAGGAATTGTTTCCAGTCCCTGCTGAAAAAGATTTGTTCCATTCATAGAAAGGCTTATGGAAACTTTTTGGTTAGTGTTCATATCCTTCATTAAATCTGCCACGCGTCCTCCCCATCCTGTTCGAACCCGGTCTGTAGGAATACCCGTCTGCCACTGTTGTTCTTGGTCGGAATGAGAAAATAATCCCAGGGGAATGTCACGGGAAGAACCATTCAGGTATTTTGTTTTATTCGTTGGAGCAACCAACGTACCTATATTATTGATGAAAACGCATTCTCCTGAAGAGACCAGGTCCTCCAGTTCAGGCATAGCAGGATGTAAACCATAAGGAACACCGCCTGTCAGGGACGGATCCAGAGCAATTAAATTTCTAGTAGGCAAAGCCATGTTTGACCGGGAGTCGGCATAAGCTTTATAAGCCGAAGGATCCATAGGAACCAACATATTGTAACAATCATTGCCCCCAGCAAGAAGTATGCAGACCATGGCTTTGTAGTCATCTGTAGATTCCGAATTGTCCAGGGCAGCTGCACCAATAGCCTTCAGATTGATAGCGGAATTATACAGCGTGAGGTAGCCCATCCCGGTGCAACCCCCTACTTTAAGAAAGTTTCTTCTGTTCATTTCAAGATATTGTATTCAGGTGACAATAAGAGGATCCCAATAGCACTATTTATTCTATTTTTTGTATTCAGATTACGGTCAATATTATATTTTATCAACCTTCGTGTTCTAGAAGTCAGTTGACCACGAGTAAATCTTTTGTCCAATTGATTCAGGAGTGCCTCAGGGTCGTTGGCATAGGAATATAAATCAGAAAGTTCTATTTCATAAAATCCTTCCCTCTGCATTCGCCAGTAATAATTCATTAACCAATCAGGACTCATCGCTGAATTTGCCCATCGTATAGAACTGGTTGAATTATGCATTTGAAATTCCGGACCAAGCAGATTATTACTCCTTAATGCACCAAGTGGA
>Ga0247843_1009124_pt1 | contig 11176 bp, 16 predicted proteins | sample LaCruzMarch2017__FD_192420 | JGI IMG/M metagenome (GOLD analysis project Ga0247843, IMG submission 192420) | Freshwater microbial communities from meromictic Lake La Cruz, Castile-La Mancha, Spain - LaCruzMarch2017_8m | ecosystem: Environmental > Aquatic > Freshwater > Lake | place: Spain...
GGTTGGATAAGCCATATTAAGCTCCTAAATTAAATTAACCTTTACCAAAGGTCACCGTAGATTTACGCTCTTTAAAGAGTGGTGCTCTAGGATCACTTTGGCGCATAAAGCTACTGTCTACAGCGTCCATTTGATTTTCCGTTTGCTTTTGATAATAAGCATTACGTTGATCAACAAATTCTTCTGGAGTTTTGCAAAGCAATAGCCCTTGGATCTCAATATTGTCCTTAAAGCGACTATTGGGATCAACTAGCAGTTGAAGTTTGGGTTGTTCTTCAGCTCTTACAGGCTCCCATTTTTCTCTGAGTTTGGCAGAGAGGTTGCGTGGGTCAGCCTGACCAAGAGTTGAAACACGAATCCACCGATACTTATACCCAGCCTGTTTATCAGGCTCAGGTAGCAATTCTGCTGGTGCCCACTGCTCGGGGCGTTCGCTTGTTGCACGAGTATCTAATTCACGAGTAAGTCTGTTTTCAGCCATTTGAAGCCTCCAATTTTTGTTGTTCACGGGCGTACACTTCGGGTGTTAGGCCAAATTTTTTGATGATGGCCATTTGTGACTGCTTTAACCGTACCTGTTTGGAGGACGTTGAGCGGGTCGCCGGAGCTACAACCGTACTTGGCTTTGCTTTGGACGCCGTTTGGGGCTCCTGATCTGGCTCAGCCTGACTACTTTCTTCCATCGTATCAAAATACTCTGGAAATTTTTTGCGCATTGTTTTGTCAATGTGCTTGAAGTACTGATCGCTACCTACGACTTTTGGGCCGTACTCATCAATCAACTCTTCATGTATCCCTACAGCAAAACTGGACATGGCTTTTTTGGAACCATACCAAGGATTTTGGTCCAACCAATCCTGCGTTTTGGCGTCAGTCTTGGGCTGTTGCTGTACTTGGGGTATTTGTACATCATTTTCTTCTTCTTGTAAAGCACTAGGTCTAAATTGTTTTGTCTGCTGTGCTTTATATGTTGCTTCAGAAAGAGCAGTTTGTGACTCAACGATGCGATCCGAATCACCAGACTCAAGCGCTTCTTTATATTCACGTTTAGCCATAGCTAATGTAGTGTCGGCTGCGTTTTGTACCGTCTCGATATAAGTTTTCTCGCCAGCACTATATTGTGCTCTGAGCTGCTTATTCTCTTTATTTAGTTTATCTAAAGCTTCAAAAGCCGCTTGCCGCTCCCGTTCAGCCGTTTCTCTAGCACGCCGCTCGTCGTTCCAGACCTTTTTATATTGGTAAATTCGCTCTTTTTGTGTTTTAGGGTCTAAATCTTCGTTGTCTTCATCAGCAACTTCTAATTTTTTAACGATCTCTTTAGGCATCGGCTTTTGATCCCGATCCTCTAAAGGAGTGTCATCTTCAATGATAATTTCTACATCGTCTTCTTTAGCTTCTAAGGGTTTACCCTTAGTTTCTTCTGCTTCATGAGGAAATTTAAACTCTTCTTTTTCAAAGTCAGCCATGATTTAGCTCCTTAAATGAATTTACGGGATATGCCACGAGGATCTTGAACAACGGCTTCAACTGAGTCGTCATTAATAATCCTAAACTCTCGCCCATGGATAACAACACGGGTGCCAGCATGTGGTCTAACTAATACAAAATCACCCTCTTTGCACCAAGGTCCGCTTGGGAAGCGAGCCGCATCTTTGTAACAGTCAGGTCCAAGTGCTACCACAAATAAAATTGTGGTTAGTAACTCATCATGGCGACGAGTTTCATCGGACTTAATAATCCCACTTTCAAAGGCTTCTTCTACTTCAGGAATAGCACATAAAATGCGATACCCCGAAGGGTCTGGTAACTGCTTTGCTTTCTCAGCTTCTGTTGCCTCAAAATTTACTACTCCTACGATTTGTGGTTTATTGGGGTTTGATCCAATAAGAATTTCACTCATCTGAGTTCTCCATCTTTTGTTTCAGGGCCAGTATTTCTTGTCGTGCAAGGAGCAGCCCGTGAATCTCCCCACACATTCTTTGGTAGTCGGCAAAGTCTTTGGCTTGCCCACTTGATACCCAATCTCTTCTAGATTCCACATCTTTATCTAACCCTTGTACTAAAACATCAGCTGCGTCCATTATTGTCCTTTGCGTTGTTGCATTTGAGCTTTAGATTTGGCTAGATCAATACCTAACTTGGCGCCTATTTCTCTTTCTTTTGCTTCTCTATTTTTAGCATCTTCATTAACTTTAATCTGGGCATTCATACCAGCAATCTTCTCTAAAGACTCAATCCGATCACGTTCAATCTGCAATTGATCGGCTTTACCAGCAGCATCAGCGGCAAGTTTTTTAGTTTTGAGCTCAAGTTCGCCTTGTTTAATAGCCAATTCTTGTTGCTGCATTTGAATAAGAGGATCTTGTTGCATTTGCTGTGCTTGCTGCGCTTGGGCCTCTTGTTGATTTCTTTGTAGCATTTGTTGCGCCGCTTGAGCTGCCATTTGAGATATGCGAACTTCCATGTCTTTTGGCATGGCTTTTTCATCAGAGTCATCTTCGTCTGGGTGGAACGGTAAATCTATACCCATTGCCATTTCCATCTGTTTGCGATACTCATAAGCAACGTGTTCATTAATATGCGCCATCATTGCAGCATGCATAGCTTGTGCTTGTGGGTTCTGGCCCACTAACTGCATGATCTTTGGGTCTTGCATAGCCGCCATGTGAACACCAATGTGTGCTCGGTGATCTTGATAATAAAACGCTTTAACGGGTTTCATCATCAAGATGTTCTGATTCTCAGTGATGGGATCCTCGGGCTTCTGATCTTCTGGCAACTTAACTAACTGCTGAGCATTCTTAATACCTAACACGTCTAACATCTGACGATGCAGTTTTGGCATGTTGTATATCTGTGGAGAAGTTTGAGCCAACTGCAGCACTGCTTGATATTGAACAATCTTTTGCGCCATAGTTGCGGCGTTTGGATCAGACACTGGAATGACGTCAATATTGTCATAATCAGATTTTTTTGCTCTTGGTGAACCTTCTACTGGCTCGTAAGTATAAGTATCTGGAGTGTAATCACGAATGATGTCACGAAGTAACTTGAGCTCCTCTTTAAATGAATAGTGGATGCGGGCTTGTACAGCGGACATTACTTTTAATGTACGCTCCAGAATTGCTAAAGTTGTGCCAACAGGTGCTTGCGCACTCATGTCGCTTACTTTCATATCTGCTGCAGAAGCAAAACGCCGTCCTTCTTCAATGATTTGATTCATCAATTGAGCTAGAACTTGACTAGGTTCTTTGTAAGGAAGTGCCATTAAATTGTCTTTAATGGTTCCTGAAGGGACATCTACATCACGAAACTCTCCGGGCGCTATCGGCGTGTCATCACCTTTAACTCGCAATCCACGGGTTTTAAACCCTCCAGGCAGATTTGCCAATGATCCAGCATCAACGAGCTGGCGGAGGATACTAGTACCTGATTTAGCAAATGCCCCGATGAGGTGAATAAGACCAAAGCAATAGAAACCAAAACCGGGAACATAACCATAATGCACAAAATGCGAACGCTTTTTATGATGCTCATCTTCTGGCCTCCAATTACGACGAATTGCAAGAACTGTATTGTTAGCTTTATCTATGGTAACTATATAAGGTAGTGCTATACCAGTAGCTTCTCCGTCTTCTTCATCTTCATAACCAGGAAGATCAAGATCAACTTGCATTTCAAGAATTTTGTAACGATCGTCAGATGTAGCCCTAAAGCCCATCTTCTCAGCAATTTTTTTCTCAACTTCATCAAACGAGTTAACAGGCTCAGGTAAATCAACGTCTCTATAGAATCCTGCAACTTGTAGCTTGCGTAACTCATTTGGAGTTTTACGCATTACATGCGTGACTCGTGGTGAACTAGCTAAATCAGTTGCACCGTAAGGAACAACTAAATCCTCTGCGGGTACAAACATAGATACCTGACGTCCAATACCTGGATCGTAGTACACCTTCTTAAACGCATTGCCTGATAGACCTAAGCCCCAGAGCATACGCTCATGCTCAGGTCGGAACTCTTGCATCACATCTGTTAGCTGATAGTTCATGTCATTAGCAACACGCTCAGCAGCATCTTTCTTTTCTGGGGTCTCTTTGCCAACAATAGTTGTCTTTACTGGACCCGCTGACGGAAAAGTCTCCATGATAGTTTCAGCTTGAAACTTCACAAGTGCTTCAGATAACAATGGGTGATACACCCCACAAGCACCTTCCCAAGGCTCGGTGCGCTCCTCCATATTCATACCTAACAATTGAATACCGTCGACGTATGTTTGCATCCAATCTTTACGTGAGCTAATGTCGTCGTTAAAATCACCAATTAAGTCACCAGCTAGAGACTGTAGTGCATCTTCACTCATGTACTCCGCTAGGTTGGCATCAAAGTCTTTATCACTTGGTTCTGCTTCTTCAATACGCAGAATGGGTTTTCCATCAATACCAATCTCAACTGACTCGGGGTCTTCGATAGAAATCTCAAGTTCTGGCCCTTCTTCCATCATTGGGAGTGCAGCTAACCCCAACGGGGCTTGTGATAGTGCTTTATCTATTGCCATATATTTGCCTATACGTTGTAGTAGCCTTTGTGTCTACTTGACTTAAATTGTTTTGGTTCGTCTTCATAATCAGATTCCAACGATACAAAGCCACCCCTTCTATATCTTAATAGTGCTTGGGTCATTGAGTCCACTAAGTCGTCATGTTCTCCACTAGGAAAAGATGCGGTCTCTTCAACTAACTCATCTGCCCAATGCGTATTAGGAACCCAAACCCTTCCAGATGCAAATATATCAGCAACTGCGTTCAAGCGGGCAATTTTATCACTACCTCTACTTGGAACATATTCTTGAACAGGTATACCCATGGCACGTAACTCAAACACCAGCGGAGCTCCGGAGGCTTTAGCTTCAACAATAAGGGCGTCAGGCTCCCATTCTTTATAGTGTTCCATTGCCTTAGCTTTTAGCTCTGGAAACTCCATACGCTCTTTAAAAGCATTTAACAATATGATGTTTGGTACCTCAAGCCCTCTAGAGTTAGCTTGATAGAACACCCCCCAGGTTGTGCAAGCGCAGTAGTCTGACCTCTGGGTCTTTAAAAACGCTGTATCCCACGACTGGATCATAAACTCACACTGAGGTGGGTCCTCATGCTCCCATATCTGCCACCACTCCCTCTTAATAATAGCGCTAACATCACTTGTAGGCGCCTGCATGTACTGTGCCTGCCATTTGGCACTAGGAAGTTCCGTTTTTAAGGCAGTTAGCTCTTCTAAACTCCAAAAGCCAGGCCATAGTGGCTCCCCATCAGGCAAAATTGCAGGAAATTCAATGACTTCCCACTCTTCTCCAGAGCGTTGCTGAGCTGCTTTGACTACTTGGGCAGTCAAATCTTTCTTAGACCACCGGGTCATAACTACAATAATAGAACCACCTGGTTGCAGACGCTGTCTTGGACCCGATGTATACCACTCATACGTTTTGTCATATACCTCTGGGTTGCTTTCCGCTAGGGTTGCCTCTTGTTCTGAGTGTGGATCGTCAATAATGAGTATATCTGCGCCTTTACCAGTGACCGCTCCACCAACACCGATTGCAAAGTAATCTCCGCCCTTATTAGTTGCCCAACGACCTGCCGCCTTTGAATCTGCTTGAAGCCCAACTCCCGGAAATATTGACTTGTATATGTCTGAGTCGACCAAGTTACGGACTTTTCGTCCGAAGCCCACAGCAAGCTCAGCGGTATGGGAGGTTTGTATAACCTTCTTCTCTGGAAATTTACCCAAAAACCAAGCAGGAAGGAGGTAACTAGCAAATTCAGATTTTGTATGCCTAGGCGGCATATTAATAATAAGTCGCTTGCATTCTCCCTTGGCGACTCGCTCAAACGCCTCTGCCATCTCATCATGATGTGCTCCTTCTATAAAGCTAGGCCAGACTTTTTTAACAAAATCCATGAATTTTTCTTGGGCGTTGTCTTTTTCTTCGTCAACCACCGCTGTATCTAGGTCTTTGAACCACGTTCTGAGCTCTGATTCACCCATATGATCCAAGTTTTGGGCTAAAAACTGCAGTTCAGCTAGGGTTAGCTTCTTTTTTAGGGGTTTTTGAGCAACTTGGGTACTCATTTTTCCTTGACTTCGACGTCTATAACCTCTGTTTGGCTATGTTTTAGCTGGGATAGGCGGGTTTCTGTCTTACTTTTGTTATCAAGCTTTTGCATTTGCATGAGTTGAGCAATGCGCTCCTTAATTGCAGTCTTAAGCTCGTCGCTAGTCTTATGTGTAATGGTGATCTCTGAGCGCTCAGTGAACAAATCCGATGCTTTTCCCAGTAATTCCAAGGCTTTAAGCGCAGTTTTGTTATCTTCGTCCTGGCTAATCTCCATCAAACGATTGACTACAACAGTTCTAACCTGGATCTTATCTGCAACGATTTGCTTCTCATACTCGTTTAAATACCCGCCGATTTTTAGAGCAACGCCTACGTTCTTTAAACCTTTTTCTTCTGAGCTAGGCACGCTAGGTTTGCCATCTGCAGGCTTTAGCCTAGCAATCATTTCTTTTGCTTGGGCATCTTCTTCAGGAGACAAATCATCATCTACCCCTAATTCTTTTAGGAGCATTGCCGTATTGCCAGCAACTTTTAACCGCTCTTCATACGTACTGCCAGTTTGTGGTTTGGCATTAATTGGTATGGGTTTGTCGAGGTTTGGCTCAACATGTATTTGCATACGACCTTGTTTGTGAGGTTACGTTATGCGGAGTGTATCAGTGTTTTGTTATATGTGTAAAGGTGGGAGAAGGTGGGGTACTAGCAGTCATGTATGTGAAGCATGAAAACACCTGCTTTCCCCCTGCTCACGTGAAGAGCATAAAAATTATATACCCCCCGGGGGTAGGAGTCCCTAGAAAAATGATGGGGGGCCTATTCCTATAAAACAAGTTTTGCTGCAGTGCAGTAAAAACAGAGGGGGGTGGGGGGTGTAATTAATATTTAGTTGCCAGGTGAATCAACTTATCTATTGCGTGAGGATAGGATAACTTTAGTAGGACCATGAGCATGTTGAGCATCTTGCGTGCATTTACATCTTAAGTTATGAATTTTTTAAAATGAAGTATCTACTGTGCAAAACCTTGTATACATGGTGTACAAGTGACTGCTAATTGTATGTTGGGGGGGTCGGGGGTAGGTGGGGTAAGGGTTTGCGGGTCGCGAAGTGCCTGGTGGTCAGCTGCCGAAAGTTGCCCAGGTCAAAAGTGGGCCACCGGTCCGGCTGGGTCTGATCCGAAAATTTTATTAATTAATGCGACACACCAGCCAAGTAATGCGACGCACCAGCCAATAAAATATTTTAAATAAATGAAAATAATCCTGTACTTTTCTCATTTAGTTTGATAAGATTTATCTCAGGTGTGGAATGTTTCTACACCATTAACTAAGATCGGGAGTATTAAAATGAATGAAATTACATTCAAGTTAGATGATGATCAGGTATCAATATTTAATAATATTGGTGATCTGTTTGCAGTAAGTGAAGTAGATGCGGATCAGGCTGTTGAGGATTTTGCCAGAGCAGTAGAGATCGCAGTAGAGATCGACGGCAAAATTGTAAAGCAAGCTGATTACCATATTTGGATTGCTGGTATTGAAATAGTAAAACAATCCTATGCTGTAAAAAAGGGTGTAGCGTTGGATTCAGATACAGTCAAATCCATGGTTAAGCGATTCTATGCTAGGCTTAATGAAAAATTTGGTTTAACTAAACCAGCCAGCCCGTCAGTTGAGGGTCAGAAAAAAGCTGATCAACGCACTAAAGCCCAGCTAGCTATAGATGAGCTAAAAGCCAAGCCCATATCTGAATTACAGAATGAGATCGCTATGCTTACGGCAAAAGCCACAACCGAAAATTTAGCCAAGGCTACAAAATTATCCAAGGCTATTAGTGAAAAAAATAGAGATGCCCTTAAAGATCGTATGGCTGGGATCAAAGAATTGCAAAAGGAAGTTAGTCAAGCAGTCAAAAATTGCTTAGATGAAACCCTTTTGCAAGATGCTTTGCATACCCTTGAGCAATACACTCCTGAAGATTCAGAAATCTAACTAACCATGGAAGGGGCTGGTGAAAGCCAGCCCACTAAAAAATGAAATCACTAATACTTATCCCAGCATACGGCAGAGATTATAAAAGCCAGTCGGCATTGTTTGACGATATAAAAGCCAATAAAGATTTTAGAATTGTGGATTACTTTAATGGATTAGACGGGCGTTATATAAACAAGCCACAATTTAAACAATTAGCTAATGCTGGGTTTACTCATTTAGAAATCAGATACTCTAAAAAAACCCGTTGCATTTTTATTGAGATCAGTAAATATATTTAGTAATTCCAATGGTAGTAATTTGACCCAGCCTCGGCTGGGTTTTTTTTCGTAAAAATAAAGGGAACTGGTTGTAAGCGACGCACTAGCCACTTGGGACATTGTGTCACCATGACACTTTGTCTTTTGTTATGCTCTGTCACAGAGCATAATCGGTTTTACTGACTTTGTATACTAGGACAAACCCTAGTATTGTTCTGCTAATGTTCTGTGTCATGGAACAATACAAAGTCTTTATAATCAAGGACTTGCACGCTTTGTTCCATTTGTTCCATTTGTTCCAAAAAAATAACATTAGGAAAATAATTTGACTAGGGAAGCAAGACCCCCTACACGGAGTGCAGGGCTATTCTTAAAACCCGCCCCGTTCCCATATTATATTATATAGAACAATAGAACATTATATCTAATCTAACCGCCAAGCCAATACCAGCATGGTTTTGTATTGTTCCAAGCCCACAGAACATTACGGAACATTACCCTCATTTTCAGAACATTGCAAAATAAATAGGACAAGTCCTTGACATATCCCACAGAGTGTGTTAAACTGTATTTGTGAGTCGGAAATTGTTTTCGGCTCATATCGGACAAAGTGGCGGAGTGACACTATGTCCTACCCTAAACCCCACTCCATGGAGATTGTTATGAAATCAGTTATTAAAACCGCCGATATGCTTGCTCAATTTGACGAGCAAGAGGACGCTCAGTTGGTATCTGCAACCCTTGCAATGGACGAAGGCGAAGACACTATCACCGAGGCTATCGCAACCATTGCTCTAGTATTAGGCACAAAGCCTACATGGTCACGCTATGAGATGGGTCGTATTCGTATCTTTGAAACCCTTGAGCAAGCGGGCAAGACCGAGGACGCTATCAAGTCCAAATGGCAGAGAATCCGCAAAGAGTCGGGCATTGTTATCCCTGAGTCAGATGACCCCGAAGCAAAGCGGAAAGCCGAGCAACGAGCAAAGGCACGGGCAGTTTTTGCACAGAAGTCCGATAGTGACCTTCAAACCGAGATGGCTCACTTGTTGGCTAATCCTACCCTTGCCAAGTTGGAGTCCGCTAAGAAAATTAGCAAAGAACTTGCAACCCGCCAAAAGGACTTAGGCAAAAGTGCTAAGTCTGAACTCGTAGAATTGCGTAAGCAAGTCAAGGCGGAGATTGACTCCATTGAGGACATGGAGTTGCTTGCTGACCTCTTGGCTCAGTTGCGTTCCTAGTAGGCTCGGACAAAGTGTCATCTCGACACTTTGTCCCTTTGTTTTTGCTTTGCAAAAACCCATTAGTTCCACCCCTAGCGACACAACAACCCCTCAAAATTGCGTAGCGACGCACTAAATACACAACCCCCTCAAAGTAGGACAAGTCCTTGACAAATACCACTAGGTGTGGTATACTAATAGAGTGGGAATTCGCCTGCACAACTCGCAACCGACAAAGTGTCACAACGCCACTATGTCCTTAACAACGGAGATACATATGACAAGTAATCAACAAGCCCATGTAGCAGGAACGCTACAAAAAGTATTCATGCTCTGCTTGAAATACCCAACCCCTGAGAACCTTGCACTAGCCAAGGAAGTAATGGACGCAATTAACATTGCAAGTATCCAAACCAAAGAGCAGGCGGGTGTATGACAGCGACGCACCAATCCCACCGCTATCTATGCACGAACTGCTACGGCAGGCAAGTAGACGAGGACAGAGCCGAGCATCTCAAAACTCATGGTCTGCGTATGACTTGCCACCATTGTGGGGAGGAAATTGCCAAAGAACGCAAGTTCACCATTGCCCCCCTAAACAAATCAAACTATGTCTGCATTACCGACCTAGCGATGCTCAAGCAACTAAACCCCAAGAGGACAACATGATTACGACAAACGAATACGGACACAAATTAGTAACTATCCAATTAACCCTAGGCGAAGATGACATTGAGGCATTACGCATTGCTAGTGAATGGAGTGATGACAACACCTTGGTAGGCATCTGCTCACATATCGTAGAGCAAGTCAAATTGGTGGAGGGCAAAGCATGAGCCAACCAAACGAGCCAAGATTTGAGGACGACTTTGACTGCGACACCGAACCGCCCGAGCAGGAAACCCCAACCATTGAGTCTATTGCCATAACCAAAGCGTGGACTTACACCTTGGAATACGACTCAAACTCAGGCATGGTGTCGCCTAGATCTAACGCATCAGAACTCAAAGAAGCCTATAAAGCGGGGTTTCTTGAGGGTTTTTCCCACCGCTTTGCAACCAACGACAAAGTGTCAGAGTGACACTAAGTCCCAACCTAGGAGATCAAATGACAACCTTTACAACCGAAGACAGGCAAAAAGCCTACGACATAGAGGATCGGGAAGACCGAGAGCGTATGTTGCGTGACCAAAACCGCATACTTGCCGAGGAAATTCTAAGCCTAAAAACTAAACTTGTCCAAGCCAACAATCGTGCGGACTCATGGCAAGAAGCCTATAACAACGCTATGGACACCATGGCTAAGATGAGTAGGGCAAAAAGATGACTGAATATTACAAAGGGCAACGCATCAGCGAATTACTGAGTCAAATCAGGGAGTTCCAAGTCGTTCTTGAGTTAAACAAGGACAGCATTAGGACTGAGGAAGATCTTGTGCAGTATGTGCAAGGGGAATCCGAACTCGCCATTATGAAAGCCAAACTCACCGCCTTGCAGGGTGCAACATGACCGACAAGAAGATGGTTAACGAAATGATATCCAATGCTCAAGCAATGATTGTTGCCTTGGGCACTACTCGTTTGCGTGGTGTCA
>Ga0247843_1009126_pt1 | contig 11174 bp, 7 predicted proteins | sample LaCruzMarch2017__FD_192420 | JGI IMG/M metagenome (GOLD analysis project Ga0247843, IMG submission 192420) | Freshwater microbial communities from meromictic Lake La Cruz, Castile-La Mancha, Spain - LaCruzMarch2017_8m | ecosystem: Environmental > Aquatic > Freshwater > Lake | place: Spain...
ACCAACACCGGCGCGCCGCTTGAGCGCGGCGATGTGCTTATCACCAATGGCCGGGTGGCGGCTGTCGGCGCGAGCCTCACGGCGCCCTCAGATGCGAAGGTCGTCGACGCGACTGGAAAATGGGTGACGCCCGGGGTCTTCGCGGCGATGAGCGAAGTCGGACTGTCGGAAATCTCGGGCTCCGGCGCGCCGAACGACGCGAGCCTCTCCGGCTCTACTATCTCCGCCGCCGCCGACGCAGGCCGCGCATTCGATCCCATGGTGACGGCAGTCCCCGTCACGCGGATGGAAGGCGTCACACGCGCGGCGATTGCGCCGTCTGCGTCAGGCGCCGTGTTCGCCGGTCGCGGCGCGCTCGTCTCGCTCGACGGTCGTCCCGACAGCGTCTTCCGCCACCGCAGCTTCCAGGTCGTCGAGCTCGGCGAGACGGGAGCAAGCCGCACAGGTGGTTCGCGCGCGGCGCTCTGGCCCGTGCTCGAAGCCGCACTGCGCGATGCACGCGAATATCCGTCGCGATATCGCAGCCGCCAGGGCGGCGCTGTGCTCAGCGAGATTGACGCGCAGGCGCTGCAACCGTTCGCCCTCGGACAAGGCATGTTCCTCGTCCATATCGAACGCGCCGCCGACATCCGCGAGCTCATCCGCTTCGCGCGCGCTAACCCCTCTCTGAAATTCGCCATCCATGGCGGCGCGGAAGCGTGGCTTGTGGCCGAAGACCTCGCGGCGTCGAAGATCCCCGTCATCCTCGATCCGCTGGCGAACCTGCCGGACCGCATGGAGCGTCTCGCGGCGCGCCTCGACAATGCGGCCCTGCTGCACAAGGCAGGCGTGAAATTCGCCATCGCGCCGGGACCGGGCTCAGTCGACGCGCATCAGGCGCGCCTCGTCCTGCAGCTCGCCGGAAACGCCGTGGCCAATGGCCTTGCGTGGGATGCAGCGTTTGCCGCGATCACGAAGACGCCGGCGGAAATCTTCGGCGTGGGGCTCGATCTTGGCGCCCTCGCCGCCGGTCGCACCGCTGATGTGGTCGTGTGGGACGGCGATCCGCTGCAGGTGCAGAGCGCGCCGACGGCCGTCTATATCGCGGGCCGCGACATGCCGCTCGTGTCGCGCCAGACGCGTCTGCGCGACCGCTACATGCCCAAGGCCCGCTAGACCATCTGGAAAGCGAAGGCGTCAGTGAGACGTCTTGGCCTTCTGCTCGCGCTTGATGCGCTTGGCGATTGACCAGCGGTGCACTTCCGATGGGCCGTCATAGATTCGGAACGCACGAATGTCGCGGAAGATCTGGTGCACGGGCGTGTCGTCGGTGACGCCGCGCCCGCCCAAGATCTGCACGCAGCGATCGGCGATGCGATAGAGCGCCTCTGACACCGAAACCTTGGCTATGCTCGATTCAGCCGTGCCCGCGCCGTGGCCCGCATTGTCGAGCACCCACGCGCACCAGTCGATCATCAGCTCGGCCTGCTTCAGATCGATCTCGTTGTCCGCCAGCATGAAGCCTATCCCCTCGTGATCGACGAGCGGCTTGCCGAACGCGTGACGTTCACACGCATAGGCTGTGGCGATGTCGTGCGCGCGCTTGGCGGCGCCCCACCACCGCATGCAGTGCGTGAGACGCGCCGGCGCAAGACGCACCTGCGCATATTTGAACCCTTCGTCCGGCTGGCCGAGCACGGCGTCCGCGCTCACGCGCACATTGGTCAGCGACACGACCGCGTGCCCGCCCGGCATGGTGCGGTCAATGGTGTCGAGGATGCGTTCGACCTTGATGCCCGGCGTCTTCATGTCGGCAAGGAACATCGTCGCGCCCGCGCCGGTCTTGGCCATCAGAATGGCGAACGCAGCACCTTCCGCACCGGTGATCAGCGTCTTCATGCCGTCGATGACCCAGTGATTGCCGTCCTGACGCGCCGTCGTCTTCATCATCGACGGATCGGAGCCGGCGCCGCCGTCGGGCTCGGTCATCAGGAACGCGGAACGCACATCGCCCGCCGCGAGAGGCCGGAGGAATTTCTCCTTCTGCTCGGCGGACGCCACTTTTTCCAACATGGCCATATTGCCCTCGTCGGGCGCCATGATGTTCAGCGCGATGGGGCCGAGCGTGGAATAACCCGCCGACCGGAACACCGTCGCGATCTCGCGGTGGTTGAGGCCGAGGCCGCCATAGGCTTGGCCCACATGAGGCGAGAGCAGCCCCTCTTTCCGCGCCAGCGCCTTCAGCTCGTGCGCGAGATCGTCGGAGGGTCCGTGATGCTCGATGCGCGGATCGCGTTCGTAGGGGATGATCTTGTCGCGGATGAAGGCGTCGACTTTCGCCGCCAGCGCCGTTTCGCGCGCGCCGCGTTCGAGCGTGATCATGCAGTAACCGTCCAAAGAACCTGATTGAGCCAGCGTTGTGGCCTGCTCATAAGCACATTGCCATGGTGACGCAGCGTTCCCCCTTTGATGGCCGGCGATCGCGATGCCTAGCGGCTCGTACACCACCAATCGGGACACGACCCCCGAATCTTTCATTTTGCGCGTGTAACCGATGGATACACGCTGCGCGAAAGCGGACTTGAGAAGGCTGGACGCAGCGCAGTCGCGGCCAGCCTTTCCAGATTGCTTCACCACCGAGCGACGTGACGTGAGCAAGCTAGGCGAAAACCTTCAGTGAATAACTTGTGCTGCGCCCGCCGCCAGGGTCGCGGACGAGAATGTCCCGCTCCACCAAATCAGTGATGTCGCGCAGCGCCGTGTCCTGGGAGGCTTTGGTGAGCGTCGCCCATTTGGATGTCGTGAGCTTGCCGTCAAAGCCATTGAGTAGACGGTTGATCATGGCGTGCTGGCGCTCGTTGAGCGGCTGATCCTTGAGAGCCTCCCAGAAGCGCGCCTTGGCCATGACGCTGGCAAGCGTTGCCCCCGCTCCTTCAATCGCTCGCTCAAGACACCCCAGAAACCACAAAAGCCACTGCGTGATGTCGAGATCGGCTTTCTGCGTGACTTCGAGAATGTCGTAGTAGGCTTTGCGCTCGGCGCGAATTTGCGCCGACATGCTGTAGAACCGTTGCGGGCTTTGCTCTGAACGCGCCAGCGCCATGTCCGCTATCGCGCGCGCAATGCGCCCGTTGCCGTCTTCAAACGGGTGGATGGTCACAAACCAAAGGTGCGCAAGCGCTGCCTTCAGCACCGGGTCCAACACCGGCCCGCCCTCGAACCAAGCAAAAAAGTCTGTCATTTCCGACGCCAGGCGCTGAGCTTCGGGTGCTTCGTAGTGGACCCGCTCCTTCCCCAAAGGACCGGAGACGACCTGCATGGGGCCGCTGGAATCGTCGCGCCACGCACCAACAACAATCTTGCTCATCCCACTGCGCCCGGTGGGGAAGAGTGCAGCGTGCCAGGCAAAGAGACGTTCGTCGGTGAGCGGTTCGGCGAATTTCTGGGTGGCGTCGAGCATCATTTCGACGACGCCTTCGACATTGCGATCAGCGGGGGTCAGTGCGCCAATGTCCATGCCAAGGCGACGCGCAATGGACGAACGAACCTGCTCGCGGTCGAGGTGCTCGCCTTCGATCTCGCTCGACTTCAGCACGTCTTCGGTCAAAGTGGTGAGCACCGCTTCGGCGCGCAGATTAAAGCCAAGCGCTTCCATGCGCCCGATCAGGCGACCTTGCCGGTGGCGCACGGCGGCGAGCTTGGGAGCGAGCGCCGCTTCGTCCCAGCGGAACTTTGTCCAACCCGCCTGTTGGTGAATGTACCGGGTCAATCTCCGCACCTCATGCGGCGATTGTGCGCCAGATTCGCCGCAGTCCGCAAGATTTATCTCCGCAAAAAATGCGGTGATTATGTCTTTATTCACCGCACGGAACGCTGTCCGGGTGTCCAGAGGGCCGGAACGCTCTTTGGTCGAAGCCGCTGCCGAGACGGCCCGGTCGTGGGTTCAGGGGCGCGAAAGCCCCTGATGCAGGGTCCATGGGCGGCGAATGTCCCTGATCGGGCTTGCGCGTCGAAGCGATCACCATGGGGGTCGAGGGGGAGCTTGGAGGCTCCGCCCCTCGCGCGGTCCATCGGCGCACTGAGCCCCAAGGTTGCGAGGAATCCCAGTTTTCGCGCGCCCATCAATCGGCCACCCACGACGGCGCCGTATCAATAAGTGTTTCTAAAATTTGCTCAGAATGCCGGGATACAGAAGGCGATGAGCGTGAAGGCGATGAGCGTGAAGGCGATGAGCGTGAAGGCGATGACTATATAGTAGGCCGACTATACTGGAACCGAAGCACCGGGTTGCTGGTCCAACCCCTTGATTCCCATGGCGCGCCCAAAGAGATTCGAACTCCTGACCCCCAGATTCGTAGCCAATTTCACGCCTCTGTCGCGCTCGGGAATAGTCGGCCCAGATCGCCAATTTCCTACTTATTTTCAGTTAGTTCGCCTCTGCGCAAAACATTAATGTACAGACAGAAACCGACCAAAACCGATCCAAACAGGCGCTCAAACGGGGCATGGCCGGGGCACGAAAACGGGGCATAAGATGGGTCTAAATTGATGATTTAACTTGGGGTCTTGAGATGGGACGGGTCGTTGAACTCGATCTGAAACGGGGCACGGCGGGCAGCGCCAGACCTAGCCCGACCAAAGCAGAGAGAACGCCAAAAACCCGCCCTGGCGGCGCCTCAGCCAAGCTAACCCAACGCCAGGTCAATGAAATTTCCCCGCCTCCATCTGGCAAGCTCCGCGTACCCGACGGCGAGGTCCACGGCCTTTTCCTACGCGTGACCCCCAGTTCCGCGAAATCCTACATTCTCCGATACACTGTGGACGGCCGCCGCGGCGAAGCCGCCATCGGCGATGCGCGCTCGATCACCCTGGTCGCCGCGCGCGCTAAGGCTGTCGCCATGCTCAGCGAATTGGCGGTGCGTAAAGTCGATCCTGTCGCCGCCAAACAAGCGGCGATCAAAAAGGAAAAGGCCAAGAAGGAACAAACGTTCGCCGCTCTCGTCGCGCGCTATCAAATCGATGCCGCCCGGCGCAAACGCGAAAATACGTTGGCCTACGAAACCTGGCTGCTCGACAAGCACGTGCTGCCAAAGATCGGCCAGCGCCGCTATGCCGACCTGAAGCGCGCCGAGATTATCGCGATGGTGGAGAAGATCGGCGCCAGCGGCGGCCACACTACCGCCAATCGCGCGCACGCCATCGTCCGCCAGGTGCTCAATTACGCTCTGAAGCGTGACCTGATCGAAGCCAATCCAGCGCTCGCCATTGAGCGCCTGTTTCCCGAGATCAGCCGCGACCGGGTGCTGAACGAAGATGAAATCCGTAAGTTCTGGGCGTTTCTCGAAGCCGCGCGCGCCAATGCCGGCGCCGGTCTCGCCCCTGGTCAGGAAGAAGGCGAACGCCCGGTCAACGGCCTTTCGCCGCCCGTCGCGACCGCGCTTCAGCTTTGCTTGCTCACGCTCCAGCGCGCCGGCGAAGTCGTCGGCGCGCGCATCGAAGAATTTAGCTGGACTGATAAGCTCTGGATCGTTCCGGCGGAGCGCATGAAAGGCAAACGCGCCCACGCCGTGCCGCTATCTGATCTCGCAATGGAACGGTTTCACGAAGCCTTTGATCGCGCCGGCGGCGCCATCGCCTTCCCCGACCGCTCGGGCGACGCGCCGCTTGAAGGCAAGCGCCTGACGCGCGCCATGGCGCGATCTTGCAAACTCATTGGCCTCGCACACGCAAGCCCGCACGATCTACGCCGCACCGGACGTACCATGCTCACAAGCGAGCGCGTCGGCGTGGGTTACGAAGTTGCCGAGCGCGTCATCGCGCACCTTGTCGGCTCGGCGGTAAGCCGGGTCTATGATCGCAACGAATATCTACGCGAAAAACGCGCGGCTCTTGATGCGTGGGCGCTGGAACTGACTTCAATTACAATGGACGCAAGCGACAAGGGAGCTGAATGGCAGGAAAGTGTGCGATAGCAGCCGAATGACCCGTAGGGAGAACCGGACATTTATCGCCGGGGGCGGACGCGCGATTATTCCGGCTGAACGACCTGACAAGTCGCATTCTTTGCCGCTGGCGAGAGACAGCCGCCAAGCTGCATCTTAAGCGAGGTGGTCAGGGGTGACACCTGCCCGGTCCCAATAGGCGGCGAGCCCAATATCTTCGACCAGGCGCATGAAACGCTGAGTCGACCGCACGTCGGTCGAACTGGGCAGGAAAAGCATGTTGGTCTTGCGGCGCCGCTGGTCGTTGACCGAAAGCGTTCCCGGCTGCCAGCGCACCCGCGCGATCAGGGGGCCGCGTTCGAGAAGATAGGCCTCGGCCACGTCAAGTGCTCGGTCGGTCTCTCCAAGACCCGTCAGCACGAGAAAGGCGTTGAGCGCTGTGCTTGGGGACTCCGCCATCGTTGAAAGCTGTGTCTCGGCTGCCTGTGCCACCGCACGGGGCTCTCTCGACCCGATCGCCTCGGTCGCCTGCCTCAGATTTGTCAGATGCCTGTCCGGCAGACTTGGCCTTCGAGCCGCGTCGTCGATATGGGCAAGCGCTCGATCAGGTTGTCCGCCGAGCGCCAGGGACCAGAGCCGCGCGAACCACAGACCGGGGTGTTTCGGCCAGAGCTGCAGGCCGCGATCGGCCGCGCCGTCAGCGGCGGTGGCATCGCCAAGGATCCAGTGAGCATAGACGAGTCTGTGCTGGTATGCTGCGTGCAGCGGGTCCTGGGCTGCGATCGCCAGGCGCTCGCGCGAGCCTTCCCTCGCGCGGCCGACCGCGACCTTCATGAAGGATAGCGCGTCGCGCACCGCAAGGTGGCCCGGCGCGATGTCGAGTGCAGCGTAGAGCCGTGCCTCGGCGTTTGTCCAGCCCTGGAAATAGGGCGGAAGGATCGCCAGTGCCGCATGTGCATCACCCTGATGCCGAGTGATGGCGATGGCACGCCCGGCAGCATCCTGGGTCTGGCGCACCAGTTCGCCGACTTGGTCGGGCTCGGCATATTCGCTCATCAGGCTTCGTGCCAGAGCCAGTCGACCCCATGCGCGGGCGCTGTTCGGAGCCAGTCTCACGGCCTCTTCCAGGAAGCCGACGCCCTGCGTTCCAGCTTCAGGCAGGCCAGTGCGAAGCGCAGCATCAGCCTGCGCCATCAGGCTTTCGAGCGCCATGCGGCGCCGGTCCCAGTTGACTGCCGCCACGCCGGTCAGTCCAAGTACTGCGAGCCCGCCGGCCATCATGACGGTGCGCCGCGTTGGCCGTCTGTCCCCCGCCGAAGGCTGCATCCAGGTCACCGGAGCGCACGCGGGCGCCTCCGTTTCGACCAGGAGGTAGCCGACCCGTGCAACGGTGTCGATGCGGAATGTCCCGCCGCCGATGTCCTCGCCAATCTTGCGCAGCTGTGAGATCGCACGCTGGACGGCATTATCGCCCACGACTCGGCCGTTCCAGCAGCGGGCAATCAGTTCGTCCCGAGTCACCACCCGGTCTTTCGCCTGCGCCAGTGCGACGAGCACCTGCATGACGCGCGGCTCAACGATGCGGCTCAGCGTTCCGGAGCCGAGCACGCGGGTTGCAGGGCTGACATCGAGAAGACCGACGCGGAACGGCGCCTCGCGCGCCAGGATGATCGGCTCGCTTTCGCTGTTCGTGCCTCTGAACGACATCGTCCCCGGCCTCTCCATACGCGGTACCCAGGATATCAGAGAGGCATCAGCAATTCATCAGGTTTCGGGAGTGGCCCGCGGCAATAACCGCTGGCTCATCGGGGCCACGCGCAATGGATCCGACCGAATATTCCGGGCGGCCCGAAACGGGGATCGCGTGACCGATGGAGACTTAAAGAATGCCCGCCAAGACCTTGTTGCTTTTCCTTGCCACCACGGCGCTTTGCCTTGCGGATCCGGCCCATGCGGACGAACGCGGCTGGTACGTCGCCTTCGGCGCGTCCATCACCTCGCTGGAGGACACGTCTGGCACGATCGCCAATGCGCCCATGCCGGGCAGCACCGTGCGAACTGAAAACCCGTTCGAAAATGGCTACGCGATCGACCTTGCGGCCGGTCGCCGCCTTGGTGACTTTCGAGTGGAGGTCGAGATCGGCTATGCAGAGGACACTCAGGACAGCTATACCGCCCTTGTGCCGCCGACGGGCGAGATCAACGCCGACGTGACCCAGACCACGCTCAAGGGCATGATCAACGGCTATTACGATTTTACGTTCAGAGGCGCACGTCCGTATGTCGGTGCTGGTGTCGGCGCTGCCATGATCGACCTCGAATTCATTGCTCCCCGCGCCCCATTCCCGAACGAGGCCCCGCTCCGACTCATCGATGATGGCGACACGCGGTTCGCCTATCAGCTGATGGCCGGAGTGTCCTTCCCGGTGTCAGAGAGGGTTAGCCTCGGTATCGGCTACCGATGGTTCGATGCCGGCACGCTGGAGGTGCAGGACTTGCGCAACGAGGCGGTCACACGCGACCACAAGGGCCACGCCCTTGGCGCGCGGGTCAGCTTCCAGTTCTGATCTCTGATCAGACCCCTGCCATGACGCCGAAACCCGGCGGCATGGTGGGTGGTTCAGGTTCGAGCGTTTGGCTCCTGCGATGACAAGGCTCGCGGAAAGCGACGGCGATCGCGGTGGAGATCGCCTCGCCGAAGCTGCCATTCTGTTTCGTTTGGCAGACGGTAGGCGTCGGGCTTGCCCGTCAGGTTCCGACAGGCGATCTGCCCGCGCTTTGACGGCAAGAACGGGCTTCCGCCGCCACGCCCCTGGATGCTATGTGAACGCGTTGATTAGGGGGCCCATGGCCGACGTCTTCTTGTCCTACAAGCGCGAGAACAAGGCCGAAGTGCAGCGCCTGGTCCAGGCCTTGCGCGGGGAGGGTCTGAGCGTCTGGTGGGATCAGGACATTCCGCCTGACGCCGCCTGGGAGGGCACGATTGAGCGCGAGCTCGCCGCGGCGAAGATCGTCATCGTGGCCTGGTCGAAGGCCGCCGTCGCCAGCGACAACGTCAAAGCGGAAGCGCGCCGTGCGCGCACGCAGGGTAAGCTCGTCCAGGTCTTCGTCGAGGCCTGCGAACCGCCGCTCTTCTTCGGGGAGCGGCAGGGCGTGGACCTGGACGGCTGGTTTGGCGATCCGGGAGACGCGCGGTTCGAGGCGGTCGCCGCGGCGGCCAAGGCGATCCGGGACGGGCGCCCGGCACCCCAGGGCGTTGGTTATGCGCCGCCCAAGCGCAAATCGAACCCGCTGCTTGCGATCGTCGCGACGATTATCGTCCTCGGCATGGCCGGCGGCGCCGCGCTCCTGCTGCTGCGGCCCGGACTGGAGGACGGCGCGCCGGCGGTCACTACGGAGCAGGTCGCCGCAGCGCCGCCCGAGCCAGCGGCGGCAACGTCCAGCTCCACCGCGATCTCAGTGGCCGCGCCGGCCGAGCCGAGAGTCGAGCTCGGCTTACGCCACACCATGATCGTGCCCTCCGGGCACGCCATCGATTTCGAGGCCGGGACGGCGTCCAGCGCGCTGAGCGAAGGCAGCGATTTCATCGTGACCATGGAGGTCACCGGAGATTATGCGATCGCGCCCGTCGCGCCCCCTGCGGCCGTGGGTGTGGCATGGTCCGGCGCGCCGACGCCGGCCGCATGCGCTCTGGATCCCGCGCGCCCCTCGGTGACCTGGTCCAGTCCGATGCCGAACGATGTCGGCGAGTATCAGTGCTTCATGACGCGAGAGGGCCGCAAGGGCGCGTTGATCCTGGCGCCGGGCTCCGGTCCAGACGGCGTGCGCATTACGTACGAGTTGTGGCCGTAGATCCCGCTTAAGGAGAAGGCGCAAGCGACCGCGAGCTGGCTTCATGCTCAGACGAAAGCGACGAACGACTGCAATAGGCCAGCCCTCGCCAGCTCGCCATATTGTGATGACTGGCGGCCTCGCTCAATACCGGCCGCTCCCGCTTAGAGGCGCGGTTGCCACGATTATGAACGAGCAATCGGAGATCAGCGGCTTGGATGCCACTTCTGGCGGCGTCCGGACCTTCAGCTGCACTTTGGATCGAGCCGCTTACGGCGCGGCGCGAAGACTCCCACCGTCGAAGGTGGGAATATCGCCGGGGTAGAACACCGCGGCCATCTTGTCCGGCGCGCCTCGCACCGTCACAAACTCCACGTAGCCGCCTTCGCTAGGGCCGAGCGGCCCGCAAGGCAGTAGATCTGCCTTCTCCGCGTCGAGCTGACCGGCGATGTAGCGGTCATAATCCGCCTTCGCCTTGCCGGTCGGGTAGAGCTTGTAGACCACAGGATTGCCGGGTTTGGGCGGCTCGTCGCTTGCGGGAACCAGGGTGCAGGTTTCCGCCCCGGGGGAGGCGGCGCGCACGGCCGGCAGCACGCTTTCAAGCGCGCGATCAGCGCCCTTGCTAAACATCTGCACGACCGTGCTGCGTAGAACCTTGTTGTCGGCCCCGTTCGTGATCCGCACGATGCCCGGCAGCGCGGCGTCCGCTTCAAGCGTGTCGCCCGGACATTGGTAGGCGTTGAGCGCCACGCCGCCGCCTCTGACTTCGCTCCAGGCACAATCCTTGAAACCAGGGTCGGCAGCGAGGCTGGCCGGCGGCGGGGCGGACGCGGCGGGATAGACCGGCGCAGCCGGCGCATCGTTCTTTTCTGCAGCGGGCGGCGTGCAGGCCGCAACTGAAAGGATCAGAGCTGCAAGCGCCAAACGTTTCGTCATCTCAGTTCCCTGCCAATCCTGGGATTTGGCCCATTGTCCGACATTTCGCGGGCAGACGGCTCATCCGCCCCCAGATTTGCGTCACATTAGCCCGCACTTAGTTTGCATAGAAGGCATTGAATCGACCCTTCGGGCGGGACTCCAAGGGGGCGCCTCACTCAGCAGACGACGCGCGGCTTGACTCAGGCCGGTAGTGTAAGGTCAGGCTTCTGGTAATGGACCAGGGGAATTGATGCGCCGGCTTTTCCATGTCGCAGCGGCGACGCTCCTTGTCTCTGTCGCGGCCTGCACGCCATCGCCGGATCAGGGTGCGAAGACCGCAGCGGGGTCCGGCTGCCAGGGCGGGGCGACGGCCTTGGCCTGAACCGCCCCGAGTTTGCCGGAGGCCCCTTTTCTTGAGAAAGTGGAGCCATGAAGAAGCAAGCAGCACATCCCAAATACGCCCCCGAGGTTCGCGAGCGAGCGGTCCGGATGGTCTTGGACAAC
>Ga0247843_1009131_pt1 | contig 11164 bp, 2 predicted proteins | sample LaCruzMarch2017__FD_192420 | JGI IMG/M metagenome (GOLD analysis project Ga0247843, IMG submission 192420) | Freshwater microbial communities from meromictic Lake La Cruz, Castile-La Mancha, Spain - LaCruzMarch2017_8m | ecosystem: Environmental > Aquatic > Freshwater > Lake | place: Spain...
TTCAGGCGCGAAGCGCCGTCTCGGGGGGGGGGCGGCTTCGCCGCGAGAGTCGGCCGACACGGCGGTCAGCCCTCCAATGAGAACGAAGGGTTCGCGCCGAACGCGCGATGGGCGCGGCAGCGACGCTCCCGGGGAGCGCGCTCGCCCTCGGGCGCACCAACACGCGCCCTCGCGGGTTGAATTTGAACATACATGCAGCCGCAGGCCGTTGGATCCTCACTCCTGTCAAGAATTTTTGACTGACCCCCTTCCCTTCTCCCACTCTGGGGAGCGCGCTCGCCATCGGGCGCACCAACACGCGCCCTCGCGGGTTGGATTTGAAAATACGTGCAGCCGCAGGCCGTTGGATTCTCACTTCTGTCAAGAATTTTTGACTGACCCCCTTCCTCCACCACGATCGCCTTGTAGCGCCCGCCAAAGAGATGCCCCCACAACCGATGCCTCGTATTAATTCGGCGCGTGTAAGCATTTTGGAACCACCCCATGCCCGCCGACAAATTCGCCTCTGGTGTCTGAAGGAGAAGGTGATAGTGATTCGTCATCAGCACGAATGCATGAACCCTAAAACCCGCACGCTCACAAGCCTCTCCCAGCGTCCGCAAAAAAGTCTTCCGATCCGTGTCATCAAACACAATCGACTCACGCCGGTTCCCCCGCGCCATCACATGGTAATACGCCCCTGAATATTCAATTCGAACTTGTCTTGGCATGAATAACAACATTCATAGACCCAGACAAAATGTCAATATTTAATGACTGACCCCTATTGCTTCGAATAACATCTAAATAGCTGAAGATGCAAAAGAAATCCGGCGTATGTGCGTGTAGGGTATTACATCGACGAGGCCACGATCATCTTCGATGACCAAAACATTCTTTGCAGCCAACACATGATCAGGTGTCGGAATGGAATAGGCGACATCTTCGGCAATATCGACGGAAAAAGGCTGAAAGGGAATTTTGTGCAATAATTTAAGTATTTGCTCTCTCATGCAAATGGAAAATATAGATCGCCCCTGGTAATGTCAAATGAGATTTGAAGCTACATCGGTTTGAATCAGCTTGGTCAAAAAATATCAATATTTAATGACTGACCCCTATTACTTCGCTTTTGCTTTCAATTTTTACGAGAACGCAAAAAAGGCCTTGGAGTTTCCTCCAAGGCCTTTTGTTGAGTTTATATCGTGTATTAAACCAAGGTGAAAGTTACCCCACCAAAAGTTCCAGTCGAAGGACCGGGTGATGGAGCTGTTACATCCGCGGCGACACCTTGAGTGAGAACACCAGGTAGAGCGAATACAACAGTCGTATTGTCGATAACGAATGTTACCCCGTTGGTGTCGAGTGCTGCCGTATCAATAGTAATATCTCCATTGTTAAGAGCACCCAAGCGCAAACCTACACCTGTGGCACCAAACTGGGCCCCACCTGTGAATGTTCCTGTGACAGAAACATCACCAAGAATGGCGACTGACTTGGCGTGGTTTGTGAACTGGGCATTACCGTCGGATGTGATGTTGCCGACATTAGTAAGCCCAAAGACACCAAGCATCCCCGGTGTTGTGACATAGAGGTTGCTAGCAGATCCGCCTGGAGATTTGGCTGTGATATCGTCGATCGTGGTCAAGGACGTGCCCAGGGTGAGAGTCACGCCCTTACCATTGTCCAAGTTATCAAAGACCACATTTCCAACTGCCGTTCCCGAGAGGGTGAGCGATTGGTCATTCGTGCCATTGATATCGATGTTCCCGATCGTGGTGGTTGCTGAAATGCTCGCCGCGATTGCATCACCAGTCACACTCACGGATCCAATAGATCCAACAGTCGAGCTAATGCTGCCAGCAAGGTCGCCAGTGATAAGTGTGGCGTTGGTCACCGATCCCGCAGTAATGCTGGAACCTGCCTCGACATCACCAGTCAAGGTGAGTGAGTCGATAGAACCCGTCGCCACAATGATGGAGTTATTGATCATCGCACCATTGAGCGAGATAGCCCCCATATTGACAGGGTCGATATTCGAATTATTCATCGCAGCTCCGCCGGCTGCAGAGACTGTTGTGGTTCCAGTGACACTGCCGATGATATCGAACTTAACATCTTGCATGGCATCGGCTGTGAGATTCGTGCTGGCGTTGGTGATCAGAATATTTCCTGAAATATCTCCCGCGACAGCGAGAGCGGTATGGGGGATGCCGGTAGCGACTACCGTATCAATGTCGCCCGTTACCGCAGTCGATTGCGCCGTGAAGGATGTGAGATTGTTGCCAACATCAATAACGCTATTACTATTAGCAAAGCTCAATGCAGATCCTTCACTGCTGGTGAGGGAGATAGCTCCCATGTCAGCGCCGGATGTGATGACCGTCTCAGAACCAACACTATCAGTGATGGAATCGCCAACTGAGACTACAGTGATGGCTCCGATATTTACTGCCGCATCAATGATCACCGACTTCATACCGAAAGAGTTCACTATATCGGTGGAGATGTTTGTGACATCAATAGTTCCGATGTTACCAGCGTTTGCGTTAAACCCGCTGTTCAAGATGCCAGTGCCTCCAGCGACAACCACAGGGAACCCTTTGGTGCCACCGACTTGGATATCGATATTACCGATGGAATCCGCTGCTTCGAAATCGGAATTGCTGATACCATCGCTACTGACGAACACACCGGTGTTGATCACGGTAATTTTACCGATATCCGCCGTGAACGGCACGGGGGCCGCTGCTTCTGTGACAGAGAACTGACCGATGCCGAAGGTGTCGCCAGGGTTCGTTGTGGTGATCGTGATGGTCGAAAGACCAGTTTCCACGATGTCTGTGGCAGAGACTTCCACGGCGGTTGCGATTTGGACATTGGTCAAGTTCAAGGTTTCTCCACCAGGAAGTGTGATGGTGAAATCCTGACCCGCGTTGGACCCAAGGACATAGAAGATGATGCTTCCAATCGAAGAATCACCAAGGCTCGGCGCGAGGTCCAGAGTGACAGAGTTACCCGATGTGACATACACATCACCGTCGTAGAGATTAGGGGTTGTCGCTGTTGTATCACCCCAGATACCACCAGAATTCCAAGGAGTGAAACCGCCATTGCCATCCACACGGGTGTGGGCCAATGCAGCACTAAAACCGATATCGCCGGTCAAACCAGCAGGGAACGGTGCCGCTGTGGAATTGACAGGATCGAGATTATTGACGCTGTAGGCACTGATGGGAGCCACAAATGTGCCCTCATCGGTGACATCGGTATTATTCGGGGTGTAGGACCCGGTTTCAGCGATGAATTCGCTGTCATAGATTCCTTCACCGCCAGCAACCACCACGCGGATATCACCGATACCGGTGCCGCTGGATCCGGCATAGAAGTTGGAATTCACGATGCCTTGGTCGGTGATTTGTTGACCGGTGTTCCCAACGGTGATAGTGCCGATCGATGCGGAGGCCGAGGTGTTTAGAGGATCCCCTTTACCGACATAGGTCACGGTGGTGTTTTCAATCGCATCACCGGATGTGACATTCACTTCCAAGGAACCAAGCGTGCTGTTGCGGCCGATCTCGAGGGTCGAACCTTTCAAGCCGCCGTTGGAGTTGATCGAAGTGATGTCCCCTGCAGCGAGAATTTGGGAATTCTCCATTCCCAAACCGCCATTGGCGGTGAGGACGATGGCCCCGATCTTCCCGGTTTGGGCCGGATCGGTGGAATCGATGATTGTGGTGATTATCGCAGAGTTGAGCATCACAGAGCTATTCAGACCGGTGCTAGTGAGGTTGACAGAGGCGATGCTTACGGGATCGATGTTCGAGTTGAACATGGCGTTTCCGCCGGCAACGGTGATGTTTACAGCGCCAAGTGTGCCATCGATGTCGATCTTGACATAGTCAAGACCATGAGCGGCCACGACGGTGCTTGCGTTGTTGATCGTGATGCTCGCAGCGTTGCCGCCGACTGTGACGACAGGAGGCATTAGGACTTGACCCACAAATGCCGAACCACCATCCAGAGCGGTCACCTTGGCTTCCAAGGCACCGAGGTCGTTGCCAGCAAAGATTCTACTTCCAAGGGCCGAGAAATCGATCGCGTTGGATCCAGTGCCCGCCGTGCGAGCTGTGAATGCACCGATGTTGGAGTTTGCAGTGAAGGAACTGGACTGAACGGCATCGCCGCCAGTGGCACCAGTGACTTTTGCAAAGACCGGGCCGATGTTTTCGCCAGCGAAGGTGCTGCCGGTTATGCCGTTTCCGGTGGTGGTCTCTGCAGTGATTGACACCAAGTCACCAGCATTGTCCGTATCGCTGTCCGCCGTGAATGTGCTGGCGTTGATGCCATCACCATTCAAGGCTGTTGCTGACACCGCTCCGATGTTGTTCGTAGCAGTAAATCCGCTCCCAGAGATGGCATGGTCACCGAGGACCGTTCCTGCCGTGCTTGCGATGATTGTGCCAATGTTGCCTGCAAGGGCAGTGAAGGTGCTGTTTTCGATTCCGAGTCCGCCGTCACCTGTCACCGTTGCGGTGATTGTGCCCAGGTTTGCGCCTGTAGCAACGGAGGTTGTGATCGCGTTGCCTTCCGTGGTGATTGCAAGAATGTTGCCCACATCTCCGGCGTCATCCGTATCGCTGTCCGCCGTGAATGTGCTGCCGTTGATGCCATCACCATTCAAGGCTGTTGCTGACACCGCTCCGATGTTGTTCGTAGCAGTGAATCCGCTCCCAGAGATGGCATGGTCACCGAGGACCGTTCCTGCCGTGCTTGCGATGATTGTGCCAATGTTGCCTGCAAGGGCAGTGAAGGTGCTGTTTTCGATTCCGAGTCCGCCGTCACCTGTCACCGTTGCGGTGATTGTGCCCAGGTTTGCGCCTGTAGCAACGGAGGTTGTGATCGCGTTGCCTTCCGTGGTGATTGCAAGAATGTTGCCCACATCTCCGGCGTCATCCGTATCGCTGTCCGCCGTGAATGTGCTGCCGTTGATGCCATCACCATTCAAGGCTGTTGCTGACACCGCTCCGATGTTGTTCGTAGCAGTGAATCTGCTCCCAGAGATGGCATGGTCACCGACGCCTGTTCCTGCCGTGCTTGCAACAATGGTTCCGATGTTGCCCGCAGTGGCGGTGAAGGTGCTGGCCGAGATGCCGCGGCCGCCGTCGCCAGTCACCGTGGCGGTGATTGTGCCCAGGTTGGCGCCGCTGACAACGCTGCCGTTGGTGATCGCGCTTCCGGTGGCTGTAGTAGCGAGGATATTGCCGACATTGCCAGCTGCATCGCCATCGTTGTCTGCAGTGAAGCTGGAGCTATCAATCGCGTCGCCGATGGTGGAAGTGGCTGTGATTCCGGCCGCGGAAACATTGTTCCCCGCGGTGAAGTTCGAATTCACAATGGCATCCGCAATCGCGGTGACGGTGATCGTGCCGATATCGACGGTGGCTGCGAAATTGCTACCCGAGACACCGGTGCCGGTGGGCGGGTTGGTGGCTCCAACAGTGATGCTGCCGATGCTTCCGGCCGTAGCACTGGCGTTGAGGCCAGTGATGCCATTGCCGCCATCCGCGCGGGTGAAGTCGACTTCGATGTTGCCGATCGAGGCGCCAGTCCAGTTGCCACCGATCACGCCATTGCCACCAGTGCCGGTGATGAGCACATCGACGGTTCCGATCGAGCCGGTGCCGCTGCCATCGGCATCGGCGTTGATATCGACATTCTCCATGCCGGTGCCTTGGGCGACGACTGTGACGGCTCCGACGCCTTCGTTGGCGATGAAGGAGACATCGGGAACATTGACTCCACCAATGGCCACGCCAGTGCCGGTGTGAATGACATTGATGGCGCCGATCGTGGAGGTGAAGATGTCATCGGTGCCGGTTCCCGAGGAGCGAGCGGCGTCAAATGTGGTTTGTGCAATCCCCGAACCGCCGACAAGACCATCGATTCCGACCATGGTGACCGAGACATTGCCGATCTGGCCCGCATTGCCGGCCTTGAACTGGGATCCGATAATCCCGTTGCCGGTGCCCACTTGGGTGGCGTTCGCCACAGTGATATTTCCAATCTTGCCGAAGTTGTTGTAAACGCCATTGTTGATGACGGATTCGGTTTGGGTGTCGGCGATGAAACTGCTTCCCGCAATGGCATTCAAGGCATTGATGGAAGAGAGTGTGACGGACACATTGCCGATCTCGGCCGCAGTGACGGTAGCCCCGACGATGCCGGAGCCATCGCCGCTGCTGGTGACAGTGATGTTGCCGATTTGGCCGAAATTCGCCGGTTTGGGAGTTTCAAGAGTCCAGATATTCCGGGTATCGGCATCAATCTTCGCGCTGAGGGCGTTGTTTGCCGTGGCCGCTGTGATGTCGATATTTCCGATCCCGGTGCCGGCGTTGACGGTCCCGGTGAAGACATCGCTGGCCAGTGCGGCGCTGGTGACGAGGAAGTTGCCAATCGTGCCCTTGGTGGCAGTGATGGCTGCCGCTATGGCGGAATTGCCGGTGGTGTCGCTGGTGACCGTGGCGGTGATATTGCCAATCGACTGCTCAGCGGTGGCGGTGGCGCTGAATCCGAAGACCGCACCGGTGGCCACAATGTTGCCTATGTTGGCGGATGTGGCGGTGAATACCGCGCCATTGACCGCCGAACCGGTGGTGGACGAGGCGGTGATGTCGCCGATCGCGTTGCCGGTGTAGGCCCCTCCCACGATGGCATTGCCTGTGGACGAGTTGGCGGTGATGGTGGAGAGGTCGCCGGTTCCAGAGAGGTCGGTATCCGCTGTGGCGGTGACCGCGTTCAGGGCATCGCCCGCCTTGGCGGTGGCAGTGATGGCTCCGATGGAGCCGGTGGCCAGGAACTGCGAGGACTCGATGGCGTTATCCGTGGCATCGGCACCGTTAGCAAGAGCGGTGATGGTTCCGATGTTGCCGGCTGTGGCTTCAAAGGTCGAACCGTTGATGGCATCGTTCGTGAGGGCCGTGGAGGCGGAGACCGCGATATTTCCAATGGAGGCACCGGAGAAGGCGGACCCATTGGTGATACCCGAGGCGTTTTCGCCGGTGACAGTGACATCGATCGGGCCGAGGTTGCCGACGCCATTGCCTTCGCGATCCGCGGTGAAGGACGAATTGTCCACGCCCGTGGAGGTGCTGTTGACAGTGAGCGAAGCGATGTCGCCGACGGCTTGGAATGTGCTGTTCTCAATGGCCTTGCCTGCGCCGACACCGGTCATGGTAACGGAGACGGCCCCGATGTTGCCGGTTTGGGCGTCGAAGCGCGAATTGCCTGCGATGCCGCTACCTCCGTTGGTCGAGTTGTTGGTGATGGTGACCGCGCCGATGTTGCCGGTGGTGGCGGTGAAGGTGCCTTGATTGATGGCATCTTCGGCTTGGCTGCTGGGCAGGGAGATGGTGATCGGGGCGATGGAGGCACCGGTGAATGAGGCGTTGTTGATGCCGTTGGCGCCTTTGCCAGTTGCGGTAATGAGGATTTCAACGATGCCTTGTTTGGCTTCGAATTGAGCCCCATCGGCAATGGCGGAGCCGGTGACGGTGCCACCGGAGACTTTCATGTTGCCCGAGGCGAGCAGGTATTCCCCGCCGGAAATGCCGTTGCCGCCATTGGCGGATCCGGAGATGGCGAGCGGCAAGATGCCGCCCTGTTGGGCCGCAAAGACATCGAGGCCGACGAGGCCGGAACCACCGCCGTCTGTGAGATCGGAGGCCATGCCGGTGATGGAGGTGATGCTGCCGAGTTCCGAGCGGACTTCCAGGCCATTGATGCCGTCGCCGTTGCCGGTGGCGTTGAGCGAGGAGCCGGTGACCGCACCGATGTTGCCGTTGGCGGCGTAAACCAAGCTTTCTCCAACAAACTCACCGATGCCGGTGCCGAAGAGCGAGGTGCCAGTGACCTTGGAGACATTGGTTTGGGCCGAGATGGTGATATCCACCAAGCCGAAACCATCACCGCTGGCGTTGCCGGTGATGTCGCCGACGATGCCGGACATGGAGATGATTTGGGTATTTCCGATGCCATCGCCGATGCCAACGCCGCTTCCATTGGCACCCGTGGAGGAGCCGGTGACTGCACCGATATCCTCCGATTGAGAAACAAAGCGGCTGTTGAGGATACCGCTCGCACCAGTGCCGGTGCCGGTGACGGTTCCGATGGTGGTTTGGGCCGAGACGAAGTTGTTGTTGATACCGGCATCTCCCGAGTTGCTGGATGTGGAGGAGCCGGCGATGGTGCCGACTGAAGTGCCTGCAACTATAGAAACATTATTTAATCCACTTCCGCTGAAAGAGATTCCATCGGCGATACCGGAGACGGAACCCACTTCTTTCGCGGTGGTGATGTTGACCCCGAGCAAGCCGCCGGTGTCACCGGAGCCTGCGATGCTGGTGATTCCGCCAGAGGTGGCACTGAGATCCACGCCGGCAATGCCGGTGCCAAAGTCCGAAGTGGCGCTGATGGAACCGATGGAACCGGCGACAATGCGGCTGGTTTGCAAGCCGACTCCGTTGACAGTGGTGGCTGTAATGGCGCCGATGCCCGCACCCGCGCTGGCTCCCAGGGCCACAATGCCGCCATTCAAACCGCTGCCTGCGATGGAGGCGATCGAGGTGGCCGAGCTGATCGTGAGACCGTTGATGCCAACGCCGTTGACAGCGATGGCCGTGACTTTGCCGATTTCGTTGGCAATGAGATTGGCTGCATTGATACCTGCATCCGCGCCAGTGGAGTAGGACACGCCGGTCACGGAGCCGATGGTGCCTTCGGCGCGGATCGTGGCATTGGCCGCGATGCCCGAGCCGTTGGTGCTGCTCGCGTTCACCGCATTGATATCGCCACCGGCGTGAATGGAAGCCGTGCCAGCGATACCTGAGCCTGTGTTAATGGCATCAAGCCAATTGGCGCTGATGGAAGTGATGTCGTTCGCAGCGGTGACGACACCCTTGAGGGAGCCTCCCTCGATTGCAATCTTGCCGATGTCGGCGGCCGAGGAGAGGGTGCCAGTGATGTTGCCGAAGTGAACGGTGACCGAGCCGATGTCTCCGGTGGTAGACTTGAGAATGCCGGAGAGGTTGCCATTGCCACGGAGGATGATGTCGCCGAAGGAACCGGCGGCGATGTTGGCGGCCAAGTCTCCATTCGAGAGGTCAATGAGGCCGATTTTTCCACCGACCGAAAAAGTGGTGTCGCCGTTGAGACCGGAGTTGCGGACGACGATTCCCTCGAGATTGCCGGAAGCAATCACGGAATTTTTGCTGCCGAGACCGTCTTCATTCCAAACAGAGATCGTGCCGATATTTGCGGCTTGCAGCGAGGAGTTGGCAAGTTGGCTGCCATCGCCCACTAGAAGGTCGCCGATGTTGCCAGCAGAGACGATAGAGACATTGTCGAGACGGCCATTGGTGAGGTAGATATCGGAGATATCGCCGGACGAAGTGAGGATTTGGCCTTTGACTTCCGCGCTGGTGATGAAGATGGCGTCGTTAGGTGCCGAGCGGAGGCCGGAAATGCCGTTGCCCGCAAGGATGGTGCCATCAAAATTCCCGCCCCGGATGCCGAGGTTGAGGTGGCCACCCACATCGAGAACGCCTTGGAAGCCGGCGGCGTTGAAGGTGAGGTTATTTTCGGCGCGGATGCTAGCGCCATCGGCCCAGCCGGCAACCACGACGCTGCCGAGGACGGCGTTGGGAGCGGTGAGGGTGAGTTGGCCATCGAATTGGCTATTGATACCGGTGAGGCGACCGAGGCTACCCACGGTGATGTCGCCGAGGTAGTCGTTGCCGTTGACTGCGGCTCCGGAAGAAATGTTGATACCGAGCACGGAGCCGGCGACGGTGATGTTGTGGAAATCAATCTGGCCGAGGCCGGGATTCCACCCGCCGTAACCGGGGAGGTAGCTGCCAATAGGACCCTTGTCATTGTTAGTGGCCATGAATTGATCCACCTTGGCGACCATGCCGGTGGAGAGATTCAGGAAGTTCGCATTGCCTTGGATGTTGATATCCGCGACGACGGCGGCATTGAGGCCGATGCTGCCAATATTCCCGGCGGCCGTGATCGAGCCGATGCTGGTGAAGCCGGGGGTGAGGTTATAATACTGGGTTTGGATTTTGCCTTGGAAGCTGACATCGGTGTAATCCGTGCTGTCACCGCCTGCGCCGCTTGGGCTGGGAGCTTTGAAATTGGGATCATAGATCCAGGAGGTCTTGACGGGCTTGGTGAAGCTGCCGACCGGGGTGACGACGATGCCGAGGGAGCCGTTGCCATTGATGTCGATATTGGCGATGTCGGCTTTGTTGGTAAGGCCGCCGAGGTCGATATCGAAGGAGGCGCCGCGGCCTTGGATTTTGACGAGGACTTTGTCGCCATCGGCATCGGTGAAGGAGACTTGTTTTTTATTGAGGCCGGTGCCGACGCCAGAGAGGAGGATGCGGGACTCGAGGGCCTCCATCTCGGAAGACACATCCGCCTTAGCTTTGCGTGAGGTCTTGGCGGCATTTTTTTTGAGGACATTCGCGAAGCGATTTCCGAAGTAGGGAGCTTGCAGTTTCATTGGTTGGTCTTTTGGTTATTTGGTAAAATTGGAGGTGTGTTTTTTTGTGTTCCGGGCGGGTGTATGGTCCGCTTGTGGTGGACAAATAGCAGGGCGGAAAGCGGTGGCAAGAATTTTTTAAAAAAAATTCGTTGTTTTGTGCGCATGGAAAAATCTGTGCCATGCGGTGGATGAAAGTGTAGTAGCTTTACGTGATATTATTGGCATGGGATACCTCGCTCGAATCATGCGCTTGCGAGGAGAGGCGGGACACTGGAGATAGTTATCGAAGACAGATACTATCGAGTAGTAATATGCAAGATCCCGAAGATCGGACGGACGCTTCCGGAACCGGTTGACCCGATTTACGGCGGGAACGCGCAAGGCGAGCGCGGTGCGTCGAGGTCCGACGGCTTATGGCTGATTGGGAGGGTATCGCGTGGTGACAATGTGGGCCCGGTGAAGAATGCCGCGAGCTTCACTGGCGAACGGGGCAGGTGGGCGCTGGCGGCGAGGACAAGAAGTCGGGGGGGAGATTGGGGACTGACGGAGTCAGTCCCTCCGGAGGGATGGGCTCTGCCCGTCCGTTTTTGGGGCGCGGTTTTGTGGGTGGGGTGTTGGCGCTGGGGGTTGAGCGCG
>Ga0247843_1009133_pt1 | contig 11159 bp, 5 predicted proteins | sample LaCruzMarch2017__FD_192420 | JGI IMG/M metagenome (GOLD analysis project Ga0247843, IMG submission 192420) | Freshwater microbial communities from meromictic Lake La Cruz, Castile-La Mancha, Spain - LaCruzMarch2017_8m | ecosystem: Environmental > Aquatic > Freshwater > Lake | place: Spain...
GAGCTCATGACTCGTGACTCGGGATATTAGTGACGGTGTCCGATGTGACACGGAGGTTTCTGTCGACGTGGTTTCTGTTCGATCTTGGATAAGGTCGCGCGTAGACTTACTCCCTTACTAAGCTCTCACTCTTTTCCGAAGTCTCTTTTTCATATCATCTAGATCGTCCCATCTTGAGACTCTATCATTCTAAAGAGATATCCTCAAACCCTTCTTTTTCAACGATAAGGATATTTACACAGTTACTTGTTAAATTTTCACTTGCGCGCAAACTTGTGTAAAAATCACAACAGAAAAATCTGTCAAAAAAAATCAAAAAATGTCTTTTTTTAATTTTTTTTTCGGTTTCCCGCAACCTCATGACGACGTCGTCATGCATGCGTCACTTCCCCCCAACTCGCCGCGGCTCCATTCCCGCAACCTCTAAAAAGGCTAGATATTAGATAGCGTTTGGGTACCAACATACATATTATGTTGCTCAAATTTAGTCATTTTGTAAATATATTAGCGTGATGCGCTTCGTCGCGGCGTTCATCGCATTAACTAGCTGCATTCTTCTTATGCAGCACGTGATGACAATGAGTCTGACAATGAATGGTGTCATTGGTGGTGGATCGCTTGTAGGACGAAGAGTCGTCGTCGGTGGCAAAATAGGAATACCATCGAATTCAAGTCGTCGCCAAATGACGATGCAAGGCAGTTCTAGCAGCGCGTCGTTCATCGCTCCGAATTCTCAACATGCGGGAGCGGCGGCATCAGTCACAACGAGGAGGAGACTAATCGCTTCGCAACGAAATGATATTGCGCCACGGCGTGGTTTGGACGATACAATAGCTTCAACCGTCGTCTACCGTGACGACGATTACAACTACGAGGGAAATGTCGTCGATGGCGGTGCAGCAGCAGAACTCGACGAACGCAATGTGCAGCAGTTCGCCAAGGCAGCAGAGAAGCGAGGCGATCGACAACGGCGGCCATCTGCACGAAATTATAACGATGATCATCATCGTCCAGTCCATCTCCTCCAATCGATAACATCGCCACTAGCAACATGTATCGGTAGTATAACCACCGACCCCATCCGACGTCTACGTCGACATAATGGATCGCCACTATCCACCGGTGCTGCTGCACGTTGTACTAAAACGGCGGCAGGACGTCGTACTATTTCGAACAACAATGACAAATCCATCCCTTTTCTGGGTAGTAGGGTACCGGCACGACGACGTGGTACAATCCGGGCATTGAATGCGGTAGCCGAAACAAGTAATGTACAATACGATGATTCATTCGAAGGGCATTATACTACAAATAGTGACATGATGACGAAAGAAGAAGAAGAAGAAGACGTCGCTGTTGCTGTTGTCGGTAGTACCGTTACGATCCCTACCAAATTCAAACCTTATCCATTTCCCTATCGTACGGAACTTATCGTGAGAATAGAATCATTGACGAATCTTGGTTTTGGTATTGCACGTGTCGAACTAGACGACGATGATGACGATGAGCAAAGGAAGAAGGAGGAGGATGATAGTGGTAAAAATGAGAATAATGAAGGACGTTACGAGGTTGCTACCACAAACGAGAAGAAAAAGTGGGTCATCTTTGTTCCGAATGTAATACCCGACGAATTAGTAAAAGTACGAATATATCGTAACTATGCATCCTACTCGGATGCCGATTTATTACAAATCATCGAACCGAGTCTTGATCGGATTCAACCCATTTGTTCGTTAGCGACCGTATGTGGCGGATGTCAGTATCAGCATATAAGTATTACCAAGCAACGTCGAATGAAAACATTGCATGTACAAGAATTATTCGAAAGGCTAGGTGGATTATCGCCAAAAGACTTTCCGACGGTACTCGATACCATCGGTACTGATGAAATATATGGTTATAGATCAAAGATTACGCCCCATTACGATGCACCACTGAAGAAGAAATCACAACCAAAAGAAGAATGTACTATCGGTCCCATTGGGTTTAAGGAGAAGGCAAGTCATCGTATCGTTGATGTACCCTATTGCCATATTGCCACATCTACGATTAATTATGCATTACGTACAATACGCGACAGTGCACGAGAACGGGCTCGACTGGGCCTGCTAAAGAAGCCTACCAAGGGTGCAACATTGCTATTACGCGATTCGAATAATGGCGGTGTCGTAGAAACGAATCATACGGCCTATGTCAATACGACCGTGAATGACCTTACATTCCGTTTTCAGGCCGGTAACTTTTTTCAAAATAATCCATACATGTTACCGATAATGGTCGACCTCGTCGTGAATGCGGCCACGCGAGTATCGCGTACTACTGGACAAACAATGACACATTTAATTGATTGTTATTGTGGCAGTGGGCTTTTCTGCATCGCTTCGTCGTCAAAGTTCGATGTTTGTGTTGGCATAGAAGTGAATGAGAAGGCAATCGAAGAAGCACGCGATAATGCATTATTGAATGGTATACATAATTGTGACTTCGTGGCCGCTTCGGCCGAGGCAATATTTATGAGTAAGGAACCGGTACGTATAGCCGGCGATGGTGGCGGCGGCGAGTTTCTCGTTGCGGACTTCCCACGTGAAAGGACGGTGGTCGTTCTTGATCCACCACGAAAAGGCTGTTCGGAGGAGTTTATGGCACAGTTAAATGATTTTCGGCCAGTAAGAGTGGTTTACATGAGTTGTGATCCATCAACGCAGGCAAGGGATGCAAAATTGTTGCTATCATATGGGTATGAAATAGTATGTATCCAACCGTTTGATTTATTCCCCCAGACTAGGCATATAGAATGCTTGGCAGTATTTGAAAAGAAGTTATAATTATAGAAATGAAGTACTTACATATTGTCATCGTGGCGACAAATATTAAGAGAAAGCTGTCTACACTGTGGAAGTGATAATAAAAATGAAGTACATATTGTCATCGTGTGTATATATTTAATTCGTTAGAAGTCCTCGCCTAAGAGATTTTTGTAAAAAGAGTCAGGCTCAAGGAGATCATCGCTATCTCCCGCACCATCATTGTCAGCAACAAAACTAGCATATGCAGGCTCAGCAAAAATTACATTCGTATAGTTCTCGGATAGGAGAGGAAGGACATTGCTGTTCAATGGGATACCAGCAATCATTGTTTGATCAGAATGATTCCACGGATCGAGTGGAACGCTAATGCTATTTGCTTGATATGTTGTGATATCAGATGTGCTGCATTCAGTTGGCTTCGTTTCTTCCTCAGTAAATAAAGGGGTGGATATCTGGGTACTACTACTAGTCGAATCACCCAATATTCCATCTAAGAATTTCGAAACATTGAAATTACTTCCAGCACCAAAGAGGGCTTGGACATCTGTATCTTCGTCGTTGCTATTATTGCTTACTACTATTGATGACTCGATGCCAAAACTTTGTGACCTGAATGACAGAGCTGATAGTGGCGCAATGTTGTTGACTGTTAGTGGTGCGATATTATCGATGCTAGCCCGTGAGAAGCTGTCATCGGGTGAAGGTCGGAATAATGAGCTAACAAGCGGCATCTCATCCCCACTACTCCCAACAGCAGAAAGTAGAAGCGGTTGGCTAGGCATGATTTCGATTTCAGACTTATTATCGGGCAGTGGCTGGATTGTTGCCGAAGAATGATGTATTGGTAATAATATCCGATCCGATGATAAAGACGAAGGAGGTGACGGGGTTAACGAGAGTGATTCTTGAGGTGCGCCGAAGAACCCGGGTGGTGCAGCAAGTCCTGATTTAGGCCGATTCAGTGTCTCGGATGGTGGATTATGTAACAGAGGAGGAAAGTCAGCATCCAATACAGTATTTTGAACCAAAGGTCTGTCCTGTGGAACAGAGAGTTTGCGGGTGGCATTCATTTCGTTTGGAGATGACTTTTGCTTGATTTGCCTTCCCGTTAATTGCACACCATCGATTGAGTTGTTAGCTGCAATTTTTGTTTGACGTGCCTTTATAGATGGAGCGGCAGTTGCGACGTACTTAACCTTCAGGCTTGGTGTTGAGGTGCGTTCCACGGAGGGCTTCTCTGGATGAACTTTTTGAGAGCTGTCCTTACTAGTTGAAGTTTCGATCCTTCGTAGAACAAATTAATTAGCAAATGAAAGAATAACATCATGCGACACATGTAAACACTACATGAATCTCACCTTTTAACAACATGATCATCGCGCTGGATTTGTTTACTCTGGCTGGGCTTGCCGATGTTTTGGGTTTCAATGCGAGACAAGTCTTGGTGTTTATGCTCCCCAGATTCAGAATTAGCATGCACTAATCGTTTCGAGGCTATAACACTGACTCCACCGGCACTGGCCCCACTTATTAAATGTGATGACTTTGTCTCACTTAGCTCACGTGGTAATCTCCTGTCCTGGGGATCATTTCGGGGAAGAGTGTTGCGAATTTGTTGTGCGGGCGTAGAGTTAAAGGGAATCGCAGGTGGTGCAATTCGGGGTGCGTTAGAAATCTTCTTCTTGAGCTCCTGTTCCTGGATCAAACGAAGGTCATGACTTCTTGTGGGAAAAAGAAATTCAGCAGTGTTGGCATCATTCTTCAGAATACCGCGCCGCATAGCTGTGCTCCAGCCGAGTCCGACCGGGAGCTGTCCTCGATCATTATCTCTATTGTCATCGCCCAATTTAGATCCGTTCAAAATATTCAGACGATCAAAGATTGCATCGCTGTGAGTGCCATTGGCTGATCCCACGAGTTCGCGCCTGAAGCTACCATTGGACTGTACACAGTGCGATGCAAGAGCACCTTCTTTTTTGAATCTACTGAGAAGTACATGCTTAGTTTGCTCTTTTCCAATAGAAACAAGATCCGAAGAGGTTGGGTCAGCCCGTGCAAGACATCTAATAGTTGGTTTCCAGTTCGGGCAAGACTTGCGAATGACTGAAATGTCTACAGTGAAAACAAGATCAATACATAACGCAACAAGAAGGAACGTCACCATCGCTGCAAGTAGTATAATCCCCGGACGTTGCAAATTTGGAAATTTCGTCGAGTTTGTCAATATTGCATAACCAAAAGAAACAACATCCTTGAAGATGGATGGCATTTCGGAGGAAAACATCCTCTCTGACGTATACGGAACGCAATATCTGTATTCCAAATCACTCATGTCATATCCAACGAGAAGCTCGACCTTTCGCCTTCGAAAATATTGCTGCTCCACACTTGATTGATGCGTCGTATCAATGTCAAACATTACTGTTGCATACGAGGTTTGAAATGTACAGTCGGGGTAGTGAAAAACAATTATAGCCTGAGACTCATTTGGTTGGAGCGTAAAGCCATCGTTGTAAAAGGATAAAGAATCATTACGACGATTGTGTCTTGCTTGTGGCTTAACCAGGAAATATTTATCAAGGAACGAAGTCGTCTCAGCCCAATAATGTGATGAGTCAAGACAGCCTGGTAAGGCAAATCCACGCATAGAGCAATGCTGGGCAGGTGAGCTTCCAGATGACATAGGATGACGCTTTTTATGGGTGAAATGCATGACTTCGCTTGATGTCATGTACACGTGGTTTATGTGCACAGCAATATCGCCTTGGTTGACCAATCTAACAGATCTGACAACAGGGCCAATTCCATTTTCTGTATCTCTCTTGTCATAAGTTCCAGGAAAGACCAACGTCGGCTTTCCAAATCGAAACTCAAGATCACCTTCTTGGCCTGGATGTCTATCGAGAATGACTAAGTTTTCACGTCCACCGCTGCCACGGACTTTTAATTTCTCAAATCCAGTGAGACTATTCTCAATGTAAATGGTGCCTTCGAATTGACCTCGGTTGGGAGGACGAAAGTGTATGGGACCTAAATGAGCCACGCTAAATGGCTCCATCACAACGTGATGAGTGAAACGCGTCAACGAAAATGGTGGCGGCTGACACTTAAGAGTTCTGCTTTCACGAGGCGTGTCTGTTTGTACGCGGCCAAGGAGTATACTACCATCACCGCTTCCTGAACCGATGACGCTGAATCTTTTCTCCTCGCTATTTGCATCCTGTTCATGCCGTTGTCCGCATCTCCTGCCACAACCCAAAACGAAAGCTGACATGGACGATATTGCAGGATTAAAAAGACTGACAAAAGCTCCAGCTGGTCCAGCTCTGACCGTTACATTGTGAGTTGCAGATAAGAGAGGGCCTTGGTCATCGGCCATCCAATAGCTTCCACCTGTCCACCAAGACTGTTGATCACCTTCAGTCTCGACGTGTACACTCTTCTGCGAACAGACATCTATCCCATCGAATGTGTCTATCGCGTTTAATCGGACGTGGATGGACATGGCTGTGGGGTTAACTATTCGGACAAACCGACTGGCAGTATCAGCGACATGGATTGTGTCAAAGTTGACAATACCAACCGAATCGTCATCTCTCATACCCAAAAATAACGTAGGAATTTCAAGCTTGCTTTGTAACAGAACGGAGGCGACTGGTATTACGAGTGGCGGTAGACTATGGTTCAAAGCATTTGAAGCCGAATGTCTGGCATTGTGAGACTCATTGCCAAGGCGGCGAAGTAAATTGGGATCTGAAGTGTGCACAGCCTTGGCATTTATGTGGCCAGTAATGTCATTAAGCCCCAAAGAAACAATGTCCTTCCACATTTTCCAAGCGTGCTCAAACATGTGAAAACGTGTAGGTTCATGTGAAGTAGACCTTGTAGTCCCATCATTTGCATATCGATAGGATAAAAACGCAACCGCGTCGTTAAAGGAGGCAATGGCATTGATTATTGTCGATTTTCTCCTTTTCTCGTTTCTCTTACTAGCGTTGGTGGAAGGAACTGACATCCATCGAGCGGTGATATCCTCATCAGACAAACCACAGCCAGGGGGCTGAATCTGATCTCTGAATTCAAGCCAGGCCGATGCGCAGGCAAAGAAGCTTGTGTCACCAGATGGGTGCGAGCATGATAGAGCTGGTATGACTTTACCAAGAGATAGTACTGATTTTTCTGATGAAGAATGATTTCCCACTCCCTTAATTGGAACGTAATTCAATTGTACGTAATTCCCATCCAACGGACCTAAAACACCATACATCTCGGGGGTAAGCAATTTGAACCATATGTTGCAACTTCGAATCTCGTACAAGTATAAATCTTGAGCTAAGGTGTTTTCGATGGATATTAAGACACCACGTTGATGTACAAACGAATCAAAGGATGAGAGCGGGGTATTACCTCGTTGTACACTAGAGTCTTCGCTTGCGTTAGTATCGTCAACTTCACGGAAAGACGTTAGTCGTACACGTCCAACAATAATGTTACAAGTCGTAATGATAGGCAACACCTGACCATGATTTGTTTGCAACAATAAACCCGTTCCTATGAATGGTGCAATATTTTTCGTCAATTTCGTTAACAAAGGAGCTTTAAGTGTGACGTCAACACGTGCTACTCCACTCGCAGGTATTGTCCAAAACTTAACATCATTCTCTCGCGTGTCTAACAATGTGTGGAAAAGTATTGTCACCTCGGCCCCATTCAGTACGTGCGGACTCGGCGAGTCATACTTATATGTGAATTGGGAAGCAGAATTCGGCAACATGATAATACTGGCATTCATATTCCCCTTTGCAGAGAAGGCAGCAGATAAGTCAATTGGGACACGATCCCAATTCGTTAAATACATTGAAAGCGTTTTGGTTTCACCTGAATTGATCGCATCAAAATGAAAAATTATTGGTTGCAGTATTGGCTGGCTATTTCGGGCATGAATGCTTGGGAGTAATGAATTAAAGTAGGACTCGACAGGGTCCTTCAACTGATGAGTCGCTGATCCCTTGACGATCTGTTGCTTTGCCAGACCCAGCAATCGTTTTTTCAATATTCCATTAACCATATTACCACTAAATTCATTATTAGATGACTTGATCCAATCATGCAAACAAGGCATCCCTGATTGAGCTACGACTCTTGACCCATCGTTTAATGTTGTCAAACAACAGTTGACTGATAGTCGACTGTCCAGATTAGCACGTTCGGTGTGAACCACAATTATACCACTATATATAATCAAGGGTAATGTTTGTTCACCTGCACGATCAGTCTTAAGAGAGAGAACACACTTTTTAATCATGAATGCTTCCGAATGTGAGTCAGGGAGAAATCGGTATCGTATCAAAACACCTTTCCATATCATCCCACCGGCTGCTGTATTCGGTGTCCCCATAGAGTGAATTACAAACCGATTGCTGCAAAATTCAGCATCGTCATAGTCGTTCGTCGAGCCCAACACTCGCAGTCCAGTAATTGTTATTGGGACCGCAAAGTTGTTTCGTATATCAAGGTATCTGTCAATATATTCAGGTAATTTGTTATTATTCTTCAATATAATTTTCTCTTGAATGTCTACGGCAAGTTGAGAAAAATGGGATGGAAATTTCATCAATTCAGTATCGACGCCAATATTACCCGGTAGTACAGATCCCTCGAATGGAATTTCTAGTGCGTACTGTAATTGGTCATTCCCTAACGTAGTCAAATCAAAGAGAAAATTCTTTTCCCAACCAGAGTATGGAATGTAAAAAACTTCCGACGTTCGTATGACAATATTACCCGTCACGAATTGAGCGGACATTATCCCACTCGAATCTGGATTGTACCGACAGTATACTCTAAGGTCGGAATCAGTATTAGGAGGGAGAATCCACTCCATGGGACTGGTAGTAATTGGAATACCGTGGAATGAGTCAATACCTACCTCCATACTATCATCACTTGAATTGAACAAATTCACAGCAACGGATATGCGCATTAGTCGTAGTGGCAAATAAGTATGATGATTGTGTACTTTGATAGTAAATTGTTTCATTTGTGTTTCAGTTGTTATACGGCCAAAGTCGATTCGTGCTGGAATGGCTGTAAGGAGTGGCGAGGAAGTAATGTTGTTATTACTCTTCATTGTAGCAGTGATAAATTCATCATCATTCCCTTCAACGTTTGTGTCGTCGTATCCTTCATTGGCAAAACGATGTACTTTTGTTACAGATACCAATGGCATATACTTTTTCAACTCACTTTCCGATGACTGTAGTAATTCATTAAATATATAATCCTCCACAAGATGAATAGTATCATCATCATCAGATAGATTCTCGTCACTGAATTTATCATCATTACTGCCTTGTCGTTGTTGATGACGTTGACGACGACTACTACTACTGGGAATAAAATCCAATGCAATAGTAAACAATCCCACATTAGTACGTATACATAAAAATCCTAAATCTACCATATTCCTTGACATGGCAATTGTAAAATTGTCAGGTTGCAGACGTATAGTGGATACATATATATTATTCATCTTGGGTGGATATGTACGTCCTTGGAAGGGATAATACTCATTCACATCCTTCTTCTTCTTCTTCTTCGTGTTGTCATCAACATCAACCATTCCACCTCCATAATCTAATATCCAGGGCGACGACAGCAACGTGGTATCGAAATTATATTCCATTTCCACGCTCACCAAATACGGTTTCGTCGTATATACCTCCCAAATACGTAAATTATTACTACTACTACTACTACTACCACTACTGCCGATGAAACTACTCGGATTATTCATATATATACGATATACGAATGGATCATTACCATCGCGTAACGGATTGTGCGTCCCCAATTCGCCAAACATGTACGACAATTCCAACGCGGACGTGGTATTATATCGCGAATACCATCCTCCGCCATCGTCCAGGAATATGATATTATTCGGCAAACCGTACGTGTATTCATTCGTTTGTTGGGGCGAACAAATGTATGGTACCTTGATGTGCAATTGTCCATATGATGTACTCACGAATAATGTTTCTTGTATACTAGTCGTTGATGATTTAGCGATGGTGGTGGTGGTGGAATTGGTGGTGGTGGAATTGTTGGTTGATCGCTGTTGTTGTTGTTGTTGTTGTTCAACAGTAGTAAATGCTGATACTGCTGCACTATTATAGATTTGTTGTTGTTGATGATGCTGGTGTTGTTGTTGTTGTTGTTTGTTCGTACCAATCATATCTAATATATCTGCACGTATAGCATAGCTCGTTGCTATTGTCGAATAATCAATTGCGGCAGAATTTTCTCTAGTATGAATAAATGTATCAGTATTATTTTCTACCACACTCACTCCTCCTCCTCCTCGTCGTCGACGTCTTACCAATTGATGATCCATCGGTTGTTTCCAATGGGGTATAAGAGCAACTTGTACAATAGCCAATGTTCCTGCTGGTATAGTAATCATTTTTCTTTGCTTTGACGTTGACGTTGACGTGGTAGTATTATAATTATATCGCTCTTCGTGGAATAATCCCAATGTTGACGAAGACGAGGATGATGATGATGATGAGGAGGGGGTGTGATTAAGTACTGCAATTGGTATAATGTAAGTGGAGTACACAGTTATTGATTCCGAAGGATGCTGGGTGTTTGGTGGATTTTATCGCGATGATGCGGACGATGACAGAGGAAAAACAAGGATTTACAATGAGGCAAATAATATATATTATCATTTGACGAGCAAGGTAAAAAATGTAAAAAGGGAGGAGATTGAAGTCCCCGCCTGAATATGTAATTATATAAACTCACCACATTTTCCAACTGCACTAAAGAATAAGCACACGTGGGTGATTTCCCCTTTGATGGAGCAATGACCGTGACACGCAGTACACTCTCAAGACTCGGCCGAGGCAGACTGGGCATTGGTCGAATTTCATCTTGTGTTGGTGAGGACGATGAAATTATTTCATTCTGTCGCCGGAAGATATCATCATCATCATCAATGCTGCTGTCTAGGGCTACAACTGCAACGCCGCCGAAATTTGCAGAGGAGAAGAAGGAAGATATCAATAGCGGCAGGAGTAATGAAGTTACCATCATCTTTCTAGATCCCAACCCAATCAAAGAGCAAATGTTCCCGCAAAAATCGCTGGTTGGGCCCACCTTCCCACCCAAGAAGACATAACGCACCAGAATCTTACACTATGGATTGAATAATGCAGCATCATCAAGGTCAGGATCTTCGATCGTCGGAGCTCGAGCTCGACAAGGTCCTTGGCGAAGGGTCCTTCGGCAAGGTCTACCGCGCTCGTCACAAGTCCACGGGCGCAATCGTGGCCGTCAAGGTCGTGC
>Ga0247843_1009134_pt1 | contig 11159 bp, 12 predicted proteins | sample LaCruzMarch2017__FD_192420 | JGI IMG/M metagenome (GOLD analysis project Ga0247843, IMG submission 192420) | Freshwater microbial communities from meromictic Lake La Cruz, Castile-La Mancha, Spain - LaCruzMarch2017_8m | ecosystem: Environmental > Aquatic > Freshwater > Lake | place: Spain...
ACTTGCCTCCATCCGCACGACCGATCACCAGACACCAGCGTCTACCTCATCGGTTGTTGATGTATATTGACGACGTCTCCACGCGAGTGCATCCTCATCCAACTTATCCCCAGGAGCGATAACTGTCTACACGTTTCTGAGTGCTCTGACAATTTCATCAAAAATATCTTTGACTTGTACAATCCTGGTGATTTTGTTAAAGTTAAAGTTCTCAGTTTGGGGGATGACAAGGATCAACGGCGTTTAGCTTTTAGTCTCAAGGCCAGCAACTTCATGGACGATAGCGATTCTGACAATGGCAGTAAATCTTCTAGCGACCCCGAATCATCTTCAGATGAGATGGACAAGGAGAGTGACAAGTGTAGTGATGATGATGATGATGATGATGAGAAAATGGAGGAGAAGGTTTCCATCGACAGCGAGGATGAAGATTTCGCAGCAAAATTAGCTAAAAAGATGGAGGCTGATGAAGCAGGTATGGATGTTGATGAAGGTAGCGACAATAGCAGCGAAGGAAGCTCAAGCGACAGTGAAGCGGATGCTGACTCTGATGACTCGGACGAGGAGCATGATGGCAAAAGTGAATCGTTGGATGCAATGGATACTAATGTTGGCTTTGACTGGGGCGGTCCTACTTCGAAATCGTCAAAGTCAAGTCAACAGGCAGCAGAATCCTCAGATGATAATGACGAGTCATCAGAAAATTCCAATAATGAGAGTGATGATGACGATGATAATGCCGTGAGAAGTAGTCGTCATAAGGGCAGAAAGAATGCAGCAACCAAAAAGAGGGAAGAAGAAGAGACTTCTCGTAGAGAGACTGCTCTTGCTGACGGCACTGCTGATGAAACTCCCGAAAATGCTACCGACTTCGAACGACTTGTTGCAAGCAGTCCCAACAGTGCTGAAGTTTGGATTAAATATATGGCCTTTTTCTTGTCCCTCGCAGATATCGACAGTGCTCGCAATGTTGCCAAACGTGCTTTTGAGAGGATCGAGTTTCGCCAAGAAGGGGAGAAGGTTAGTCTCTCAACGTGATTTGCTCACTTTTATATCTGTTGAATATTGTGACTAACACCTCTTCTCTTACGCTACTGTCTGACAGCTCAACGTGTGGACCGCTTTACTGACCTTAGAACTCAAATATGGAACAAACAATTCCTTGCAGGACACTGTGGATCATGCTTGTCGGCACAACAATCCAAAGCAAGTGTACCTAAGAGTTTGTGAGCTACTAGACAAGGAGGTGGACGCGGCTGCTTCAGGCACTGGCTCATCTGATCTGCATACCTCGACCAAACGAGCTGATGAGATGTTCAAGAAGATGTGCAAGAAGTTCAAGAATAAGAAATCTGTCTGGGTAGCACACTTCCAATACCTCCTGAAGGGATCAAGACACGAGGAAGCGCATACTCTTTTGAAGAGATCCCTTCTAAGCCTATGTCAAACCAAACATGTCGAAGTAATGAGTAAATTTGCACAGATGGAATTTGAGCTAGGATCTCCCGAGAGGGGAAGAACTATATTTAATGCGTTATTGCAAAAGCATCCTAAGCGGATGGATTTGTTGTTTGTAAGTATTGATAAGGAGGTAAAGATTGGCGATATCACGAAGGCTCGGTCCTTGTTTGATAGCGTGGTACATCCGGTATCAAGCGATCGAAAGTTCAAGTTTAGTGACAAGCAAATGAAGAGTCTATTCAAGAAGTGGTATCGAATGGAAGAGGAACATGGTGATGCGGAAAGCCAAGATCATGTCAAGGATGAGGCACGAGCATTTGTTGCAAAATCAAACTCGTAAATAGAAGGTTGTGCGAGAGTAGACCTATTGCCATGTAATATTAGTACTGGTTTGATCGTTGCATGTAATTTCTACTCGTCAATCGAAGACATGAAGTCACTTTATGCCTATGGATTGTATCCCAATCAGAAGAAATAGAACAATAATGCATGATAAGTGAAGATTGTAAGCAGAGTGCAAAGCGAACACTTCATCAAATGGAACAAATTCAATTTGTAGTCAAGTGCAAGCGATTAATATGCATAATTCTTGTGGCCCGAATAATTTTTGTTCCGCTTCAATCGTGAATAGGCAATAGAAGCGGCTGTGTGGCAGGCGGGGGGGTGGAGTGAAGTGTAAGTGAAATCAAATCCAACTCACCTAGTGATAAAGGAACAATTGTGTTCGTGCTGATTTGGTAACGATGATGTCCTCAAACCCTTCATCGACAGATCGAACTTTCTAGAGTGGGTTGCAGTAATGCTGTAGAAATCCACCTTAATTTGTAAATCCCTCGAAGCTGCATCTTTTATACGTCACCTTTGCGCCACGTGTCCAACAAACTCCTTCTTAATGGCTTGCTTGGTACACCCCTTGAAGCTGCATCGCTTGAAGTCGTGAGTCCATCAAACTCCACCTTTTTGAAATTGGTTGGTACATCCCTCGTTGCATCGCTTAACCTTGGCACCATGTATGATGAAACTCCACCCTTCTTCAATCCATTGGTACATCCCTCATACAACTGGCTGAGATTTTTTGACGACCGACTTTCATTCTGCGCCTCTTCTTTTTACTCCGAGGGGAGATAATTGAGATTGTGGTTTATTGATGATGATATTGAAATGGTTGTGGGTGTGTAGTGTGCCGTGATGGGGATTCCCGCTCAAATTAGTTCTTAAAATGGACCTGACCTAAAAAGTAAACGTACTTGCAACGATGTTATCCGTTACTCTCTTCCTCTCTTTTACTCTGAAACTGCATTCCGTCCGGAAGACCTCCAATGATACTATTCCTACGTACAATGATCGCAGTTTTTTCGGGCTTGACGTCTTCCTCGCGCTGCTTTTTTTGGCTCATTCGGAATCATGCACGATTTTGATTCTAAAGTGCTTGGTACAAGTCCACGTAGAAATCACCGTAGGATGTGTTGCCTCAAAAACACACCCTTCATTTTCAACTTCATCATGCACCATAAAATCATTTCCGCCCAACCTCACGCAAGTTGGTAAGTTCATGACGGTTGTTGTTCTAGCCCTTGTGAGGGCTGTTCGTCGTCTAGATCATCCTGATCGCCATGTGGAATACGATGCGCTGTCTTGTTTTCTTTTGTTTATCTTTACCCCCGCCCCAACGTCGTTTCGCTGTCTCTCGTGTTGTGGTGGGGTCGTCGGCGTACGCAGGTAGAAAAACTGATTTTTTTTCCGTCTTGTTTTTCAATGAAAGCTTGGATGTTATGTTGAAACTCTATCTCACGTACCCAGCATATATCACCCACAAACTCACTCACTGTTTCAACTACCTGTGTTAACAGCAGCATCATTTCATCTCAATACTTATATCAACATGGCAGAAGAAGAAGGACCCGATGTAACCGGAGAGGAGGAGGAAGAGGAGAATTACGATGACGAGGATGATGATGATGACGTCCAGGGTACAGGCGATGATGACGACGACGATGGAGGAGACGTCGACCTTGGTGATGATGACGACGACGATGATGAGGAGGACTACGGTATTCCACCAGATGACGACGATGATGGGGACGATTATGGAGGAGTGCCAAATAATCAGGATGATGATGATGATGACGACGATGATGATGATGATGACGACGACCAAGATGACTATGATGATGATGACGATGATGGCCCAACAACTAGTGCATTACTTGGACCTCCAATCGAATCAGATGAGGAGGATGCCGCTAATGAATTTGAACCTAATGACGGTGGTGAGGATGAGGACGACTTTGATGAAGACGAGGATGATGATGACGACGACAACGACGATGCTCCACCCGCGAAAAAGCAAAAGTCGTGAATTTGTTTTGTTTGGCAATCTTGATTATCATTATCATCATATCTTATGCATACTTATGCATAATTCAACTCCTTCTAAATAATTAAAAGCGTCATTTAATGTTTATTATAATGCTTGATTCTTTACTACCACAAATGCTCTAACCTTGGATTTAAGACGACATCAATTGTCATAAGTTCCACATCATTGTCGTTCTCTCCTTCATCTCTATCCGCAGTGTTGTCGTTGCTGTTCATCAAGACACGATATTCGCCCTCGACAATCGTCCTGTCAATGTAGTAAAGCAATTCTCCCTCTTCTCCATGCGGATTTCCCGGTCCCTTCCCTCCCCCCACTTGTCTCGAGCCAAATCCCACTGCACTCCCACCATCATTCAATGATGGAATGTCCAACACGACAATGTCGTCCGTCGATAGACCATTAGTATTTGTATGGTGATGCTCCTCATCGACGACGAATACCATCATATCGTTAGTCTTTGATGTATACGCCGAATCCAGTGTCCACGTCGAGAGGGGTAAAATGTTGCGATTTTCCTGCACTGCACCAATTTCTAACCCAGAAATCGAAATGCCACCGATGCTCGCATTCTCGTTATCATCATCATGAGATGATCGACTTTGCCGTATTCGCTGTCGTCGTCGTCTTCGAAATAAAACTATGTCCATTACGGACAATTTTGAGAAATCAATTTCAGACGATAGCAACCTCGGTGATGACGACGGTGCATACGACGACGACGATGATGATGATGACGACGATGACTGCGGAAATGCCGTTGAAAACAATTCAATGACGACGACCCCACGACGGCTGTGTCCCCCCCACCCCTCGGTGGTAGCGAAGCAGTGAAGAAGGAGAAGGACTGCGGCGACATTTCAAGATAAATAATCCCTCCCGCTAAAAGAATTGCCTCACGATTCACATGAGATGACGCACGAAAGGTATCTCGATGGTGCTATGCTTGCTGCGCATTGAAAGGCACCGAGGCATGAAGACTGGACGTTTATTACTGCAATCTTTTCTTTCGTCGTCACTACGATGTGGTCCGAAATCCCGAGGCGATGCGTCGTTCATCGCCGCGGTAGGAGCATTTTCATTTGGAATCGTGGGGATGGTCGGTGGTGTCTCAACGACAAGGGCCTCGTGTAGTGGTGGTAGTAAAGATGGCGATAATCCTCCTCCGATGATGCATTCGACGACGGTTCCAGCGATTCTGCCAGCAGAAGCCACCTCCGCCTTGAACGACGGCAACAACAAGAATCGAGGAGGCGGTATCTTCGAGCCAGACAAAGTGGAACACAATCCGGAATTGCCCTTCCCCGAAACATCACTCAAATATGACACATATAACGGAGTTACGCTGGATGTAACGAAATTGACGTCGATCCCAGATTCTGCGACATTTGGTATCATGCTCGGTAAAGCATTGGCCATATGGAGCGAGGTCGGTAATAAGGGGATATGGTTAAAAATACCCACCGCACAATCGCACCTTATCGGTCCGGCATGCACGTTGCACGGATTCGACTTCCAGCACGCCGAACGCGGTTATTGCATATTGACCAAATGGCTACCCACGTCGAGCGCATCGCGTTTGCCGCATGGTCCCACGCATCAAGTGGGGGTGGGCGCATTGGTCGTGCATCCCACGAGCAAAAATAGGATACTCGCGGTCCAAGAGCGCAGCGGTCCGGCGGCGCGCGCCGAGTTGTGGAAAATGCCCACGGGATTGACCGATCCGGGCGAGGACATCGCATCGGCGGCAATACGCGAATTGAAGGAGGAGACCGGCCTGGATTGTACCTTCGATCGGATATTATGCTTCCGACAGTCGCATGGCGGATTGTTCGGACGGAGCGATGTATTCGTCGTTTGTTTGTGTAAACTTGCGCCGAAATATGAACTGCTGTTGGAGCGCGGCGAGGATATTCCACTCATTCCGCAGGAAGAGGAGATATTAAAAGCGGAATGGATTGATTATGATACATATGCCAATCAGGGATTATGGAAGGGCAGTCCATTGTATGAAGAAATGAATAGAGTGATGATGCTTGCTGTTAAGAACAATGAGAGTATGAATGATAATAATGATGATGGCGATGTCAATGAGGTACATGGTTTTGTGGCCAAGGAATTAGATGTTGGTTTTCGCCCGGGCAAGCAAACGATTTATGTAAGCAGTAAACTTTGATCAACTTTATGATCTTGTTACACATTGCTTGTAAGTAAAATAATGATGCATTCTAAAGTTATCATATCTACAATTCATGTAGTTGAGCACAATAGTTAAATGTAATTCTCGAAATAGTAACATGAGATAGTGCGTGTGAAATCAATACTCTTTCCGATCATCACTTGAATCTTCTCCATCCTCCCCCTCCTTATTGGTAGTAGTACTTCCGCCACCGTACAATCTACCACTACGAAATTGCCACGAATAAAATTGTTGTTCGTGTACAAAATTCCGAAATGGGACATGTGCAATTTCACGTCGGAAGGCTCCTCCTCTATCCGCTTCGACATTACTACTGCCGGTTGCACCCTTCTTCTCTCCATTATTCGTTGTTATTGCAGAAGACGATGATGGTGGGACTAGTAAGTCGAGAAAGTACAAGCAATTTGGATACGTCAAATATTTGGCATATTGTGGCGATTTCCAATAACGCAAGTAGCGCAAAAAGTCCAAGAAGGTCGATTGGTACAACATACCGCTCGTGGCGAGATAATGCAGGTAGGCCGGCGATGCTAGACATTGTACAAATTCGAGCTCGAGTTCGAATCGGTCACGGTCTGACGGGAGAGAAGACGACGACGATGATGATATAGCCGAGGAGGATGTTGTTGTTGACGATGCAGTAGCATTGTTGCTCATGGCGGTCGATGTTTGGGCTTGATTGAATACCCTTTCTTCGTTTTGTGTCGCATTGCGCCTCATGAATGGACTCCTCGTCTACTACTACTACTACTATCTCCTCCTCATTCCATCACTGTGTGCGCATGCCCTCTCCCCTATAGTGGGTGGCATTGGTGGCGGTAAAAAGGATGATGGGATTATATCCCATCGTCGTTTATTTCCTCACGACTTTGTCATTTCTACGCATCTGTACAGCACGAACATTGAGCAGCAACCTCGGCCGTTATCGTCATCCCCAATTACCGAGCAACGTTCTTCATCGACCATGTTACCACCATCGCTGCCCGAATTCGAAGTAATGGTCGCCGACGAAGCAGCGGCAGCATTCGAGGAAGGATCGCCACCAACCGCCGAAACACAATGTACACGATCCGACGCCGGCATCGACTCGCCTCGACCTAAAATTGTCATCTTCGGCGCATCCGGAAAAACCGGACGACGCATATTGACCAAATTACTCGATTCTGGTGCCAATGTCGACATTGTGGCATTCACGCGAGATCCAATCAAGTTGGAACGAGTGTTGTACAACAATGAGGATTTGGTATTGGGAAATTTAATCAACGACGATGATGGCAAGAGGATCGGTGGTGATGATGATGATGGAGGTGGTCGTAGGAGTGGGAGTGGCGGACCAAAATTACGCGTCGTTGTGGGAGATTTGGTGGCATCATCTCGAAAGAATGTACATCACGGTCGGCATGAAAAATTAAAGAAGGATTCTGGGTCGTCGCTCGTCACGTCATTGTCGATGGGGCGTTCTACATACAACGCATCATCGTCAACGAACACGTCTGTCAATGATGTCAACGATGTCAACGGATCTCTGCTTGCGAATGATTTTATATCAAACAACAACGACGACGAAGATGATGATGCTATTCTGCAAGATGCAATTTCAGGTGCAACGGTCCTCATTTCATGTCTTGGTACACGCCGTCGAACGAATGTATGGACTGATTTCATACGTGTGCCAATATTGAGAATAGTACGGTATAGCAATGTTGGTAAATGGTGTACAGATACGACACATCCATATTATGTCAATTATATTACAACCAAGAGAATATTGGAGGTAGCTGAGCTAGAGCAGCGCAAAAGAGAGGCATCTTTCGAGTTTGAGAGAGAGAGATTGATGTTGGATGAACGATGGGACCAGTTCAGGAAGAAGGAAGAGCGAGAGGAAGACGAGGAAGAGGGATTTGAGAGTGAAATTGCAACAGGATTAAAGAAGAAACGTCATCATGAATTATACGAACAGCAACAACGAGAAAAGAGACCAATGTACTCACACTCAGACAGACGAAATGTCGTCACGATGCCACAAGGTGGTAAGCTCTTATCCACAACAGATCGGATGAAATTCATCCGTATTAGTCATGTAATGGTAGGTCGCAATCCCTTCCGGATACGGAATATCCTCATGAATATACTCTGGTCACAAGTATCTCGCTATGAACGAATGGGTGAAATGGTATTAGAGTAGAGTGCATTGGTAGATACTATCATATTACGGCCAGGAGATATGACTGACGAAGAACGTAATACGAATACCACATCCTTACAGCTATGTGTGGATGGTACGGTGCCATCACCATCTATCGTTGGACGAGAGGATGTTGCAGACCTTGCAGCTATCTTGGCGTTGACCAAGATATCATCTTCGTCTGCAGTACCTGAATATAATGCACCGATGCGATTAGCTCAACATTGGACGTGGGCTATGCGATGGACAGGTCAGTATATTAGCCCTCGCCAAGGTTTACGTCCCGATGGTCAACCCAACGCGGCTGCATGCTTCGTTTTGTCAATTAAGGAACAAATCGAACGTGATAGGAAACGAAAGTTGAGGATGGAACATTTAAAATCATATCACGGTGGGATAGAGGTGCTAAGATTGAAACGTTGGAGTCGTAGAAGTTTAACGCCCCACATGCAAAGTCTGGCAATCCTGTTACCGGTCTATTTGACATTGGGAATTATTTCAACATACTTCTTTGGACCAACATTCGTTGAACTCTACTCGCGATTAAATCGAGCAACCATACACCAGACACTGATGAAATTGTTGTCCTGATATATTATTCTATTTTGCCTCTATAGCACAGCAAAACCCTGTATTACTCCTATATATACCTTTCCTATCTATACCTTAAGTTTCTGTCCACCCTGACCACAAGTTGACTGATCTTGACCAGATTCACTATCTATATTATGTGGTGCAGAATGTTAGTCATCAAATATCCCTAAAGCCTCCCATTCTTGTAGCACCCTACCCCTAAAAAAATGTAATTCTCACTATCTCTCTTCCATCTTGTTGAGTATTCTATATCTACACTACTATTTCTGCTGCCAAATAGCATATGATGATACTTCTTTTGGTGGCGAAAATGATACATGTCTACCAACACCAGCAGCAGCATTAGCAGCAGCAGCCCAATCCTTCTCATCACTGCTGACATTTCTTGGGCCCGGATATGATGGATGTAGAGATGACGACACGGCATATTGCATAGGAGTAGCGGCACGAACAAACTCTGCCATCTGCCTTGCCTGAAGTTGCTCCGGAGAAATAGTATTAGCATGATTCGGAGGCACAGTCATGGCTGTCCCGGGAGGCAAGAGATAGAAGTTGTTTTGAATGTAAACGGTATCCCCATTCTGGGATGCACCTGTGGAAGTACTACTCCGTGTGATGGTGGAATGGGAATAGATTGATACTCCTCCACCACCACGTCCACCACCATTATCGATATTGGGAGGGATAAGCAGTGCCTGATTGACGTGCAGCTGATGCGGGAAAGTATTTCCACCACCACCGAAACCGCTTCCACTATTACTATTATTTGCAAACATTGAACTAACTTTTTGTGGTGGAGGTTGTGTCGGTTGATGATTAGAAGGCATAAGATCAAACAAACCTTGATGTGAAGAGGATGAAGAGGATTGCAAACTAGGGAGCTTCGAGTTGACAATCATGGGTCTTGGCTTCCCATAATTATATGCATCCCTTCTATCTGCAAACTCATCCTGATGAGTCTTAGGTTCACTTGCCTTAACCTCACACTCTTTACCCAGAATAGTGATCACACCACTTCGTCCTGGAATCTTGTTGAGAAAGCATGATGCAACATTCTTATCGTTATGACATGACCACAGAGCATTAAAACGAATATCCAGGATGAGATAATGTGTACATGATATTGTTGAGCATACATGAAAGAATGAAAGCGATAGTATGAGTACACACACTGTTTGTTTTTTCCTTTATTGATCCGCGAGGATATAATATTATACATAACTTACCGGATCAGCAAAAGTGACAAATCCAAAACCACGTGACCTCTTCGTCTTGCGATCTGATAATACAACCGAATCAATCACTTCTCCATATTGCTGAAAAAAGTTAAGGAATAATTGATCTGTAACTGTTTATTTCATTCCGTAATTGCAAAGTTGAAAGTAATGAATGTTGAGATCGATAGCAGGTATGTAAAGTATAATAATAAGAGAGAGGCGAAGTATTGTAATAACACCAAAGAAAGGCTTTCAAACAATCGGAACAATCACACTTTTTACCTTCGTTTAATAGACCTCCAACGAATAATTTCCGACCATCACGGCTAGTATCAGGTACCCTTCCTCCGATTGGCGACGACCCAACGCGTCGATGACTTGCTGTATTGCTGTACATGTCATTATTGATGACATGTTGTTGTTGCCCTCCCTGTGCAGATGATGACAACGACTGCATTCCTGTACTATTATCCACTGCAAGAGAGTGGAAACACGGCCTAAGGCGGAGCAATTTATTTTTCGTCCCAAGTAAAAGTTCCTTGGGCCAAAGTGTTTCCACTCTCTTGCAGTGGATAATACTGGATTTAGATAGTACCGCTTCGGCCAAGAGGACCTACGACACTAGGGTGAAGCGCTTGAGACAAGTTTCATCGCTAGCGTGAACGTGTGATACCTTTTTCTCGGTTTCATGTTTCAAGCAATGACTTGGGTACAGAATCCTGAAAAATGTTCGATTTCTCCGAATCGCTTGAACAAATCCAAGATTTTCCTTGGCAGGAAAAACTCATTGCGCCTTTGGATGCAACACTTAAGCCACGCGGGAAAGTAAGCAAAAGTTCCGATAATCCACCCCCCCGTAAGCGAAACCAGATTATTTTTTGGACATACTAAAAAAGGTTTGTTAGCGGCAAAGCACGTAAAACTGAGGATTGGCGTTTTCGTAATCAACAAAATCTGAGACCAGATTACGAAACCAATTCGATGGAGTTCGAACAAAAAAGAATGATGGGCTTTCGGAGGGCAGTTCAGATTCAAATCCTTCTTACAGACCACTCCACACGACACGCCAAACAAACGACCACCACCATCAAACATCATCGGTCGATAGCGGACCGGACGGAGCGA
>Ga0247843_1009135_pt1 | contig 11159 bp, 7 predicted proteins | sample LaCruzMarch2017__FD_192420 | JGI IMG/M metagenome (GOLD analysis project Ga0247843, IMG submission 192420) | Freshwater microbial communities from meromictic Lake La Cruz, Castile-La Mancha, Spain - LaCruzMarch2017_8m | ecosystem: Environmental > Aquatic > Freshwater > Lake | place: Spain...
GTCCGCCGACGAGGTAGGTTGCGGCGCGGCGCAGTGGCCGCTCTGAATGGCGGCCGTTCATTGATGAATGAGGCCGGTGACGGTTCACCATGGTTGCCTTGTGGAGTGTGGAGTTTTGATCGTTGGTTTTCTGGTCCAAAACTCGATGCCAGGAAAATGGAAGTGTTCTCCCGCCCATTGAGTTACATGATAAGATGCATATTTTATAGTCTGTACATATATATATTCTCATCTACGGTCATGATTCTTTTGCTTGGATTTTTTCATATTCATACATCCTTGCTGCCTGTCGTCGTGCTTGATCAATATTTGCAGGCAATACTCTACGACATGATGTCTTATTCGGTAGTGCAAACGTGAAGTAGAAATTGTTGCTTTTTTCCGCCTTGGTAGTTTCGGGAACCGTGATCCAGCATTCGACCTCAACTACCACGAGTGGTACACTATCACCAACATCATCATCATCATATGCACAACCACCAAGATTATTATTACCACCGCCGCCACCGCCATTGGGCCATGTATGTAATACCAAGCTTTTAAAAACTAGTAAATTACCCACATCCACGGGCTTGTCAAAACTAACATCATCCACTTCTATGAATTGTGGCCGATCTCCCCCAAAGAGGTAGGCGGTAGCAAATGCTAATTCGAATGCTCGACGCATTAGGAAACCGCCGAATATGCGATCGTGCAGGTTTCGGGATTGAGGTTGCGCTATGAGTGCATTCGATTGGACCGTGGATGATATTAGTATAGTATTAGGATCGGCCAAACTTGGCATTTGTAACAGCGGTCCCGCCTCGAGTAATAATTCCCTTGCACGTGTATCGATAAATAATCGTTGCCGTTCTACTACAATTGTATTATTATTATTCTGTTGACGTTGTTCCTTTCGTTTTTGTGCTTTGCGTGCACCTAATTCATAATGCATATATTCCTCGTCTGTCTCGGGTAGTAATGGTGGGATGGATATAGCCTTTTTAGTAATGGGGTGTAATGTAACAAATGTAAAGTATGCCTCTAGCCATTCCTCCTCCCCTTCTTCCTCGTTGTTAGTGTGATTGGTAGTATAATCATTTGAGGACGAGGATGAGGAGGAAGCCAAAGAGGAGGGGACGGAGGATATTTGCATCCGTATTTCCAAGGAGCTTGATCCGACGTACGTGACCTTTCCCGAAAGATATTGATCTGACGTACTAATATCTGGTCGAGACCGTACGCGTATCCGATCTACACTCGCCGTAACAATAAGTGGTAATCCTCCGTCTACTCCTCCTCCTCCATCTCCTGCGACGTGATGAAAGGCAATATTCCCCGCCAGTGCATCTAGGTCCTCTAAGATCCTCCCGAAACGCATTTCGCCCCATGGATTAATATAAGTCTCCAATAGGTACGTATCTCGCGTGAAGGGGTAGGGTATTCCCACTCGCGACTCCTCGGGGCGCTTCCCCGCCGTTGGCCCATCGCTATTATGCGCGTCCTCCGCCCCCCTGGCTGCCACGCGTTTCTTCGCCTCGTTTCGACTGCGCCACAATTCCGCCACGATCGGGCTCTTGTTGTACGTTTGGATCGGCACAACAACCGTCGTCGGTCCGGCTTGACCAGTATTGCGGCTGCCATCGTCGTTGACGTCATTGCTGCCGCCCTTGTTGCTGGTGGAATGCGGAGACAGGTGTTTGGCGCAGCGATGGAAGGAGCGACAGTCTCTGTTGGCGACCACCGACGACGACAGCGATGATCGAAATAATGATGATGACCACATTTACCTACACTTCTCTCCTTGTGCTTGTGTTTTTGGGGGTTGTTTTTGGGTCGAGCTTCTCCCGCCATATCTCCGACAATCTCGTCGCCATAGGCTTATTTCATCGTCATCCACCATGTCAACAAGCTCTCGCTGGAAACGCTTCGCCTTCTTCGAGCGTAAGAATTTGTCGCTCCCCCCGTCGGTCGTTCGAGATCTTGTACCGGCGTCAACAGCAACGACAACCAAGAGCAAGAAGGGCGATGGCAGCGCCCATGTCAATGACAATATCGATGATGCCCTGGACCCGAAATTCCTGTATCGCGGCAGTGCGAACGATGGCATTGCGAACGGCGACGACGAAGAGTACGAACTGACGAGCGAAGAATGCCACGAGATCGGAATCGGAGAGTATTTTAGTCTCGTCGCGGCGTCGAATGTTCCCCTCCCTCCTCCTCCTCCTACTCCTCCCTCTACCACTGTTGGCGATGGACGGACTGCGGCAAGAGCGGCGGGCGGAAGAGGAGGTGGCGACGGATCATCGCCGAATACTGCTACCAACAACAACAAGGACGCAGTGGCCAAAATGACCGCAGGACTAGTGGCATTGCAATCTTCTCCTTCTGCTGCTGCTGCTTCGAATAACAACATTGCAACGACCGAAGAATGGAACAAACTTCAACTACTATTCGCATCGTCGCGGAATACCTCTCTCGTACATTGTATTGATGTTACCGTGCGTTGCACGCCGGCGAATCCACTCTTAAAAGGAGTGGGGGGGGGAGGAGGAGGAGGAGAGGCTTATTATCAGCCACGGTGGCAGCAGCAGCAGCAGCAGCAGCAATCAAGTGGTGGTATCAAGGACGATACCGTGAGCAGCACTGCCAATGTCTTTGCTAGAGGTGGTAAAAGCAACATCAACAATCCAAGCAGTAATGCTTTTGCTACATCATCATCATCATCATCATCATCACCATCATCAACAACAACAACAACAACGGCAGCAGCTCATCCAGAAGAACTTGATGGATGGCGAGGACGGTATGATCCATTTTTGTCGTGTGATGGTTTCCTTTCATCTACTTCTGCTAATAGTAATAGTACGGGGGGAATAATGTCAACCACCATGTCGAAACAACTACCAACAACAACAACAATGAAGAAGAAAATTTCAATTGAGGAACAACGTATATTGGACGAACATTTAAGTGGCGTTGGTCGTAGCCGAGGAGGAGGGGGGGGCAACACGCCACTATTTAGTGCATCGCCCTTTGCACCCCAACAGCAACAACAACAACAGATGAAGAAGGCTCGTATAGTCGGACTGGCAACTGCTACTACCACTACTGTCCATCACCACCATCATCATTCCAATTCATCATCATCGGCAGCAACATCAGCAACCACAACATCATCATCTACTATATTGTTTGTGGCTGCCATTACTGATACATCTAATACAATAGGTGTTGTGGTACATGCTAATCCACACTTAAACTTGTCGTCAACGCTACCACCAACATCATCAGCATCATCAACAACGGAACAAACATTGGCGTCATCGTCTACTTCTACTAGCATGATGTATAACGACAAAAACAACAATAACAGCTGGTATTATAAACCCACGACGTATAACTTTACCAATCATGGTAAACCGACGTGTATATCGTTATTATCTGGATTAGTTTGTGTTGGCACGGACTTTGGTATTGTACTAATATACACCTTTGATCCCAGCAGTAGTAATAGTAGTAGTAGTAGTAGTAGTAGTAGTGATGGTAATAGTAATGTGAGCGGTAGTAATAAACGATTGTTATCTTTGGTTGCCGAAATTCCAGCACCACAACGGCAGGGTGATGGCGGTGGTGGTAGCAATGCCAATACTGGTATGTTGACTAATAATGATGATGATGATAAAGGGATAACAAAGAAGAAGAAACAATACAAACTATATGCCGTTAGTAGTTTGCATTTAGTTGAACCATCAACGTCATCATCCGAGGCAGGTAATGCAGCTGGTGGTACTGATGGAGGAGGGGGTAATAATAGTGACAAGTATCATCTTTTTGTATCGTACCGTAAAAGAATTATTAAGGATGGAGGAATAGAACCATCGTCATCCTCGTCCTCCTCTCCTAGTAGTAGTAGTGGTGGTGTTGACAGTACCAATAATACATCATCAACGGCATCATCCTCTGCAGGCGGAGTTTGCTGCTATGAGCTGGGTGGAATACGAATTTCAAGTACCACTACCACCATTTCCGCGACATCGGCGCCGTTAGTCGGTGTAGGTGGTACTACTACTACTACTACTACTACTACTACTGCTTCTACTACTACAATGTCGGGGTGGATGACTGCTCAATCACCCTCCTCCTCCTCCCTTACGATTATTGCACCTGTAGTAACTGCACGATATGACATGGATGGGAGGGATGTTAGTACGAGCTGTTTTTGTGATGGCGTAGATACAGCTAATTCCCCAGTTGACAACACGGGCAACAATATTGTGAACAAGACGTTACCACGGTACGCAGTTGCACGTGCCGATGGATTGCATATGTACTCGCCCGAGGAGAAGGTGGGAGTATGTCCCATCGATGGTAGTATGATTGCCATGTGTTCATTACCACCTCCACCCAGGGTATATCTTAAGAGGCCTGTACGACGGCCAATATCATCGAGAGTGGGTAATGACGGTACAAGTTTTGGTAGTAGCATTGGTGAAGGAGGGGGGGTGTCAAATAGCCCTGCTGCTGCTACTACTGCCGTTGAAGACAGTAATGATGGGATCGTTAATGGCGCTGGTGCATTGTATACCCTAGTTGCCACAACAGATATCAAGTTGGGACGAGATGCAGTTGATATATATGACACAACCAATAAACTTGTTGGTTTTCATGTCCTATTATCACCAGGTCATCGTGCCTTACGAGCCGTGGGGTTATTCTCCTGTCCCATGATATGTTCTAAAACATTGCTTTGGGGTGGACGTTCAAGTGCGGTCGTACTGACAAGCGGTGGGTCGATTGTTACTTTGACAGAAAGGATAACGCCTGAAAAAATTGATTTACTAACGCAAAAGAATCTATACCCGGCAGCAATATCGATGGCATACTCTGATCCACAGTTCTACCGCCCAGAGGATATTGTTACACTGTATCGAAGGTATGCAGAACATTTGTTTAAGAAGGGTGACTTTAGCGCAGCGATTGAGCAGTACATCCAAACAATTGGAAGTCTCGAAAGCTCGCATGTCATCTTTCGCTTCCTTGACGCACCCAAGATTTTTCTAGCAGTCGAGTACTTGAAGTCACTTCGGGCTGCGGGTTTATCATCAAGTGTGCATGATCAATTATTGAGAACTTGTTACCTAAAGCTTGGTGACGTCGAAGCTGCATCAAAGATAATGACCTCGTCGTCGTCACCATCATTGACCAGTGATGCTGCTACCACACCCTTTTCCATCAACCCTGATGGATCTGAGTTGTCGACTGTCCCCATCTCGCGTAATTTTTTAGCGTCAGCTGATGATGTATCAGAAATGTTGTCTGCAATTTGCTCATTATACCCACCCGAGGCAGTTGAGGCATTAGTCAAACACGGTGTCCTAATCGCACGCTCCTTACCACGCGAGACAGCAGGCGTGGTAATTGCTTTATGTGAGGGGTCATATTCGCCATCCATCATGGCTGATGCTGCTGCTGGACCGTCAGTTATGGCACAGTCGGGGACTGATGACAAAAAGTTCAAGTGTGAGAAGTACCCAATTAGTCTATTTGTGAATGCATTTATGGAGAATCCCAAGCTCCTTCGATTGATTTTGTCACACTGTCGTAGGAATGACTTAGTCTTGACGCCTATGCTCAAGAGGACATTGTTAGAACTTACGTTGGATGAATGGAATGTAGGCAAACGGATGGGAGATGTTCATGTACAAAAACTAAGGCGTGACGAGGCAATTATGTTACTGTCTGAAAGTAGCCACATGAACGATTTGGGTGACTGTGAGGCACTTGTTATCGTACAAGCTGCTTTATTTACGGAGGGTATGATCCTCCTGTACGAACGTCTTAATATGATCCCCATGTTATTGGAGGAGTATTCCCGAAGCGGTACCGATCGTGCACGCAGACAAATGTTGGCAATGTGTGAGAACCGTGATCCAGAGATATTTGCGGAGGTATTGTCTCACTTCGTTTGCATGGCTGAGGAACGATTGAATACAACTATTATGAAAGACGAAACGAGTTTTGAATCAGAGTCAGAGATTGGTGGACTTCTAAATGACATTCATGAAGCCTTGGTCATGGCTAGAGATTATGGTGATGTACCCCCTGTTAGAATTCTTCGAATTCTTGCAGGTGAAGGTCATGGGGTGTTTCATTCCGAAGGGGACAAGTCCAACGCGCATAGTCATGGCGTGCCAATGTCAGCTACTATGGACTATGTTGGTGCCATACTGGATGAATGTGCTGTAAAGATTCATCGATTGAAGGTAAGAATGTGCAGTTTTCTTTTCTGTTGCGTTAAATCTGGATTGATAAATTGACAGCTTAACCTTTGCTTTAACATCCTTACAACAGAATAATGTGGAGGAGTACAGCAGTCTATGTAACGATGTGGAGTTTGAAATCAATGCACTTCTGTCGCCAGGACTTCCAGAGAAGAACCCTAGATCAAGCGAAACAAGCTCCATTCCTGATGTAAACATTGATGAAATAAATTCATACATTAGTAGATTAGAAGAAGAGCAAAGAGCGGAGCACAATCTAAGTTCCAACAGAGATGGAGAATTTGAAGTATCAGAGATGATGAGAGAAGATTTTTGGAGAGAAATGGAGCAGACGGACGATAATTTTGAGACGATATCCTGGTTCCTCTCAAAAGGTTTTCTCGTAAATTTGTGATTAGAAGCTCCTAGTGGGATATGTATTAATTCGAGATTCACGCCAGCGCTTGAGATCGATGTAACCATCCTTATCAATTATAACTTTCGTCCTATTTTCTGTAGTATACCCCTTTTTTAAGTTGAGTAAACAGACTCCCTCCTTCTCACATTGGTGAATCATACCTAATAATAAGATGTGTGTGGGTCATAATCATAACGTGATCTTTGCTGCTGTTGTTGTGGTCGTCGTCGTCCATGGTACACACTACTACTAGAAGTATTATCCGCTAGATATCTATTATTATTTGAGCCATATCCATCACTATTATAATATTCTTCATTCCCTCTACTATTATTATTCATCATCCCATTATTAGGGTTGTCACTACTATAATATTGATCACCACCACTATAATATTGATTGTGACTACTATTTCTCAATTGCTGCTGCTGGTGCTGTGTTGACAAATACTGTCCAGTAGCATCTCCAACTCCACGATTATAAATCAAGGCACTTACTAATCGTCGAACAGACTTGTATATAAGGAAGGAAACAGTAATAGTCATTGTCCATCGGCATACCGCCAACCGTCGTCGACGTACTATTTCAGCCTGTGACATGATACAATTCTGCTCCTCGTCGTCATTGTCATCATTGTCGATTTGCCCTTGGTCTATTTTCTCCTGTTGCTGCGACGACAGCCCACGCATAATCGTACCCCCGCCGTCAATAATCGCTTTCTGTCCTCTTTTCTTCTTATTCATCATTCCTCCCACCAACAAATAAGAGGAGTTGTTATTGTTGTTGGTGTGTGTGTTATATCCAACAGCAAGGAGCTTATTATGCACATGTCCCATGGCAGTTTCAATCGCCTTACGTACACTCTCCGATAGTTGTTGTATCTGCGTAGCATTCATCCCCACAATTTGCACTGCCTGTCCTATAGAGAAGACTACGCTTTGTATCCCGAAGACGAATTGATTTATGGACATTAGAAATTGAGATCCCATCATCCCTCCTCCTCCGTACATGCCGCCGCCGTAGCCCCCGCCATACATGCCTCCCATCCCATACATGCCTCCCCCCATCCCATACATCCCCATCATGCCACCCATGCCGCCATACGATGCAGCGGGCATCATCATATTATTCATCCCACCACTGTTACCACCGAGGAGTGAAAGTGCGTCACCCCCGTTATTATGCTCCATTGCATTCGTGTTATTAACGGCAGCGGGAGTGGACCCAGCAGCCAAGTTCTTCTCGGCATTCGTACTATTGTCGATTATCGCCGCATCATCGCCGACTGATGCGACACCGACGTCGCGGACGCTGCAACTAACAACTTCGCCAGTCGACGAAGAGTTCTTCGTCTTCTTCTGTTGACGCTGCTTCTTGGTGGGGACCATCATTTGTGTGCGCCGCCTCACGTCGTTCATCTTGAGACACCGCGTGAACTTACATACCGCAGCCCGCCAAAATGGGTGTGCGATTTATTTGTTTGTGGGTAAATTGTGAGGGTGATAGTACTACTAATGAAACAGTAATCAATAATGTCGACGTCGACGTCGACGTCGACGTCGATGTGATTGGCGTAAGCGACGACGAGTCCACGGACGACGCGGCCTTGACGAACGCCAACCCTGCCATTCTATTTTGATCCGTATCATAACCGATTTACTAGCTCTTTTTACTATCATTACTACCACCCTTTCTGCGGCCTTTAGCGCCACTTCCCGATCGAAGTTGCCTCACATCGTCGTTTGATGAATCCTCATAGAACACACCGTATAAATTCCTCTCCTTGCCATCATTGCGATGATCGGTTTGCTGCCGCCGCCTCCTCTTCGTTTTCGTACGTCTGTATGTTGTGGAATTACTACCATCTCCTGTTATTTCATCAACGTCACTACAAATAGTATCGTCATCGTCCGACGAGGAGGAGCGTGGATGGAAAGTGCGGCGACAATCATAATTCCCAACATTTTCGTCATCGTCTTCTTCGTCATTGTCAAAGACGCCTACATGGTTATTGCGGCGAGAATTATGATATTCCGACGACGCGTTTATTCGAAATCCTGGAACTATGTCATCATCATCATCGTAATTATTATTATCGTCGTCCTTGTATTCATAGGAGTAAGCGTGGATGTTGTGGTCAGGGCGACGGGTATCGTCCATTATTGTGGAAGTTGTGGGAAGACAGAAGACTCAAGCTCACAACAATACAAACATAGCAAAACATTGGGATAAAGATGCTTTCACATGTTGTTACAAGATAATATAGTAGTGACAAGTTTCTCATTTAGTACAAACCATTAATCAGATATCACAATACTCTAGGGGTCCATTCAAAATTCAAATACCCACACAAAACACCAGCATTCCCTCCTAATACCCAACAGGTTCAAACAAAAACAGTACCGCAATCATCAGCACAGAACGGCCCAGGTGGTACGAGTGTCAGATCAGGATAATTCGTGTAAGTGCAACCAGAACCATCAAACATGTTATAGACATAAGCAGTTGCTTGGAGCTTGGTGCCCCAGGCACAGAGGGGCTGATTGTATGCTGCTGCTGCATAGAACATGTATTGCATATCAGTCACTTTGGACACGTCCCAATCAGTCATGGGCTGGTTGAATGCTGCTGCAGCCTCAAACATGTAAGACATAGTAGTAACGTTGGACACGTCCCAATCATTCATGGGCTGATTGTATGCTGCTGCACCCCTGAACATGCCTTCCATATCAGTCACTTTGGACACGTCCCAATCAGTCATGGGCTGGTTGTATGCTGCTGCACCATAAAACATGAAATTCATAGTAGTAACCTTAGACACGTCCCAATCATTCATGGGCTGATTGTATGCTGCTGCATTATAGAACATGGAATACATGTCTGCAACGTTGGACACGTCCCAATCATTGAGGGGCTGATTGTATGCTGCTGCATTACCAAACATGTATTGCATGCTAGTAACCTTGGACACGTCCCAATCATTGAGGGACTCATTGAAGTCGGCTGCTTGAGAATTAATATCAACATCAAACAAGCTGCTCATATCAGTTACTTCACATGTCTTCCACCCTCCAATAACACCATACTGGAGAATGGTTTCACAGGTAGGTTCGGTGGGGCATCCCTGGCTAAAGTAATCAGCAACTGCCTTAAGTAGACTGGTGTTGTTGAAACTATTAGCTGATGTACAGAGAGCACCAGTGGGTGCAGCAGTACCGAGAGCACCAGTGGGTGCAGCAGTACCTTTGCCAGATTTGGCCTTGCCCTTCTTGCTCTTGCTGCCTTTAGCAGGGGCCTTGCTGGCCTTATGTGCCGTTGCATCAGCATGATGGAGCAAAAGTGCCACGGTTGTTGCAGTGATTCTCATGTTTATGTTTAGACCTAGTATGTAAATTGAATGAAACAAAACGTGAGCTACAAAAGTAGGTAAATGATAGATCTCTTGACAGGGGGGCGCGTAAAGCAACACCACCATATGTAAACACAGTAGGGTTCCCTCAAGGTTCCCTATGCGCCTGCGCCGGGGAGACGAGAGCGTGGAGGGGGAAAGGTGTGAAGGTTCACTGTCGTCTCGGCGCGAGTGACACGTGCCATTATCACACCCTCATCTATGTTGTCGTTGTCGATCCACCCCCCCTACTTGCCCACGCCATCGTCGTCCGTCGTCCGTCGTCCGTCGTCCGTCCGAGTCACAGCCCTCACCACACCGCCAAGAAGAAGAGACAAATGGTTAAATGGTTAGTGTACTCACCGTGAGAGGAATGAATGATCCACCGAGCGTCGGACTGAGATTTTGTGGGTTTATGAGTGAACGCGCATCATTTTTGGCCAACCGGCGCTTTCGGACTCTTAAGAAGGTTTCTAACACTGAAAAAGAGAGACACTACTGATGTCACAACAATTGACCTTAGATTTTAAGTAAAGTAAAGGGTTTGCTCTAGAATCGTAAAAATCATACTTGTTCCTTCGTGATAATCTTGGCAAAACAAACCTTTGCCAAAAAGAAGGCGTCAATTGTTATGACATCAGTAGTAAATTAGGCGGCAAACTTTTCATTTAACCCTACCTAAGTGACATGACTAGGGTTAGGTTTACACCCAAGGAGTATTTTATTTACTCGAAATGATCGGAAGGGTGTGACATTCTGTCTTCCTAACAATCCCGCGCAGAAATTGTTTATGTATTCCTTTCTATCTACCTACAGCTTGATTACGATTTTTCCGGGGTCGAAGCTATGGTTCAAAAAAGACGTATGTAGAAATTCACAGAGGACTTCTTAGGTTGATGAGAACCCTTGATGAGAAGCCCCAAAACCCGCCATCTTTGACCCGTCCTTATCCAACAAACCTCCTTCCATCGCCACTTGGCTTGGGGCTATGGCTAATTTCATGGCCTGTGGCGTTGCAACCCCCAATTCGCTTGGTGCCGCTTCATCAAAACACCATGGGCAACGTCGTATGCGCTTGGTTTGGTCGTAATCCGTCGGGGGAGGAATAGTT
>Ga0247843_1009139_pt1 | contig 11155 bp, 10 predicted proteins | sample LaCruzMarch2017__FD_192420 | JGI IMG/M metagenome (GOLD analysis project Ga0247843, IMG submission 192420) | Freshwater microbial communities from meromictic Lake La Cruz, Castile-La Mancha, Spain - LaCruzMarch2017_8m | ecosystem: Environmental > Aquatic > Freshwater > Lake | place: Spain...
CCAGAATAATTGATATCAAGGTGTATTGTAAGGTTACACTAATTCCCTCAATGATATAAATGATAGAATCAGAATTCATGATTATTGATTATCGCCCGTAAGCCATTTTTTATGTAATTTATCCAACTCACCAGAATCCTGAAGCTTCATTAGTGCATCATTCACCTTTTGTGTTAGATTAGAGTTTTTAGCAAGTGCAATTGAGTAGCCCGGTTCATTAGAATCAATAATACTAAAGCTTAAGTCTAGATCTTTTTCTACAAAGGCTTTAGCTTGTGCTTCTTCAACTAACACACCGTCAAGCCTTGATAGCTTTAACTCTTGTATCATTATCGGAGTTTTTTTCAAAGATATTATATCTAAATTTTCTACTCGACCTATCTGGTTCTTTAGAAAGGTTTCCATGGTTGAGCCAAGCTGTACTCCAATGATACTGTTATTTAGATCTTTTATAGTTTTGACTTCGTTATCTCTTCTATAAATTATTGCAAATTTTGGAACATAATACGGAGTAGAGAAATCTACATTATTTTTTCTTTGATCAGTTGCAGTCATTGAGGAAATAATACAATTAATTCTGCCTGATTGCAAAGCAGGTATCAAACTATCATAATCCATATCATGAAGAGATAATTTTTTATTAAGTTTTTTGGCTATCATCTTTGCTAAATCCACATCAAAGCCTGAAATAACATTGTCCTTCATAAATTCAAAAGGTGGATAATCCGCAGTCAATCCAACCCGTAACTCATCTTTCGATTCTAGATTATCGCCACAGCTTATAATTAAGCTTAAACTAAGTGCTAAAAGTATATTTAATAAAGTTTTCATAACACACCATCATAAAAGTAAAGCATCTGCCACTAAAAATAGAGATCCGGTAATAATAACCCTTATCTTATTTAAGGTAACGTGATTTGTCAAATATAGTATAGCATCTTCGATATCATCTTTGCTCGTTGTTGTAAAACCTAATCCTGCAGCAGCTTCACTAATTAGCTTACCAGAATGACTTAAAGGCTCAGATTTAACTGATACTCCTATTAACTCTGTTACCAAACCCATAAATGGTCGGAGTAGCTTTTTTGCATCACGTCCTTTGGTCATGCCAGTGATCATAAAAACAGGCATGTCTAATTTAGTTTGTAGCCAATTTGCTACTGAAGCAGTTCCTGCTATATTATGCGCGCCATCACACCATATTTCCCAGGTTTTTGGTAACATATTATAAATTGTACCGTGTGTTATTCGCTGTAATCTACCAGGCCATTTTGCATGCTCTAAACCATATCTAATTACATCATCAGAAATCTTTATTCCCTTAAGCATTTTAACGGCGCTAATTGCAGTAGCAGCATTGATATATTGATGATCACCTTCTAAAGCTAAATTAGGCGATGGTAATTGGTAGGCGTCATATTTAAAAACTATCTGATTATTTTCATGAATTACTCCAAAATCATATTCAAAGCGTACTAATGGAGCATTTATCCTGTTGGCATATTGTTCAATTACATCATTTGCTTCTTGTTCTTGTAAGCTGATAACGCAAGGAACATTTGGTTTCATGATGCAGGCTTTTTCATATGCAATTTTTGCGATAGTGTCGCCAAGCATATCAACATGATCAAATGATATTGGTGTAATGATTGTGAGAATAGGTTTGGTAATTATATTGGTGGCATCTAACCTTCCACCAAGACCTGTTTCAAGCAACAAGATATCAGCTTTAACACGAGAGAATGCTAGAAATGCTGCTGAGGTTGTCCCTTCAAAAAATGAAACTTGTAGATCATGTTTATCAGCAGCGATACGACATTCTTCAAGTAATTGATATAGATAGCTGTCTGAAATTTTTTGACCGGCAAGTACGATTCTTTCATTATACTCTAGTAAATGTGGTGAGGTGTAAACATGAACTTTCAATCCAGCTGTTTCAAGAATTGCTTGTATAAATGCAATTGTTGATCCTTTGCCATTAGTGCCAGCAACGTGAATAATAGGAGGAGTATTAGATTGTGGATTTTCTAAGTATTTTAAGAGTTCTGCAATTCTTTCTAGGCCAAGCTTTGTTGACTGTCTTTCCATAGGAACTGGCCAATGTGGCATTCTCACCATAGCTTATTATACTCTATGTAGTTTGTTATATAAATTTATTGCACGAACAGTTCCAGAAATATCATGTATTCTAATATAATCAATATCTTTATCAAGTAAGTAGGTGGTAGTGATATGAGTTTCTAAATCTCTTTTTTTTGGATCTTTTTCTCCAAACAATAATAAAAAGGATTTGCGAGAATGACCAACCAAAATTTTGACTTTAGTACTTACTAACTCACTTATTCTTAAAATTATATCAAAAGATTGAGTTGTATTTTTACCAAAGCCAACACCAGGATCAAAAATAAGTTGTGTAGATTTTATTCCTTTTGATTCAAGCTCTTCTAATTTACGATCGCGCCAATTTAACAAAAATTCTATTATATCTTGCTGTGGGTCTAAACATCTTAGGTTATTGTCTACTGGCACTCCCATATTATGCATAAATATTATGTCTTTGCCAGATTCTATGGCTACAGTTTGCATATTTACATCATCCATACCGGTGACATCATTAATAATGTCTATATAAGGTATGTATTTGGCAATAGTCTGGTAGTTATAACTATCTAAACTGATTTTTATTTCAGTATTACTTATAAGATTTTTGAGCTCAGGAAGTATTGTGCTTAGGCGTTTAATTTCTTCTTGATAGGAAATGCAATCAGCATTTGGTCTTGTTGAGATTGCACCAATATCAATGATATTTGCACCAGCTTCGATCATTGATTTTGCGTGAGCAATTGCATTATCAATGTGACTATAATTACCACCATCAGAAAAAGAATCTGGAGTAATATTTAAAATACCTATTATCTTAGGAATTTTCATTTTTGTAACCTTTTAGCTAATTCAAAAGCTGTTTTTTGATAATGTTCTCCAGGTACAGGATATTTCCAATCTGACCAGATTTCTGCTAATAAACCTATAGCAAAATCTCTGTGTAAAAGTCCAGCATGCGGTATGGTTAAATTTTCTGTGTCGATATATAGATCATTATATAATAATATATCGATATCGATCACTCTAGGTTCCCATTTTTCTTTTGTAATTCTTCCCATTTCCTGCTCGATTTTTTTTATCTCTTGCAATAATTGTTTTGGGTCCATATCGCTTTTGGCAGTTATTACACAATTTAAGAAATCTATATTCCATTCTTTTGGGCTTTCAGGCAAAAGCATTGCCTTATTATTTAAGATTGAAGAGATGGTAATATTATGTAAAATCTTGCTTAATTTTGTTATTGCATTGGTCAGATTATTTTGACGATCACCTAAATTTGAACCTAATCCTAAAGCTATTTTTGTCATATCCTTCCAAGATCGCTATATTCACATTTAGCTGAACCAACAGCAAAACTCATAGCTGGTTTGCATTTCTCTAACACTATCCTTACCCCAACTTTTGTTGGTACTGATTTTTTGATAAGTTGATAAATTTGATAGCATAAAAATTCAATTGTTCTGAATTCTTTATTTGCACAATAATCATGAATTATTTGCGCTATTTTATTATAACAAAGATAGTCATTGGCATTATCATCAATTGTAACATTTGGTAAAATCTGCTGATGTAAATAAAATGAAATTCTTACTAATTGTTGCTTCTGCCTTTCCCTAGCACTTACTCCAAGATATATGTTTATCTCCAATTCCTCTAAAGATGTAATTATTTCTGTCATATGATTAATGCTATGGATTAAGCTATAGCAGTACTAATATTATTAAGTAAAGTCAAATACTGTGTTGCAATCTTTATATCAGGTTATCGAACTTCTGGTTCTGCAGTGCTCACCTACTAAAGTGTAGGCTCTGCTCCTAGACCACTCGTTCTACTACTGATATTTTGATTGCAACGCAGTATGATATTGTTAAATAAATATTACTGGTGTTATTAAGGGCCGTTTACTCTCCGGCGTCATTCCCGCCTGGGCGGTAATGACGAGCGCGCGGGGAAGACGACGGAGAGTAAGAAATTTCCTGAACCCATCATCGTTATTGCACAGAAATGTAAGATACAATAACAACCACTTAGCGCGCAGCAGCATCCTCTTACGAAAAATAAATATAATCGGTGACGATAATCTTCACACGGTAAAATCGAGCTTTCCGCATTTATGCATGTAACGAATATAATCCAACAAATATTCCTCCGAAGGAATATCTAAAGGTGCTTTTGGTACCCATTGCTTTTCTAGTAAAACAGTGATTTTAGTTAGTTTATAGATGACATTGCTGATATTATTAACAAACCGCATTATTCTAGAAGTTTTAACCATAAGCTCTGCGGGTTTGACTCTATCCGACTCACCTTCTTTAATTAATGGCGCAATCATTTTTTCTTCAAGTTGTATTATCAATTCTTCCAGCATTCCTTTGAGTCTTTGAACACTAGTGGCAAGTTTTTCAAAATCTACAAGTTGTCTTTTAAGTTCAATCGTCATATTTATACTCCGAATATTAAGGTTAAAATAATACTGCATGCAATTTTTATATCAGGTCGTCGAACTTCTAGTTCTGCGGTGCTCACCTACTAAAATGTAGGCTCCGCTCCTCGACCACTTGTTCCCCTACTGCTATTTTGATTGCAATGCAGTATAAGAGACAATAATGACCACCTAGCATGCAGCAACATCCTCTCACGAAAAGCCAGTAATATGTTTTTAAGTTATTATTTTATGTTTTTGAGATCTTTTGCTCCATATTAAGTTAAAAACATAATATTTTATTAGAGATCGCCGTATTTAGTTTCAAGTTTTTTAAAGTGCAAAACGCTTGAATCCTAAGTGAGAGCTTAAGCTATGATCGATCATCTCACTAAAGATTATACTGTTCCCTATCTTTATGTTTGCATTGTTACTCTAGCTATAACAAAACGCACTATAAAAATGAGAAACAATACTTGCCAATTATATTTCTGGGTAGTTGGGGATAAAATATGAAACATAACTGGCACCATACAGCGATCTCCAATGTTTATTATGCAAATATCATTAGATTTCCCTGCCTTACAGAAATCTAATGAATAACGTATCAGTTTAGTTATGAGTCCTAAACTTATACAAATTGCACTATATCATACACGGATTCATTTATGTAAGCCCTCAAAGCAAAAAAAATGAAAATATTTTTTAGAAAGGTAAAATAGAGATGTTTAATCTCCGTCGTCATTCCCGCGGAAGCGGTAATGACGAAGGAGATGGCGGAAATTATGATGGGGAATGGAGGAAATGACGCCTAATAGGTTTAGATTTATATATGGACTGGACCATGACTGCGTGGGAATGAGGCCTAGGTCAAGGATTTTCTTGAGTTTGTCATTGGTTTCTGTCTATAGTTAGTGACCAATGACATAGTTTATGAAGGCTAAATTATGTGGATTTTGCTGTTAAGCAGCGATAGTAGTATAACGCCAAGCAGTGTTATCACTTAAGAGTTGGTGAAGTAGCTTGTTATTAATACAATGCCCTGGCTTATAAGTTTCAACATGGCCAAGTATTGGCCCACCTGCAAGGTAGCAGTCACCAATGAAATCAAGCATTTTGTGACGAACAAATTCGTTTGTATAGCGTAATCCTTCCTTATTGAGGATTTGATCACCGCTGATAACAACAACATTTTCTAATGAAGCGCCCTGAGCTAGGCCCATTTTTTTCAATGCTTCACCTTCATGTTCAAAGCCAAAAGTTCTGGCTCTTGAAATGTCATTTTTAAATGACTTATCTTTTTCTTTAAAAAGCATTTTTTGTTTAGCAATTGCAGGATTTGTAAATTCTATTTCCATATCAACGGAGAATTCAGATGAAGGAATAATTTTTGCGAAAGAATCCTTATCTTGAATTGAAACTTCCTTAAGAACTTCAATAAATTTTCTTGGTTGAGATTGTTCCTGTATACCAGCACATTCTAACACAAATATAAATGGTTCAGAACTGCCATCCATAATCGGTGTTTCGCGACCATCAATCTCAATGATTATATTATCAATTCTACATCCCCACAATGATGCCATTAAATGCTCAATCGTTGCTACTTCAACCCCAGCTTCATTTTTCAATGTGGTTCCAAGTTGAGTTGCTGATACTAAATTATATTTGGCTTCGATACGGTTGTAGTTATTTTTAATATCTGTACGAACAAACTGAATGCCTGTGTTTTCTGAGGCTGGATGTAAAGTTATCGATGTGGGTTTTCCTGAATGTATTCCTATCCCAAAACAGCTTACAGTATTTTTTATCGTTCTTTGTATCATATATCCTCTAGAAAATTTATCTATAGCTCTATAATAGCTAAACAGATAGATATACACAAATAACGGATTATTACTGAATATTACTATTTCTGCTTTGTAATTATAAGTAAGTTATTTTTATAATGGTCTTGAAAATACCAAATTTAACTGCCATCTTATTATATATAATTAGAGGTTATAAAAATGAATTTTGAAAATTTTACGGATAAAGCTAAAGCTATAATACAGTCTGCACAATCCTTGGCCCTTACTAAAGGGCATCAGAAATTTATTCCAGAGCATTTGTTAAAAGTGATGTTGGAAGATGATAGTGATTTAATCAAACAATTACTTGAAAGTTGTGGGGTGGCTGCGGCTGATGTTAATAGTGAGGTTGATCTCCAGTTAGATAAATTGCCGGTGGTTCAGGGTGAGGGCGCAGGACAGATTTATTTATCTCCAGAAACGGCAAAGGTTTTTGAAGAATCTAAAAAATTAGCTAATAAAGCCGGTGATACTTACATTACGGTTGATCGGATGTTGCAGGCAATTGCTTCACATTCCGATGTGATGAAAAAATTTGGCATTACTTCTGATAAATTGCAGCAATCAATTGATCAAATTAGAAAAGGAAAAAAGGCTGATAATGCTAACGTTGAAAATAGTTATGAGGCATTAAAAAAATATTGTAAAGATGTTACGGAATCTGTGCGTAAAGGCAAGATTGATCCAGTGATTGGGCGTGATGAAGAAATTCGTAGAACTATTCAGGTATTGTCACGCCGTATTAAGAATAACCCGGTATTAATTGGTGAGCCTGGTGTTGGTAAAACTGCGATTGTAGAAGGTTTGGCTATTCGTATTGTTAATGGTGATGTGCCAGATAATATGCAGAATGCAAGAGTTATTTCATTGGATTTAGGTGCGTTAGTTGCTGGTGCAAAATTCCGTGGGGAGTTTGAAGAGAGACTCAAAGCAGTTTTAACTGAAATTGAAAATTCAGATGAAGATCTGATTTTATTTATTGATGAATTACATATGTTGGTTGGAGCTGGTGCTGCTGAAGGAAGTATGGATGCTTCGAATTTATTAAAACCTGCTTTGGCTCGTGGTGAATTACATTGTGTTGGTGCAACAACTCTAGAAGAATATCGAAAACATATTGAAAAAGATGCGGCCTTAGCAAGAAGATTCCAGGCAGTGTATGTTGAGGAGCCAAGTGAAGAAGACACAATCTCAATTTTGCGTGGTATTAAAGAAAAATATGAATTACATCATGGTGTAAGAATTTCTGATAGTGCAATTATCGCTGCGGTTACATTATCTAAACGTTATATCTCTGATAGGTTTTTACCAGATAAGGCAATTGATTTGATTGATGAAGCGGCAAGCAGATTGCGTATGGAAGTGTTTAGTAAACCTGAAAATATCGATGAATTAGATCGTAAAATTATCCAGCTGAAAATGGAAGAATCCGCGCTGAAAAAAGAAAGCGATAAAAATTCCAAAGAAAGACTGGAAAAATTACAAAAAGAATTATCTAGCGTAGAAGAAAAGTCTTTGCAATTAACCAGTAAATGGAAGTCTGAGCGATCTAAGCTTGAAGGAGCACACAAACTTCAAGAAAAATTAGATGCAGCCAGACATAGTCTTGAAGATGCAAGACGCAGAGGTGATTTGGAAAAAGCTAGCGAGATTGCTTATGGTATTATCCCACCTTTGGAAAAACAACTAGCAGAACAGGAATCTAATAAGTCTGATGAGGAGTTATTTAGACAAGTTGTAAGTGAAGCTGATATTGCTAGTGTGATTTCTAGATCCACCGGTATCCCGGTTGATAAAATGCTGACTGGTGAAAAAGAAAAATTGCTTAATATGGAAAAGATATTGGGTAAAAATGTTGTGGGTCAAAAAGATGCAATTAAAGCAGTTAGTGATGCACTAAGGCGTTCTAGAGCTGGTATTCAGGATATGAATCGTCCCTTGGGATCATTTTTATTCCTTGGACCAACTGGTGTTGGTAAAACTGAATTGGCAAAATCTTTAGCTCACTTTATGTTTGACGATAAATCAAATATTACCAGAATTGATATGTCAGAATATATGGAAAAGCATGCAGTCTCGAGGTTAATTGGTGCACCTCCTGGATATGTTGGCTATGAGCAAGGCGGATCATTAACTGAATCTGTTAGAAGAAGATCATATCAGGTGTTATTATTTGATGAAGTGGAAAAAGCTCATCCTGATGTGTTTAATATTTTATTGCAAGTTCTTGATGAAGGTAGGTTAACCGATGGACAAGGGCGCACTGTAGATTTTCGTAATACGATTATTATTTTGACTTCGAATATCGGTTCAGAGTTGCTAATTACAAAAGGTGATTCCGCGAAAGATGAAGTGATGGAAGTAGTAAAAAAATTATTCCGTCCAGAGTTCTTAAATCGATTAGATGAAATCATCATGTTCCATAAATTATCGCAAGATGATTTACAAAAAATCGTTGATGTGCAAATGACTAATTTGGTTGATCTGTTAAAGACTAAAAAAATACATATTAGCCTTGATGATAAAGCAAGAAAGTGGCTTGCAGAAAATGGATTTGATCCGCATTATGGTGCGCGTCCATTGAAAAGGCTAATTCAACAAGAGATTCAAAATAAAATGGCTACTATGATTTTGGCTGGAGAGATTAAAGAAGATGATACGGCAATTATTTCAGTCTCAGGTGATCATATTGCTATTAAGGTAAAGTAGTCTCTTTTTTGCGCATTTTGATTAAGGTAATTTGATTATCTTTTTTACGCATTATTTTGAATAGAACATTGTGGAAAAGAAATTCTTGTCCTTGTTCAGGAATAATTTCTGATTCATACATAATAAGCCCAGCGATGGTGCTTGCTTCTTCATCTGGTAGATCCCATTCTAGATGTCTATTTATGTCTCTGATTGTTGCAGTACCATTTACTAAATATGCTCCATCAGCAGCTTTGGTAATGGGAGTATGCGCGTGATCATGTTCATCATAAATTTGACCGACTATTTCTTCTAATATATCTTCCAAAGTTACTAATCCTTGTAGAGCTCCATATTCATCTATCACCAGAGCAAAATGTACTTTCTTCTTCCTAAAGGCTAATAATTGCTCGTTTAAAGTAGTTGATTCAGGTATAAACCATGGTGCTATTGCTGTATCTAATAAGTCCTTGGAGGTGGTTTTATCGCCTCTATAACGATGCATTGAAAATAGATCTTTGATATGAAATATACCCACTATGTTATCGGGATTATTTTCCCATGTTGGGAAGCGAGTATGTCCTGTCTCTAAAGCGATTTTTATGATGTCATTAATCGGTAAGTTTATATTAATTGTAACCATGTTACTTCTGTGCGTCATAACTTCTGATACCGCTGTTTCTCCGAGATCTAAAATACTATCGAGCATGTCTTTTTTATATTTGATAACACCACCTTTACTGTGGCTTAGCTGGATAGCTCCTCTGAGCATGTCTGTTTCAGAAATAAGTGATTTTTGATTACCTAGTTTGACGCCACATAACTTAAATATATTACGAACAATAAATAATACCGCGATAGTGATTGGTGTAAAAACTTTTAATGAGATTTCAATAACTGGAGCGCTATAAAGAGCGAGTTTATCTGCATATTCAAAAGCATAAGTTGTAGGTATTACTTCAGCGATTAAGATTATAAGAACAGTGATGATTGCTGTTGCAATTGGTATACCCTCAGCACCAAAAAGACGTACAGTGGCTGCTATAGTTAAAGCAGAAGCGATAGTATCAAGTGCGCTATTTGCAATTAACAATGTGCTAATTAATTTGTCTTTGTCTTCCCTTAATTTTAATACTAGCTTTGCTCTTTGATTACCCTCAGAACTTAGCTGGTGAATCACAGCTGGTGACACAGCAACAATAGCAGTTTCAGCTGCGGAAAGAACAGCAGATAACAACAAACAGCCAAATGTTAACGCGATATATATAATGGTTATATGGTCCATACCTCCATATTATATTACTATTGAGATCAGTAAATAGAAAATTGCATTAGATTTTGGTGTTAAGCTCAATTTTTAGTTTATTTTATGGCTGGGGTACTGCCTTCCGGACACTAGTGTGTCTACGGGAATCCGACCATATATAAATCTAAATCGGGTGTCTAGTAAATCGGATTTTCTACGCCAGGTTCTACGGCTAAGTTGCTATCATCTAACCTGGAATCAGATGAAAATAGCGCCTCCTCTTTATTATTATTGATTTCAGTATAACCATCTTCCGAAGCAACTACCAATTCTTCATTGTCTTGAATATAGACATCACTGTTAGCTTTTGCCGAAATAGCCTTCGCTATATCTGTATAACCATAGCGTAAAGCAATCATCAATGCTGTATCGTCAAAATAGTTCTGGATATTAACATCAACATTATCTTTTGCCAGAATAGCTTTTGCTATCTCTGTATAACCTTTTTCTGCAGCAGCTATTAATGCAGTAGTAGCAAAACCATTCTGGATATTAACATTAACACCATCTTTTACTAAAATAGTTTTTACTATATCTGTATAGCCTTTTCCTGAAGCAATTATTAATGATGTGTTGCCATTTTTATCCGGGATATTAACATTAACATTATCTTTTGCTAAAATAGTTTCTGCTATATCTATATAGTCTCTTTGTAAAGCAATATAATGGTACCCAAAAACTGGACTGCTAAAATTGTAAAATGAGATATAATTTCAAAGCAAAAAAAAGGAAATTATATGTCTAAAAAAGCAAAGCAATATAGTGCAACTGAAAAAAGTAAAATTG
>Ga0247843_1009140_pt1 | contig 11154 bp, 14 predicted proteins | sample LaCruzMarch2017__FD_192420 | JGI IMG/M metagenome (GOLD analysis project Ga0247843, IMG submission 192420) | Freshwater microbial communities from meromictic Lake La Cruz, Castile-La Mancha, Spain - LaCruzMarch2017_8m | ecosystem: Environmental > Aquatic > Freshwater > Lake | place: Spain...
TAAAATGGGTCGATTTACTATGTGTTTACATTAAAAGGAGAAAAGCTAGCTTTTCTTGGGCAAAGCGATTTTCAGCAAGTCGTTCCTGCGCGCACCAGCAGTCTTATCCCCATTGTTATTCCCTTGTACTGTCTTACTCCCTACAAACTCGGTTAATTATCGGCGAGGTATTTTCTCGCCGACCGCACGCGTTGGGATGCCTCCAACAACTCGTGGTACAAATTCTACGTAGAAAATCATAGCCTCTTTCTTATGAAAATTAACGGTAGATGCGAAGCTTTGCTCGGCATTGGGAGGAGAGAGATTTGCAAATTCATTGTACGTGTACGACGGTACGACGATGGTTCATTCCCCTTAATTATTGCTACCGTAGTTGGTGACGTCTATTCTTAGATTGTCCGTAGTAGTTGCTCTATATATTTGCACGGGTCGCAGCGGTAGTATTCCTTAGGATAGGTGAGTTATTTCGGACGTGTACATGATTGGGAGTTGATCCCGCCGATGCGTTATCCTCGATTCGAGCGATTGCAACACGGCCATCGGCCGTGAACAAGGATGATGGGGGTGGGGAGACGACCAATACTCTATCATGGCACCTCCAATCATGTCATGCCACTGCATCAGGACGGAGCTGAGGGTCGCCCACATGCAGACACAAGATATATGGGGACGGAGTTGAATTGAACTCAACGCCTGACGACGATAAAGATGCATCTACTATCTAAGGTGCCATAACCACACCATACGCGGCTCAATATCGAGCCACTCTCTTACGGGGAGATATCAACGCACCCGCATGGAAAGAAGATGATTCAAAGGTTTACCTACGAGCATCTTGCCTCAAGAGTTCTTTGCATGATGACTGTGTGCGAACTACGCATGTATGGTCGAGCCGGCCGCCTCAAGCAATCGGCTTGTTATTGCATCTGCATTGGTGCTTCCCCCGCATCTTATTCCATTTACCATTCCTCGCTCCGTACAACCAGAATACTCCTTTCCCTCCTTTCCCTCATCCTTCCTTCCCACCTCACCTCTCACAACAAATAAAGGGATTCCCACGTAGATTTCGTTTATCGGAGTTTAGACGGAGTTGAGAAGTTTGCCACCGTTGATTACGTATCGTCGTCATCATTGTCGGACGTCGTGGGGTAGGTCGTCGGTAGATTCGGAACAGGCTATTCAGACTTACGGACAGCAGCACTTTTTCGTCGTCCGTCCATGGCCGCGTCCGCTCACTATCAACAACAATATCATACCAATAATCCAACGCCAGTACCAATGAACGGTTTGATGACGAGTAATCAATATTCATCGCAGCAGCGGGTAGGTGGTGGTGGTGCGCCACAGAGTGATCCATATTATGGAGCATCAATTAATAGTTCGGCGCACTACAATAACGGTCATCCGGGGGGACAACCGGCACCGCAGTCGGTCACGTATGTCGATCAACAACGGGGGGGATATGTCACTAATGGGGTCGTCAATGACGGTGGCAGAGGGGGTGGAGGTCATCGTGACCGTGAGTATGAGGACGAGCAACGTCGGAGACAGAGGTCACATCGGTCGGGTACGAGTCAATCGTCGTCTGGGCGGCAGCGCGGCGTTGGAGGAGGAGGAGGAGGGGCTGCGAATGAATATCCACCCTCCTCGAGTGATCAACAACAACAGGCATCATCGTCGGCTCAATTTAACTACCCCGCGGGGCTTACGAATAATGTTACTCCACCATCCACGGATGCAGCATCGTCGAGTAATTTAGCACAATCATCGACACTGGATGCCACACAACGTCGTCCAGCCTACCTCCTCCATCGTGACTTGGTCATTGGTAAAGGCTCGTATGGACAAGTATGCATCGCATCACGAGGTGAGGCTGAGGGACATCATTCAAATAAGTCTGGCAAACGAAAGAAGTTTGCATGTAAGTGTGTCATGTTACGGAATGATCCAAAGTATATTGCCAAGCTACAGGAGGAGGTGAATGTCCTACGAGAATTACGTGGACATGACAATGTCATACGATTATTCGACGTCTTCTGCGTTGACAATGAGCTATTCATAATAACGGAGCTTGGACGGGGTGGGGATCTCTTCCACCTGTTAACCACACACCCCAAACATGGTGTTACGGAGGCATATGCTGGTGAGTGATTTAGTTGGTGGTTTATTGGGTTCTTCAATCCAATCACATTCGACGAATTGGTTCCTTCCTTTTTTTTAATGAATGTTTCTGATAATTTCCTCCTTGTTTCTTTTTCTACTAACAACAACAAACAGCTAAAACTGTAGCGGAGATGCTCTCGGCAGTCTCCTTCCTCCACTCCCGACACATCTGTCACCGTGACCTCAAGCTTGAGAACTGGGTCCTCGAATCCGGGAAGGATGTTTGGTCCCCCCTGAAGCTCATTGACTTTGGATTGTCGACGCACTACACTCCCGGTCATCGATTAAGTCGTGTCGTTGGGTCGTCGTATTACGTTGCGCCAGAGGTTCTAAAGAAGAGCTACACAGAGGCATGTGATCTATGGAGTCTGGGGGTCATTGTGTACATGCTACTAAGTGGTGCACCACCATTCTATGGTAAGAACGATGAGGCGATTAAGGCCTCGATTGTGCAGGGTGCGTACACCTTTCCCCATGAACTATTCCGGGATGTTAGTGATGATGCCATGGCATTCGTTAGCTGTTTGTTGTCGTACAGTATTGAGTACCGATACACAGCCGAACAGGCGTTGACACACCCATGGCTCAAGTCAAATTGCGACCCGGATCAGCTTCAGAACTGCAAGGACGGCGCAAGGGGTGTTGGTGCAATTGGAGATGGTGTTGGTCCTGACGTAAATGCCATGCAAATGTAAAGAGGGGGAGGAAAGTGGGATAATATTATGATAAACATGTGTCAGAAGCCGGCTTGGAGGGTCAACAACGTCAAGCAAATATCGTGTATGACAACAAGCTTTTCTTGTGTGCAATAGAGGAAATGATAGACGAAAAAAGCTAGGGGGTGAGAGTAGCATTTAATGCAGGTCCTCTCATGATTACTGAGAGTCTTCGTAAAATGCCGAAAGTAGACTTCAGCAGCAACGAAGGTAAATCCTGGACTCTCTCATTACATCGCTGTTTTATTAAAATAACTGGGCTTTTTCTAGGCAACAACAACATTACAGATACACACATTAACGGCATGGTTGATTATACACTCTGGTTTATCATATCACATTTGGTTATATCAAAAGTATTACGACGTGTTGTCATTGCTATCGATCATTACCGTCGGGACATAGTGGAGTACTAATTTGAATAGTCTTCATCTGAATCATCCTCGCTCGACTCGTCCTCACTCGAATCCTCCCCTGAATCATCCTCGCTTGATTCGTCCTCACTCGAATCCTCCTCGATCCATTCGTTCTCACTCGAATAGTCATCGGACGCAGCCTTCTTCGTCGACGCAGTCCTCTTCGTCGATGCAGTCATCTTCGTCGATGCAGCCCTCTTGCGTTTTGGTTGTAATTTGAGTTCCGTTACGTTACCATCCTTAGGAATCTCACCAACAGACAGCCAAACTTTGAGATCTGATGGCATGCCGCTACCGCAGGCTCCTCTATATGGCACCAAGTCTTTCCTTGGTTTCCCTCTTGCTCCCGGCTTGAGCTCGAACTTCCCTTCCTCTTCTGCATACTTTTTCAGCATCGGCATTTTATTCTTTGCACTTTTCTCTGTGTTAAACACCTGCAGTTCGACCATCTTTTTGAGCATTGGGGGGTCGGTACGACTGTAATAGATCTTGTCCTCATGATAAAGGACCGAGATCTTGCTCTCTTTTTTTCCTGACCTTGGAATTCCAGTTGATGCCATGCCTGCCTTAGTAACACGTTCCAAAGTTGACATCGATATCTCTCCATTCTTCATACGATGCTCCCCATCCTCATAGCCCGGGTCTGTCGCATGAGACTTGAGCCCAGCCACTTGTTCGTTTGTAGTTATACTTACACCGTCGGCCGGCAACAAGCGATTCTGTTTGAAAACCCTAGCCAAAATCTCACATCCTGGTATAGTCTTCATTAGGTGAAGCGCTGACTGATCATATCGCATTTGATGACCAGGATAGACAGTCTTTGCACCTGCTGATCCGTGGACGCTAAATATCAAAGCTTTCCAGTTGGTAGCTAATGGAATGAGCTGGTTGCACGTCCCACAGTTCCACGGTCCAGAGAGTATCGAGGCCTGTTATTGATCAAAAGAAAATATGGTTAGTATTGTTGAGTAGATGTAAACAAACAATGATGTGCGGCACTTACCATTTGATACGATGTTAAAACGAAGCAGACATTCTTTGTTTTCTTGTCATAAACAATCATCGCATTATGATTGAACATTCCATTCTCGCGTCTCATTGGATAATAAGCAGTGCTTATTTCGACAAGTTGTGCATCACTAAGCAAGGTCAGTGTAAGGTCATTATCAGAAAGAATGACCTCCGGGAGGACTTCAATTGCTGCTTTCCCATCGACGTTCATCGTTCGATGCGTACGAAGAAGTTCTCGCACCATCATTTTGCCAATGATATCTCTGGGCAGAATATCAACAGTGCCACGCTTTACGTTGTGATTCTTTTCAGTGTGCCGATGTCCAGGGATAACATCGCAGGCAGATGGTGATGGAGAATTCGGATTTCCGTCCGATGAGGCTACAGCATCAAGCAATTGAATTTTACCAGTCTCGGCAACTCGAATCTTACCCGGACCAATGTCGTCGCATTGAGTATGTCGTGAGAAGTCCTCCTTCGTCATTATTACAGGATGCTGCTCGGATGAGTTTGTCGTCATGTTCAGTCCTTCCGGAAGAGACCACGTACTAACAGATGCATGACCATTCGATGGTTTTCGAAGACAAGCTGCCGGATCGTTGGTGCAAGTCAAAAACGTTTTGTCATCGAGGCCATCCTTGGCCTTCTGTAAAACCTCGTCGGCGACCTCAGGCCTTGGTTTCACTATTGGAGGAGGAGTTTCCCGAAAACTCTGTACTCGTTGTATAAGCCAAGCACTTGTCTTGTCATCTACTAACTTGCGTCGTACAGAATTCTCAAAAGGAGTGTTGAATGTATCATCCTTCGAGACTTGCATACAGTAGTCAGTGATTGTCATGGCTGGCTGGCATCCCTCCTTCTCATCTTCGTCCAAATTCATCTCAGCGGCGACCACGTTGTAGAAAGGCACGACTGACTTGGCTTGGTTCTAGCTTGGATTTGAACCGTCGCGCTTGGATTCGATAGTTTCTGCGCCCCATAAATTTTTTAATTCAAACTCGTTGCTGCAAACGCATCCAACCATGTCCAATCACGGCGACACAGGAGCTAATGGCGCTGAAGCAATTCAGCAGGCGGACTCAGGAGCTAACCTCAACGTCAACGATGGCAATGATGCCGCTCTTCCGGCGTTGGCCGCTCCCGCTCGTCAAGCATTGGCGGTGGATGAAAATGAAGTATCGACATCTTCGTCGTCACTCATCGTAGCAACGCAGTAGTCGTAAGAGTAGTACCGTTGCATCATGGCAGCGTATATGCGTATTGGGACAAATGTCATAAAAGTCGGCGGTACGATCGATCGAACTGCGTGGATTGGTCGATATACCGAAGAATAATTCTTGCACCCACGCGTTGAGTAGTGGGTTCTCCTTTTTGGTCCAAGGCCTCTTGGGCACCTTCTTCACACCACTGGGCTTGGCTGCTTTCGTCATGGCATACGGAATGAAATGATCCCCCCGTCAATTGTGTTGTATGAATTGTAATGGCCGAAATCAAATCGCAACCTTACGGTGACGGGAGAGGGTTCTGGTCGGCCCCCCTTATATGGAACTATCACCTCTAGCGGCGTAACCACCAGAATAGCAATAGACCACCCCCTGCGATTGCAAAATTCGTCACGGAAGGGATTCGTTGGGGGAAATAATAATGAGGTGGTGGGATGGGGAGAGACTGAGATTTTGCGGGAAAATGATGCGCCATTTCATTTAGCCATATTCATTGAAAGTTCGTCGTGGGAGGAAAAGATGTTACTGATGATAAAGCTCGACACCTTCTACAAACGACCTACAATTGTTGGATTAAGGAGTATCTTCGTTGATGCGACAACTAACATTTTTTGCGACAACAACTGGACAATCGCTGTACGCGAAGAAAATTGTCCATCGCAGTGATCCATCGAAACTATGTCAGCTGGAAAACGAATGCATTGTCATCCGGTCTCTCGCGATGGAAGCAAGTTGTCAAGCGACAGAGACACTACGAAGACGCAAAGTTTAATCAAAAAAGTCTCATGAGGAAGACTATTACCAATATCGTGTCGCGTCGAAAACGAAATGCGTTCGTGAAGTGGATCCAATATCGCGACTGGCATCGCAAGATCGAAGAACAAAAGCTCAATTTGCACATAGCCGCATGAATTTGAGTTGCCGTGTAGCTTCAAGTTATGGTATCAAATGAAACTTCTACACGAGGCTTCTCGCATTGCAGCTTTTATTATACTTCTACATGATACAGTTGCAGAGGCTAAAAACATAACTGAATGATATTATTCATGGTTTAGAGCTAGGTTGGGTAGTTTCACGAAACAATATTATTGTAATTCTGTACCAAACTCAACACGCCTATGTCAAATCGTTTAGAATATATCTTATCATGATGTGGCGAAAATGGATTAAGCAATACTTCCGTATATAAGCGATGAATATTAGACTTTGTCGAGCAAAAAAAATGCGTAGGTGAAGTAGTAAAATATTTTTGTCCATGAGAATAAAAAAAATAACAAGAATAGAGAGAGAGTTGTTAAATAGTTGTCAAAGAAAAAAACAATATGAGACAACATCCATACCATTAGCATGCACATCTCTCTATCACGTGATAATTGATTCTCCCTATCATCTGGTACGATTGTATCCTCAACAATCACAATGTAAAATACATTCGTCGTGACGTAGCCATAACATTGAAAATTAGAAGATGAACATAAATATCCCACCCAACATGCTCCCGATCCGTCCGTACCAACCCCCATCATTGCCGTTGGGACCTTCCATTGATTATTATCTAATATTGTACATAACGCAACATATCCCTCATGTAATATGAATTGAAATTTTAATTTACACGGCCATTCGTTGATTAAATTTGTGGAATCCTTAGGTACATTCACATCATTAGCACAACCGATCCCTGTAATTATTGGCCCACCAAACAACTCGTCATCGTCGTAGTATTCTTCTTTGGAGGGATGGGCAGTTGTAGTTGGTTGGAAGTCATGTAAATAGAGTGGAGTGCCGTCGCGGCTGACTACGGCAAGTGCCACCACCATGAAGAAATGGCAAAGTGGGGTTTGTCTCTCTCTGTTTACTTTTTAGAATTCTAGTGAGTTGACGGCCAGACTGGTCGTTCATCAGTTTCGCTTCGATTCGGAACGATCTGAATAGAATCGGTAGAAGCATAGTGGACGAGCCTCGAATAACAGCGTCGCGTCCAAACCCCATAAACGCTGCGCATATAATAACATGACTCTAGTATACGCCCTTGTCTCACGGCAAAAGACTGTCCTCGCGGAGCATACAGCGACGTCCGGTAAGAATCAGAACCAATTTGACATTCTACTTTCTTTGTACGCATTATTATTTCCTCAACTTATTTGCCCCTTTGTCCACTTGAAATAAGCAACAGGAAACTTCCCCACCGTAACGAGAGTATTATTGTCGAAAATACCACCCTACGATGGCCGCATGTCTTACGTGTATGATGAATATATGGTAAGCCATAGGTGGGAGAAGAGCTACAAAAGATATAAGTATTATATCTTTTACAGTTCTTTTTTTTGCAAATCTATTCCTCATCTTTTTGCATTCCTACACACGTAATATTACTTCACACACACACACACACACACACACACACAAGTTTCATTACGTAGTTGAGGGAGGAATATGCTTCCTTTGTATGTCAGATGAACATGGCCGTCATCGTATACCATTTGCTTTCTTACAGGAAATGAAGGACCTATTCCATTCCAAGTATGGACATGACATGCCTCAACGTGCGATAGCGTACAGTCTCAATGAAGAATTCTCGAATATCATCCAGGAACGGATGAATTATTACAACGATGCCGGTGCCAATGTTGACAACCTCTCAAGCGTGAGGAATCAAATTAATAATGTGAAGGAGAGTATGGTGGAAAATATTGAAAAGGTATTAGAACGGGGAGAAAAAATTGAATTACTTGTCGATAAGACTGATCGACTAAATCAACAGGCATTCCAATTCGTTAGTAATTCGAAGAAATTACGAACTGCCATGTGGTGGAAGAATGTACGTTGGGGAGCGTTTTTGGTCGTGGCTGGGGCGTTTCTAGTGTGAGTTATAATGAGGAGGATTAGGTAGTTTGTGTTGTGTGTTTTTTTTTGTTTGATTAGACTAATACTTTGATATTCTCGCACCTTTATAGATTCTTCGTTGCGGGTATGTTCTGCGGATTTGACTTTCACAAGTGCAAAGCCAACTAGTCGATTCCAATTTGTAGCTTTGTAAAAAATAGTGTTTATGGTTACTATTTACGTTTAATACAGCGAATAATCATCTACATGTTATTGGTACAATCTAATCATTCTTAGACACTCCCTAGAGTAGAGCAACTTAAAAAAATAGGTCATCCATTCCTTCGACATCGCCATCCAGGCTTGGGAGCTCGGATAGAATGTCATCGTAAATCAAACCTGGATGGGCCTCCGTGGATATGCGGCTTGTCCGTCGAACAATGGACTTTCTTTTTTTCGCTTGTTCTTGTACAAGAACTTGGTTGGATGTGTTATGATGAAAGTGATTATGTTGCATAATTGGGAGAGAAGATTGCCTGATTGTGTCGACATCGTCGCCTTTGCCAAACAGATAGGAACTGCGTCTGATGGAGGGAATAGAATAGTAGAGGAATGGGTCAGACTTCTGGAGACTGCGAAGATCTTCTTGGCTAAGTGTACTTGTATCGATTTCCTTCTTCCTATCGTCGTGACTGTCTTCGTCGCTTATAGTACGAACAGAGACCCTCCACTCGGACGGCTCTTCTTGATGTTCCACCACTGCTGTCTTCAGGCTTTGCGTCAACAAACCAGATCTTATGTTAACACCATTGCTGAGACTGGTGCCAGAATAAGATGCTGCATGCTTGGATTTGGTTGATGTTGATGTTGATGGCACCGGTTCTACCTCGCCCGAAAGGATGCTAATGTACGCCTCTCTCACTGAAGAAAACACTCTCGTCATGTTGATGATATTATGCTGTAGAGTTCGATGAGATTTTGAACTGCATGTAGTAACAGATTGAAACTCAACCTGCTAATACCAGGTGGATTTCTGTGTTGTAAGTCAGAACATGTCCATGACATCATCAGCTCCACATGTGGATTTCTTGGTCAAGCGGGAATCGTTGTTCTAATGTACCGATGTCATAACAATTGACGCTCGGTCTAAAACATCATACTGTTCCTCTGTAATATTCTACGTGAGGAGAAAAACTTCGCAAAAATGTTTAAGGCGACAATTGTATACATCATGGACACTTCTAGAAAAGATGACTTTGTCCGAGTTGCATGCCGAACCGCATGCAGCTTTGTTGTAATTCGGACCTTCTCATCTTCATCTGTCTTAATCAAGTCTCATTCGAAGGCGACGACGCTGAGTAATTCGTCGGAGAATAAATCATAAATATGTTCAAGAGTGACGAGTTGATGGATACAGTCATGGATAATATGGACTTGTCCTCGCCGTCTGGACCAACATTGTCATTGCAAACAGAAGTGCCTCCTACTGCGTTCAGCTTTCTGAAGCCATCCAGACGAAGGAGAAACCCTAGATCTCAAAAAGAACCACTGCTTTCATCCAGTGCTACTCCTGGCAGGGGTTTTGATCATGAACTTCTTGAGGACTGGCCGCGTAGCATGTCCGGCTGCTCTGTGACCAAAGAGGATTGGCAGCTTATGAGTCATATCATGCGGCCTCGAGTGACCTTCTCGAAAAAATCAGATATGCAACTATTCTATCCCGATCCCTACTACATTCGTACAAAGTCATACAATAAGCAAGACCGAGTGATGGCTACGAAAGATGCGTTCTCGAAGGCTGTAGAGATAAGGCAGCTTTTGATATTGACTTTATCATCAGAGAGATCAATCGAGGCAAAAATCAAATTCTTACTAGAGACTCATGTTATACTGCCCGAGGAGATTCGTGGTATTGAACATCTGATCATGTGCAAGTCGTTATCCCAGTTGCATCAAGAACGTAAAGTGCACGTAAGAGCGGTCTTGTTAGAGCAGCATCGAATGAAATCGTTGATTTCAATGGACTCATCGACAATAAAATGTAACAACGATGGCAACGAATGTTCGTTGGCAAAATTCAGTGCATCTATGACCTTACGATCGGCACATATAGCAAGATTTCGTGCATCGGCTGCATAGAAGGACGTCGAATTCGTTCATCTCTAGTTTAGTTGTTTGAGTAATCAAAATTTTGTTTATCACTATCTACTTCCCTACTAATCATTTACGTGTTATTGATACAAACTAATCATTCGATAACTGATCAAAAACATCGAACAGCTCAAAAAGTACGATAGGTCATCGATTCGCATCATTTAATGTGTTGTTTGAGCTGAAACTACTCCTAGTTGATTTTTGTCGAGATGTTGCCAAGGCATCGTGAATCGTGATCAATTATGAAAACTGCTTCGCTCGGGCTTTTGGAGGTGCCGGTGGTACGTGTGAATGCCGGGGGGGATGCCCCCGGACCCCCCCTCTGTGGTGACGTCACGGGCCATTCCCCCTTTCTTTGTTTTCTTCAAGAACAATTTTTTGGCGAATTAGCGGGAAAATATTTTTGGCGAGGGCGTTAAGAATTAAAGAAACCACATAAAACCCTAACAAACAAATGGCGGGCTTAGTTCCACTTGTATGCACGTGAGAGCGTGACGGACAGAGAGAGCAATGAAAACGGGACTTGCTTTGTGCTTCACCCACTTTTAATGACGTCATACCACTTTTAATGACGTCATCTGTTAAGTAAACCATTTCTTTTTATTAAAAGTATTTCTCGTATTACATTGGATTTATTAAAAGTAT
>Ga0247843_1009141_pt1 | contig 11154 bp, 9 predicted proteins | sample LaCruzMarch2017__FD_192420 | JGI IMG/M metagenome (GOLD analysis project Ga0247843, IMG submission 192420) | Freshwater microbial communities from meromictic Lake La Cruz, Castile-La Mancha, Spain - LaCruzMarch2017_8m | ecosystem: Environmental > Aquatic > Freshwater > Lake | place: Spain...
CTATCTTCTTCCACGGCGGTTTTCCTTTTCGGCCTGGTGGGTTGCTTGGACGCGAACCACTCAAAACCGAGTCGGGAGACCGCCAGCCTCATTTCAGAATTTGCGAAAGGAACCCTACGTTATCCGCCAGGCGGCGGATCGTCATGTCCTCGATCATGCGGTGACGTAAAGGGCTAATGGCCAGAGTGGTCATGATGGTCGCTCCCGTCTCGGGCGCGACCTGGACGATCCAGGCGCGCCCGGAGATAGAAGGCGCCTCTTGGCCGTAGAGCGCTATCGCAGCAGGTAAGGCCTAGCGCGGAGCGCTTTCGTGCTCTCGCCGATTGCCGACATCGCGGCTGAGACACTGCAGAGTCTAGTTTGCGCGATGAATCCGTCACCCGCAAAACCAGGTGGCGTCGTTACAGAGTAATGACGACGTTTCCGATAGCTTTACCGCTTTCGACCAACTCATGGGCTGCCGCGGCCTCCTCGAGGGGAAACTCCTCGGCGATTGCGTGGTTGAGTCCACGCTCAGCTGTTGCGCGCGTGAGGTAGTCGATCACCCGCTCGCGCGCGGCGCCCTCCAGCAGATAAACAAGGATCATGCGCAGCGTCACACCATTAAACATCATGGGGTAGAACGGCAAAGCTGGCGCCGGCGCTGCCATAGATCCATACGCAACAATCGTCCCCGAGGGCTTCAGGACCGCGTTTGACACCTCTATATTGCCGCCGAACTCCACCTCTATGATGCGATCAACGCCGGCGCCGCCTGACGCATGCTTAATCGCTGCGGCGACATCGCCCTCGCGATAGTTCACGATCGCGTCCACCCCCGCCGACTCGGCGTGCGCGGCTTTTTCTGGACCGCTCACTGTCGCAATAACACGCGCCCCGCCCCAACGCGCAAGCTGGATCGCGTAGTGCCCAACCGCGCCAGCACCCCCTGTCACCAACACGGTCTGCCCAGTCACTGGGCCGTCGCAGAAAACCGCGTGGCATGCCGTCGAAGCCGGTATGCCCAGACACGCACCTGCCGAGAAGCTACAGTCCACGTGGAGCGGGACAGCCTGAACTGCCGGCAAAGACACGAATTCGGCACAAGTGCCGAAAGGACGCTTCCATGCGGCGTTCCACAGCCACACGCGCTCCCCGACGCGTGCTCGATCCACACCCTCACCGACCGACTCGATCACGCCTGCTCCGTCCGAATGCGGGATAACACGGGGGAAGGCCAATGGCCCGCGCGCGCCGGCTCGCGCCTTCACATCGGAGGGATTGATGCCAGAAGCGTGCACGCGCACGCGGACTTCCCCCGGCTGCGGCATAGGGTCGGGCAGTTCCCCGAATCGCAGTACGCTCGCTGCCGCGCCCGTCTTTTCGTACCAGATCGCGCGCATTCAGTTCTCCGTCTTGAGCGAAAGTCCTTCGGTATGGCCGTCGATCGCGATGGCCTGCCCCGAAATGCGCGCGCCGGCTGGCGACGTAAGGAAGTCGATCATAGCGACGATATCTTCATTGGTGGCAAAGACGCGCATCGAGCTTTGGCTCTTGTACTCACGCTCCACTTCCTCAGGTGTTAAGCCACGCGCGGCGGCGTCCGCCTTGATAACACGTTCAATGCGGGGACCCTCAACACTGCCCGGACAAAGTGCATTCACCCTCACACCGAAAGGGCCAAGCTCCATCGCGAGCGTCTTCGTCAAACCAACAATCGCCCATTTGCACGCGGTGTAGGGGCTGCGCAACGGGAACCCAAACATAGCTGCATTGGAAGCCATGTTCACGATCGAGGCGCGCGGCGCGTGCGCCTTGAGGAGCGGGATCGCCTCCCGGCTCATGTAGAAGACACTGTTTAGATCGACATCGATGGTCTCACGCCAGCCTTCGACCGATAAAGTCTCCATCGGTCCCGTCGGCCCTGCGATGCCGGCGTTGTTGATCAGCACGTCGAGACCAAAATCGCCACGCCTGCGCAGATCGCTGCGAATCTGGTCGAAGAAGGCAGCTACGGACGCGGGGTCAGCCACGTCCGCCACCGCCGCCAGGGCGCCATTGTGACGATCACGAAAACGCAAGACAGCGTCCTCGTCGCGATCGCAAACATAGACTTTCGCGCCCTTGGCAATGAACGCCTCTGCGACTGCAAGCCCGATGCCGCCTGCCGCAGCCGAAATGACGACACTTCGCACGCTCATTCTTGCCGCCTCATTTCGTGGCGCCGCATTATCCTAGCGACGAACAGTGAGGGCGACGCCAATTGTGCGAGGCCGGTTTGTCGTAATGCGTTCGTCAAAGTCCACTGCATTACGGTAAAGCTCAGCCCGCTCATCGGTAACGTTGTCCACAAACAGCTTCACACCATAGCGCTCGCGCTCGACGCCTGTTGCGAGATTCAAGATCGTGTAGGCGTCCTGAATATCTCGATTAGCGACCACGATATCATTAAAGCTTTCGCCCCGATAGCGTAGCCCGCCCTGAACGTACGCATCGGTTTCGCCGAGCGTGAAATCGTAGCGCACGTTGATGTTGCCGCTAAACTCCGGAACGAACGGCAGCTCTGAACCCGCTGGCGCGCGTTCAGGAAGAAGCAGGCTTCGCGGATATCGCGTCACCAATTCTGCGTTCAGGATCGACAGTCCGCCGTCGATCGAAAGTCGCTCTATGGGGCGCCAGCCAATTGTCGTTTCGATACCTCGAATGCGAGCGTCTCCGGCGTTCGCGGTCAGTCCGATCAGCGACTCGGCCGGATCGAAGCGCGTGATCTGGAAATCTTCCCAGTCCATCTGAAACACTGCGCCGTTTAGAACGAGGCGTCCATCGGCCCACGTCGTTTTCCAGCCAAACTCGTAGTTGCGCAACAAGTCCGACTGATATGTTACAGGAATGGTGAGACCAGCGCGGCGGTTGTTGCCGCCTGGACGGAAGCCCTCGGAGTAGGTGGCGTAAAACAAGAGGTCATCGTTGGGTTGCCAAGAGAGACTGCCCTTGCGGACCACGCCGTCTTGCGAAGTCGCCAAATCGACACGCGGGCTTGACGAGAAGACTGTGCCGACGATGCCCTTCAATGTGCTTTCTGTCTCAAAGGCGCGCGCGCCAAGAGTGATCGAAATCGTGTCGGTCGCAAGAAACGTCAACTCACCAAACAATGCCCGCTCAGTATCCTGACGAACTTGCCGCGTTATGAAATACGCATCGGCAGCCGCGCCGGTGATGAAGCCTGTTGGATTGGAGTTCACGCCTCTCCCTGCGATGATGCCAGGGATGTGCCATTGGTTGTCATAGTCGTGCTCCGGGTCCTGATAGAACAAGCCTCCGATCATGCTTACTCGCTTGGTGGGGTCGGTCTGGAAGCGCAATTCGTGCGTCCATGTCTTGTAGTTTGACCGGCCCGCGAAACGAATGCGGGGATCGCCGCATGCTGGATCGGTTCTGTCATACGACGGGCAGGTGTAGTACGGGATGTACGACGTCGGTGAGAGCGCGTAGGCGGAGTAATCCAGCTCAAAGTCGACTTGGCGATCTAGATAGGAAGCAGCGTAAACAAGATCGACCGAGCCCACGGTTCCATTCACGGTGAGCGCAGCTTGAGTAAACTCATCCTCACCGGTGTCGGGGAAGAAGCGGCGCACTTGGAGGTCGCCGACTGCCTCAGGGTCGTGATCCCACACGCCGCTGTCTGTTTGTCGCTGATGCAATACGCGAGCGGTCACGCTCCAATTATCGTTAAGGTCGATGCCGAGCGCAGCACGCGCCCCAACAACCTCTGATGTATTGAAGTCGTCCTCAACAAAAGCTGCATTGTTGACGACAGTGGAATAAAATGTCTGGGTCGCTGGCACATTGTCAATGTAGCCGCCTTCGCGCGCGGCGTATCCGACAAGGCGCAACGCCGCCCGCTCGCCAAGAGGAATGTTGAGCATGCCTTCGAGGCGGCCACTCTCACTGCCATCATGGGTCGTTGAAGCGCCAGCGTCCAAGCGGTAGTCGAATTCACCTCGCCTTGGCTGATTGGTGATGATCCTAAGCGTGCCGGCTTGCGAGCTTCCCCCGTACAGCGTGCCCTGTGGGCCCGCCAGAGCCTCTATGCGCGAAACGTCAGCGCCATAGACGTTGAGAACACGCCCGATTGAGGTGACTGGTTGATCGTCTAGATAAACGGCGACACTGGGCGAAGCGCCCGAGAAATTGCCGTCGCCGCCATCGACAATACCGCGCATATAGACTTGGCCCGCGCCCGGCCCGAGCGGGGCCGTTGAAACGCTGGGCAACAAGGCGAAGCTGCCTTCGAGATCATTGACATTTTGGCGATCAAGGGTCTCCGCACCCAAGGCCTGCACGCTTAATGGCACATCTTGGAGGCGCTGTTCACGCTTTTGGGCGGTGACGATGATTTCCTCCTCCTGGGAAGCATCCTGGGCCCAAGCTCGGGCGCTGAAACCTGCGACAAGGCAGAGTGCAATCCCCGACGCGCCCGCAAGCAACGACAACCGCGGCCCGGTCGTCTTCCCCAGATTCGGCGTTGCCGTTTGTCGTGACATCATCAACCTCCCGCGTGTTTTGCAGGCTTAGACCATGATCGAGTCAGCCCATTATTCGCCGGAAGTTTTCAGTGGGAATCAGATGATTGACAAAATATCTTCGCTAAACCGAGCCCAAGTTTATTTCATACTTGGCTCGCATCCCACCGTTCCAAAGCATCCCCGAGCGCCTCTGCGAGCGGAGTGAGATGGGCCGCGAAAGGTCGCCACCGACCGACGCCGTCGGCGTTCACCGGTCGCCGCACCTGTTCGGCGCTTGGCGTGCGAACGGGGCGATTGTTTTCGTAAAAAACGAGGCACGCTGGTTCAAATGGTAAGCGGCAATGCTCAAGCAACTTCCGAATTTCAAATTCCGGGTCGGCGATGAGGCGCTCGTTCACCAACCGCAAAACCTTGCCCGGCAAAACCCTGTCCCAGTGGTCCATTAGGTCGAGATAATCGTGATAGTAGCTCGCGATCTCCTTGAGTGAGTAAGTGAAATTCTGCCCCTTCGCGAACAATTGCTTGTAGCAGGAGAAGCAGCAGTCCATCGGGTTGCGGCGTGCGTCGATAACAACCGCATTCGGCAATATTGCGTGCAGCAATCCGACATGCGCGAAGTTGTTCGGCAGTTTGTCGATGAAGCGGGACTTGCCAACGCGATGAATGCTGGTGCGCGCCAGATACTCCTCGCCAAGCCCGCGAAGCTGCTCCGGCGACATTTCGCCAAGCACTTCTGGATAGCGGGATGGATCGCCCCATTGCTTCCGCCCAGACAATCGAATGGCCATGCTCATTAAGTCGGGTAACTCTTGTGTGCCTTCGACCATGCTATGGCTGGCGAGCACCTGCTCAACCAACGTGGAACCCGCCCGAGGAAGCCCGACAACAAAAATTGGTGAAGGGTCTGTTGCGCCACCGTCGCTAAGACTTCGAACGCGTTCCGCTGTGAAGAACGAGATAGTCGCTAGAACGTCAGATCGATTTCGTTCAGCGCTATAGCGAACAAGACGACGTCTCACCGCGTTGCCACGCTGGTACCACAAGAAAGATTCATCGCATTGGCCGGCGTCTTCTAGCGCTTTGCCCAAGGCGAAGCTTAGGTGAAGGAAGTCTTCTCGACTGATTGTGTGAGACAATGCCTGCTGACGCATAACCTCGATATCTGCGGCGCTGAAGCGTTCTGTTTTGAGGTTCGCAAGGCTCCACCACGCGTCGCCGTGGTCGGGCTTGACTGCGACAGCGCGCCGATAGGCGGACACGGCCGCGGGCAAGTCTCCAACAGTCTTTCGCGCGTGCCCAAGACTCTTGAGCAGCTCAATGTTGTCGGGGTCGGACGCCAGAGCTGCTTCATAAGCTTCTATCGCATCGTGGTTTTTGCCCATTCGTGTGAGTATCGCGGCGCGAAGCACACGGCTTGAAGCGCTCCAAAGGCCCTGAGAATCGACAAGGCCAAGGTGATCCAGCTGCTGGAGGGCGCCTGTGAGATCTAGGCGCTTATGCAGGACATTGGCCAGCCTCCACCGCGCCGCAGGGAAATTCGGCTCAAGTTCGGCAGCGCGAGAAAGGAGAGCAGTCGCCTCCTCAAGTCGCCCATACTTGGTGGCGATTTCCCCCAAAAGACAAATTGCATCGATGTCAGCGGGATTCGCCTTCAGCAAGTCGCGGCAAGCCTGTTCGCTTTGAGCGATGCGCCCAGCATCGAAATCCCTCGCGGCGCTCTCGAACGCGTCACCCGTAAGCTCGTCCATTGCCTTTACCTACACCTCTGCCAGCTCGCCTCGCCGCTTGAGCGAACACACTTCTTTGCTCATTGACCCAGATTTAGTCACGTGACTAGCTTGGGCGCGCAACCGGTAAAGATGCGTCAGGAGGCCCAGTTGACTCGAAAACTTCCCCCTATGACTGCGCTTCGGGCCTTCGAGGCAGCCGTACGTGCCGGAAGTTTCAAAGCGGCTGCCGACGAATTGAATGTCTCCCAATCCGCGGTCTCTCACCAGATCAAGCACCTTGAGGACTACTTCGGCATCTTGCTGTTTTACAGGCGTGCACGGTCTGTCGAATTGACCCCTGCCGGACGCGCATTTTACCCCCACTTGCAAACCGCCTTTGATCACATAGAGGAAGGCGCACGACGCTTGCGGATCCAGCGCAAGACCGACGTGCTGACTATTCAAACCTATTCGACGATCGCCGTTCGATGGTTGATGCCCCGCATTCAGTCCTTTCAACGCAAGTACCCAAAGCTCGTCATTCGGCTTGTAACCGCGCAGACCGACCCAGACTTCGCTGACGAAGCTATTGATTTGGCGTTGTTGATTGGTCGACCTGAATCGAACCGGCTGAAATACACGTACCTTTTTACGCCAACGATGTTTCCCGTCTGCGCTAAGCACTTGGCGACGAAACTTACCTCGCTGCAGGACTTGGCCCAGTTGCCCATCCTGCAAGTGTATCCTTCGAAGGATGACTGGCATCACTGGCTGAGCGCTCATGGTATCGAGGACGTCGATCCAGACTCCGGCCTGCGCTTCGACAACTACGACCACGCCTTGCGGATGGCCGGGCGCGGCCACGGCGTCGCTCTCGGCATGCAGCCCTACGTAGACGACGACCTCGCCACTGGCGTCTTGAGACACGCATTTCCCGGGTTGGAAACTGAAGCCCAAAGTAGTTGGTTCCTTGCTTGGCTCGCCAGTCGCGCGGAGAGCCGATACATGCGCGCCTTTGCTCGATGGTTGATCCATGAGGTGGAGAGCGACCCCGGCTTGGCGCCAAGGCGCCACGCGCACGCGTGAGCTTTTTTCAACCAAGACGGACTTTTCCTCGTTTGCACTCGCCGCGCTCGTGGTCTCGGTTTGAGAATTCCGGGGAGGGAATGGCACGAGTGTCAAAGGTTTCAATGACGCGTCTGTGGATGGCTCTGGTAGCGGCAATCTCGCTAGTGAGCTGTCAATCTAACGTCGGTCCGCCCACGGTCCATGCTGGCGGCGAGCAACTGCGCGGCGTTTATCTTGAGAATGGCGTGCGCGCGTTTCTTGGCATCCCTTACGCCGCCGCCCCGGAGGGGGAGCTCCGCTGGCGGCCGCCACAAGCACACCCGCCGCGCCTGGGACCGCAGGAGGCAACGCAATTCGGCCCGGCCTGTCCGCAGGACCAGGGCAATCCAGACTGGTATCGAAAGGTCGCCATCGCAACGGGAAGCAACGGCGACGTCGTTCCACCGCTCTCCAACATTTCGGAGGACTGCCTTGTTCTGAATGTATGGGCTCCTCCGGGCACATTACGCCAGAGCGCGCCATGGCCTGTGATGGTCTGGATCCACGGCGGCTCTAACGTGAACGGGTTCGCTCACGAACCCAATTACCAGGGGCATGCCATTGCCGCGGCTGGCGTTGTTGTCGTCTCAATAAATTACAGACTTGGGTTTCTCGGCTTCTTTGCACATCACGCACTGGGAGAGGATGGCAGTGGGCGGCAGGGGCTCCTCGACCAAGTCGCTGCGCTGGAATGGGTCAGAACCAACATTACCGCATTCGGTGGCGATCCGACCCGCGTGACCGTGTTCGGCGAGTCAGCGGGCGGAACTAACATTCAAGCGCTGATGCATCTGCGGGAGGCTCAAGGCTTATTCCATCGCGCCATTATCCAAAGCGGCTCACTCGATCGGGACTCCTTCTCGACGCACGACGATGCCGCAGCGCTTTCGGTTCGCGCGTTCAGCGCGGACGTTTCCGCACAGACCCTGCGTGACATTCCGTGGGAGCAGATTGTTCAGCGGCAAGCAGCGGAGATGCCCGGCCATTTCTACGCGCCGGTGGTCGAGGCTCCGCGAAACGCTTTTGTTCCCCTGATAATCGGCTCTAATCGCGACGAATGGCGGATGTATCTGTCCGACGATGTGGAGGCCGATTATCGTCAGGGAATGGCTGCGATTGCGCCAGAGCGGCGGCTCGACGTCGATGCCTATCTGCAAATCGTGAGCAATGACCCGAAGAGGCGTGCTGACTACCTGCAAAGCGCGCCCGGCTTTCTTTGCCCCACCCAACGCCTCGCCAACGAAGCAAGAAACGCAGGTCAAAGTGCGTTTGTCTATCTCTTCACACGAGTCCGCCCGGCCGCACACGACCTAGGCGCTTATCACGGCGCGGAGATTCCTTATGTCTTCGATACGGCCGACGCGTGGCTTCCTGCGGACGCCGCAGACGCGGCGCTGACGCAGACGATGAGGCGGTACTGGATCAACTTCGCCGCTACTGGTGACCCAAATGGCGAGGATCTTCCGTATTGGCCCGCATGGAGCGCGCCCCCACAGCTGTTGGAGCTCGGCAGCGAAACCCGACAGATTGAATCAGTGCACACATTCGCTCTCTGCGCCCTCACGGAAGGATCGGATTAAATGACGGCCCCGAAAACAAGCGATCCAAAACCAAAGAAGGCCCAGACCGATTTCACGGTGTTTCTGACCGCTTTCATCGTCATCGCCGGCTTCTCGATTCCGATCTATTTCTTTCCCGAGCAGGCCAAGACAATCATCGTAGCAACCTACGACTGGATCGCAAACAATTTGGGTCTCGCCTACCAGTGGGCGGTGATCGGCATGGTCGTGTTTTTGGGTTGGATCGCGCTTAGCCCGCATGGCAGCGTGCGTTTGGGCGATAGAGACGAGCGGCCTGAGTTCGGATATTTCACTTGGGTTTCTATGTTGTTTTGCGCCGGGGTCGGCGCCGGCCTCATCTATTGGTCGACTATCGAGTGGGCGTACTATCTGACATCGCCCCCTTTCGGCGCCGAGCCCTTGAGCCGCGAGGCTCGGGATTGGGCCTTGTCCTACGGCCTGTTCCACTGGGGCCCGATAGCATGGATGATTTACGCGCTCCCCACAGTCGCTATCGGCTATCAATACTACGTTCGCGGCGCGCCCAATCTGCGCTTCTCCGCTGCCTTGCATGGTATGTTCGGGAGCGGTGTTACAGCGGCGATCATGTCGCGTGTTTTGGACTTCCTGTTCATGCTGTCTCTGCTTGCCGGCGCTGGCACGTCCATCGGCCTCGCGGTGCCCATGATATCGGAAAGCCTCGCTGACGCACTCGGCTTTGAAAGGACGCTCGGCACAGACATATCGGTAATTGGCGCCTGCGTCGGCCTACTTGCGATCGCCGCCTATACGGGCCTTTCAAAAGGCATATCCAAGCTTGCAGAGTTCAACGTGTTGCTGGCGTTCGGCTTCTTGCTCTTCATCCTGTTCGTCGGCCCGACACTCCTGATCTTGCGCCTGGGCACCGAACATATCGGCTTCATGTTGCAAAATTCATTCCGCATGCTCTTCTACACGGATGCGATTGAGCGCACCGGATTCGTGGAAGATTGGACGATCTTCTATTGGGCATGGTGGATAGCATTCGGCCCATTTGTGGGCTTGTTCGTCACCCGCATTTCCCGCGGGCGCACATTGCGCGACCTCATTATTGCGATGGCGGTTTTTGGCAGCCTGGGCGCCTGGATGTTCTATGTCGTGCTTGGCAACTACGCGTTCTGGCTCGACATGAGCGGGCGCGTGCCCGTGGGTGAGATCGTCAACGGCGAAGGGCCAGCCCGCGCCATTGCCGAAGTGATTGCAAGTCTGCCGTTTCCGCCAGTGATGCTCGGCGTTTTCAGCGTCATCAGTATCATTTTCATCGCCGCCACCTATAACAGCAAGGCCTACGCGCTAGCCGCGAGCACCATGCGCAACCTTGCGATTGGAGAAGACCCTCCCCGGTGGAACCGCGTTTTCTGGGCGCTGGTGCTTGGCCTGCTGCCGATTGCGCTAATCTCGGTGGAAGGGGGCATCAAGGTGGCTCAGTCCGCCGTACTCGTGGCGTCGCTGCCATTGCTGATCATTGGGGTTCTCATGTGTATCAATCTTGCGCGCTCATTGGGCGAGCGTTGACATGCTGAGGCTCGAACCGCTTCTCACGTTCTCAAACGCCGTCACCGTTCAGGAAATCGGCAAAACCCCGTTTGGAGAGCGCACGACCTACATTATCGGCGAAGGACGCTTCGAAGGGCCGCGCATGAAGGGGCGTATCTTGCCAGGTGGCGGCGACTGGCTGCTACGCGGCGCGGAGGGCTTGGCGAAGCTCGACGTACGCAAGACTTTCGAAACCGACGATGGCGCGCTGATCGACGTGCGCTACACTGGCCTCTATCGCTTCTCAAACGCTGTCGCCGCAAAGCTACAGGCTGGTGGCGCCAGCGCGTTCGGCGACACCTTATTTCAGGTCCAAGCGCAGTTCGAAACCGGCGATACGCGCTATGGGTGGCTTAACGAGACCCTGGCCGTTGGCGAAGGACGAGAGACACCCTCTGGCGTCGTCTATCAACTCTACAAAATCGGGAACTAGCCGCCGCAGGGAAACCCTCAACCCAACCAACGAGTCCGGGTGTGTACAGAACGGCCATCCACATGTCTGTGATTGTACGGCGGCTGAGGGCCATTGATGCTCAGGCGACAACGATCGCGTCAACGGCGGCTTTCGTAACGGTTTCCAGCCGCCCGCAGGGTACGCATCCGGCCAAGGACGCGGCTGATCATGCCGCGATGGCTTGATCCTGGGTCCGCCAGTTCCATGGAAGCAGCTGATCGAGTCGCTGGATCGGTGTTTCGGCA
>Ga0247843_1009142_pt1 | contig 11153 bp, 13 predicted proteins | sample LaCruzMarch2017__FD_192420 | JGI IMG/M metagenome (GOLD analysis project Ga0247843, IMG submission 192420) | Freshwater microbial communities from meromictic Lake La Cruz, Castile-La Mancha, Spain - LaCruzMarch2017_8m | ecosystem: Environmental > Aquatic > Freshwater > Lake | place: Spain...
TGCGATATTTGTCAGCTGTTCGCTCGGATCAAATTCCACAATCTCAATTGCAAGTGGCTTTGCTCGAGTTGCAACTACGGCCTTAGTTTGTGGATGCAAGAACTTATCGATTAAAAACACGGCTGAATCTGCACCGCTGAACACACGGCGAGCAAGTGTCATTGCTTCGGCCGCAGCTGTTCCTTCATCTAACATCGAAGCATTAGCAATTGGTAAGGCAGTTAAATCACAGACCGCGGTTTGAAATGCAAATAGCGCCTCTAAACGACCCTGCGAAATCTCTGGTTGGTAAGGCGTGTACGCCGTATACCAAGCTGGATTTTCTAAAACGTTTCGCAAAATTACTGCTGGTGTAATTGTTCCGTAATAACCAGTTCCGATGAATGAATCAAATACTTGATTCTGTGCAGCTAGTTTGCGAAGTTCGGCTACGGTCTCGACTTCTGAAAGTGCTTCAGGTAGAACATCTGCAAGGCGTTGGCCCATTGCAATATTTTCTGGAACAACTGATTTGATAAATGAATCTAGATCTGCAAACCCGAGTTCGTGCAACATCGTTGCCTCTTGCTCGAGCGAGGGCCCAATGTGGCGTGATTCAAAATTCTCGTGCGTGCTCATGCAGTGTCACCCTAGATCTCGAAAGAACTACTGATCAGCGATCAGTAAGGTGAGCAGAATACGGGCGATTAAGCGCCTTTGCGCGCCCGACGTTGCGATAGCTCGTCGTTATTTTCGCCACCGACAATTTGACCATTAACTTCACCTTGAAGGTTTGAAAGTGAACCTTCGACTTCGTGCCAAACGCGACCAACTGCGATTCCAAAGACGCCCTGGCCACCTTGCACCAAGTCGTACATCTCATCGGCACTTGCACATTCATAAATCGAAGCACCATCTGACATCAAGGTGATTCGTTCAAGTTCAGTTACACCGCGACCGCGCAAGTGTTCTACCGCAGTGCGAATATTCTGTAGCGATACACCAGCATCAAGTAACCGTTTAACAATCTTTAATACGAGAATGTCGCGAAAACCATATAGACGTTGAGTTCCGGATCCCCCAGCGCTGCGAATACTTGGCTCAACTAAAGATGTGCGCGCCCAATAATCTAGTTGGCGATAAGTAATTCCAGCTGCAGCGCATGCAGTAACTCCGCGGTAGCCAATTTCGAAGTCAGTCTGACTCATGAGGGGGAACTCATTTCGATTAATTATTAGTGGGGTCTAATGGCTAAAGAGTAGGAGTCGAATTACACCGTTGCAATGACCGACACGGTTGAAACCTCTACTTTAGGTTTAGAGTTTTACGCCTAACTATCCCTTGAAATCCTCTGGATTGATTCCTTCCAGGAACTCCCTAAAGGCCTCCAGTTCAACAGTTGTATCACCCGAATCGCCCTCATCGACGACGGCTCCCTCTGGAATCTCGATGCCAGCTAGATCCAGCAGGTCGGAACTAGCCAAGATATTGCTCTGAGTTCGAAGAGCTAAAGCCACCGCATCTGATGGTCGGGCAGATAACTGAACCAGGTTGGCCAATGAATCGCGCATCTGCAAAGTTGAGTAAAAGACGCCATCGCGAAGCTCATTAATGTGCACGGCCACCAAGGTCGCATCGAACTTTTCAAAAAGCTGAGCCATTAAGTCATGAGTTAACGGACGCGGTGGCTCTAAACCTTGCTGGGCGAAAGCAATTGCAGTTGCCTCAACTGCACCAACCCAGATCGGCAGAAAGCGCGAGCCATCAATCTCACGGAGCAGAACAATTGGTTGATTTGATGGCATCTCGACGCGTACGCCGATGACCTCCATCGGAATCATTTCAGAGGACATTTTTTAACGGAAGCGATGTAGACCGCTACGAACCAATGAGGCATGTAGACGAATTGAAAGCGCTGCGATTTCTTTTGTGACCTCTTCGGCGCGAGCTTTTGACTCAGTGCTCTTTTGACGCACAAGTGGCGTGATGACTTGCTCAATCAGACCAATCTCACGATCGGCAGCTGACTTAAATGATCGCATGTGGCGCGGTTCAATTCCGAAAGCTGACATCTCAGAAACAGCTTGAGCAATAGCCAACGCATCGGCGTCGTAATGACGACCGCGCACTGTGATCAAGCCGAATGATTCAAGCTCTGTAAGTTGATCATCGTTGATGCCAGAAGACTTCAATAGCTCTTCGCGGCTTAGACGCAAATCATTGGTATCGCCGAATGAAGATGGGGCGAATTCGCCGTCGACAGTTGCTAGTCCTAATTGCTGACGAGGAGTTGCTGCTCCCCCGGTTGCTGAAGGTTGTAACCCGCGATCAAGTGCATCAAGGTTTTCTTTGATAACACGAAGTGGCAAGTATTGATCACGTTGCGCAAGCAGCACATATCGCAAACGATCTAGATCAGTTGATGTGAACTTGCGATAACCAGATGGGGTTCGCTGCGGATCAATTAGACCTTCAGATTCCAAGAAACGAATCTTCGAGATCGTAATGTCGGCAAAATCGCCGCGAAGTTTATTTAGAACTTCACCGATGCTGAGGTATGCCCGTGCTGGAACGCTCATCTTATGATCTCCGTTGCTTTCTTACTTGTTATCTGAGTTGGAATTATTGTTACTTGCTTTATTACTAATAAAAACTAAATGAAACTTTCCGATTTGAATCTCATCACCAGATTTCAGAGTTGCAACACTGGCTCTCTCATTGTTCAAATATGAACCATTGAGACTGCCACTATCGGTGAAAGTAAATTCTTGATCGAAGGTGATTGTTGCGTGCTTGCGTGAAACAGTTACATCATCAAGGAATATGCCAGAGTCAACCGCGCGACCGATAGTGGTTCCGGCCTTATTGACCATGTACCGATTGCCGCGACCGGCACCCTTTAGAACTAACAAAAGTGCAGTTGGTTCGGTGGCTGCTAATACTTGAGCAACAACGTTTTGATTATCAGCATCGAGTGTTTGAATTAAAGTATCAAGATTTACCTGACCATCAACTACTGGTCTGACTCCGAGTGAGATGGTGGTGGTGACTTCGCGTTCTACTTCAGCTGCAGCCATTTGTCCTCCCCCATTTCCAAGTGACTAAAGTTTGATTTTCAACTTCATCCTTAACTGGAGGCTTACCCTATTTAGAGTCTCGGGTTAGGTCAAGCGGTGATTTGTCTGTATTGCTCTGGGGTTAGCAGATCGTTCGGAGTTTCTGAGAGTTCAATTTCCACTAGCCAGCCTGCGTTATATGGATCGGAGTTGATTAATTCTGGCGAATTAGATAGTGACTCGTTGATCGAAATTACTTTTCCTGAGACTGGTGCAAAAATTTCTGAAACACTTTTCGTTGATTCAACTTCGCCACAAACTTTTCCACTAACAACTGAGTCGCCAACTTTAGGTAACTGCACATAAACAATGTCGCCAAGTGCGCCCTGCGCGAAATCAGTGATCCCCATCGAAATCGTTCCGGCAGCTGCCAAATCGCGCACCCATTCGTGGTCTTTGGTGTATTTCAAGTCCGCTGGAATGTTCGACATATCGCGCCTTTTCTCTATGTGCTTTCAAAAGTTCAATCGAAACTAATTACGGGCGAACCTTAGTACGGGAAATAGCATTAATGAAATATGAAAAACCCGTGAATAGATAAAGCGCTGTCCCCCAGATTGCAAAAGCCCAACCCAATACAAAGGCGATGGTGCCAAGCCACGAATCAGATAGCGCTAGCAATAAGAACGGGAAGGCGTACAAGAGGTTGAAGGTTGCCGCTTTGCCCAGAAAAGTTACTTCAATTAGCGGACGTTTAGTAGCGCTCAACCAAATCGAGAGTAGACCCAAGATCAGATCGCGCCCCAACAGAGTAGCAATCAACCAGAGCGGAACGGCGTCGCGAAGATATAGCGCGATCAAGACGGCCAAGATATACAACCTGTCGATAGTCGGGTCGGCGATCTCGCCAAAACGCGAAGTCTGACCCCACGCTCTAGCTAGCTTGCCATCGAAATAATCTGTGGCTCCCCCGACTGCCAGCACGGCAATCGCCCAACCATCGGCTTCGAGATTTAGCGCTAAATGTAGAAAGAGTGGGATTCCGAGAAACCTCAGAAAAGTTAAGGCGTTAGGAATCGTCAGCATTACTCTTTGTCGCGTTCCTTGACTCGAATCGCCACCATGACTGGTGTGCCTGGGAAACCAAACTCTTCGCGCAGTCGTCTCTCAATAAATCGACGATAAGAGGCCTCGATCCAACCACTTGAGAAGATCACGAACTTCGGCGGAGCGATGCCAGCCTGGGTCGCATAGTAAATCTTTGGTTGTTTTCCACCACGAACCGGCGGTGGGGTCGCGCCAATTAAGGCACCTAAGAATGAATTCAACTTGGCAGTTGGTACTCGTTGTTCCCAACCACTTAGCGCTGTCCGAAGAGCTGGCGCTAACCGGTCACGGTGCCAGCCAGTTTTCGCTGCAACATTAACTCGCTGTGCCCATTCAACTTGGTCAAGGTGACGATCGATTTCTTTATCCAGTTGATCGCGTCGATCTTCATCTACTAAATCCCATTTGTTCATCACGATGACCATTGCTTTGCCGGCTTCTTCGACCATTGTGATAATACGTAGATCTTGTTCAGAGATTACAGTAGATGCATCTAGGACAACGGCTGCGACTTCGCAACGTTCTAGTGCCGTTTGAGTTCGAAGCGTTGCGTAATAATCGGTGCCACTTGCTTGATTAGCGCGTTTACGCAAACCAGCTGTATCAATGAAACGCCAGACTTGATCGCCGATTTCAATTAACTCATCAACTGGATCGCGAGTTGTGCCCGCAACATCGTCAACAATCGAACGAGTCTCGCCAGCTAACGCATTTAACAAACTTGATTTGCCAACATTTGGTCGCCCGATTAACGCAACGCGACGATAACCATCTTGCACTTGCGCGCGGCCTACTTCGGGCAATTCAGCAACAATGTGATCAAGTAAGTCACCGCTACCGCGACCATGCAGAGCTGAAACAAAGTACGGCTCGCCTAAACCAAGGTTCCAGAGGGCGTAAGCATCAGACTCAGCGCCTTCGTCATCTACCTTATTTGCAATCAAAATTGTTGGTTTCTTTGCTTTGCGAAGCTCGCTGACCAAAATGTCATCTTCATCAAGTGCGCCAACTTGGGCGTCAACAACAAAAGCCAGAACATCGGCTTCACGCATTGCTTGTTCAGCGCCCGCACTAACTTGAATTGAAATTCCATCTGGCTTGGCTTCCCAGCCGCCAGTATCCATAACTATGAAACGTCGACCGCCCCATTCGCATTCGTATTGCACGCGATCGCGAGTAACGCCAGGAATATCTTCAACGATTGCTTCGCGGCGACCAATGAAACGATTGATTAACGTTGATTTTCCAACGTTAGGTCGACCCAAGATTGCAACCACTGGCAAACCAAGTAATTCACGCTGCTTTAGTAACTCCCAGATACGATCAACAGTTTCTTCAAGACTCAAATGAGTTGAGTCAATAGTCAATGCATCAGGAGCTAAGGAAAGTGGTGAAACTTCGCGAGTTGAATCTATTTCATCGCGATTACTCAAAGACTGTGCAACGTTTTCGACACCTTGGACTGAATTTTCTTCGGCATCGCGACGAGCTGCTCGCGCAGTTAAGTCAGCGGTTAGATAAATCTTAAGTGCAGCATCAGGTGCCACAACTGTTGCAATGTCGCGACCTTCAACAACTATCCCGCGCTTTGAATCAGAAATAATCTTGCGTTGTAACTTCAAAAGTTCTGCGCGAAGTTCGGGCATCACTGCGAACTTCGAAACACTTTCAGTAACTTCTACAGTGCGAATCGCATCGGTAATTTCGGTGTCACCAGCGAAGAGTCGTGGCTCTAGTGGGTCAACGACAAATCGCAACGGTGAAGATTTAAGTGCTTTTAGAAGTGAGGGGGCATCAGTTAAATCGTTTTGTAGCGCAAGCCAAGTTAGGCCGCGGTAGAGAGCGCCAGTATCTAGGTAATCCCAGGTAGATCGCATGGCAACTGATTTTGAGGTGCTTGATTTACCCGAACCACTAGGGCCATCTATTGCTACAACTATGCCCATAATGACCCTTATTCTACGGTGCTTAACAAGTAAGGCTTTACCTGATTTTCAAACTTCTCAGAAAGCTAACCAATCGCGTGGACGTTCCAACCATCTTTTTTAAGGAACTCACTTAGTCGTTGATTATCTTCGGGCGCAATTGCTAGCGTAATTACAGCAGTTAATTGTCCAGGAGAATGTTCAAGCGTTAGATCTTCGATATTTACCGCTGCCTTTGCGCAAGCATTGAAAAGCGATCCAAGTTGTCCAGGTCTGTCATCTATGACAATTGGCAGGTAGCTATATTCTCGAGATTTCCCACCGTGCTTGCCTGGAATCGCACTCTTTCCGGCACGGCCAGCGGCTACTAAAGACTCCCATTTGGCAGGGCCACTAGCAGCTGCAATCAGATCCGAAAGATCACTTTGTAGACTTATTAACAATGGCATCAAGGCTGCCTCATTGGCGGCCAAAATCTCGCCCCAAAGCTTCGGGTCAGATCCGGCAATTCGAACTGTGTCTCGTAATCCACCTCCGGCCAGAGCCAGGGCATCGGAGTTTGACTCGCTAAGTTGCGCAGCCAGCAATGAACTGATGGTTTGCGGCAGATGCGATATCAGGGCTACCCGCTCATCGTGATCCTGAGCGCTCATTTCTACTGCCTGCGCTCCGCAAGCCTTGATTACCTCAAGCACCATCTGCTTGGCGGACTCTGAAGTCTCTGCGGTTGGAGTAATAATCCAAGCGCGATCTAAGAAGAGATCAGCCCGCGCAGATACCGCCCCACTAACCTCACGTCCTGCCATCGGATGGGTGCCACAGAATCTGTACAAAAGCCCTTCTATAGTCGAAACCTCAACTATAGGTTTAGTCTTTACACTACCAATATCCATAAGTATCGCTTGAGGGTTGAGAGTTGCTTCACGCTCAATTGCTGACTTGAAGGCTGAAGGTGGCGTCGCAATGATTACCAACTCTGGTTTTGTATCTGCAGCACTCTTGACCAGATCATTAGCTAAATTTTCGGCTTTTGAATCTATATCTACGAACTGAACCGAGGCTCCCGCCGCTTTTAAGGCAAGACCAACTGAGGTCCCAATTAGACCCGCACCGACTATTCGAACTGAATTTACGTTCAAGGCAATCCCCTATTGGGCTAAATCTTTGCGCAGAGCGGTCGCACCATGAAGGTAAATATGGCTAATTTCGCTCTTACTTTTATCACTTTCAACGTGCATGAGAACTCGAATAATTCGTCCAAGCGCCCCCGTCACATCGATCTCTACGGCACAAATCAGAGGTGTTCCGGCGAAGCCAACGTCACGAGCAGCTGCGGCCGGAAAGTCGGCAGTTAAATCTGGGGTGGCGGTCATCAGAACTGAAATTACGTCATCGACTTCAAGCCCATTGGCATTGAGCATGGCGGGCAAGAGCTCACGCACGCCGTCGCCTATTGCCACGCTTGAATCCACGCTCACCTGGGTAGCGCCTCGAATAGCTCTTAAAACCATGGTTAAGGGTACCTTGAAGTACCCTTTTTTCGTTTTTAATGAATACGTGTTTAACGATAAATCTACTTAACAATTAAACTAGATAAATCTCATGATGGCACAGTCTTACTGAGTGCAGCAATTCTACCGAATCATTTTTTGTCGATAAATAGACTCGAATGACAGTTAATACGCTTAGATCAACCGATATTATCGACAAATATCTTTTCATGAACAATAATATCGATAAATAGAGAAATAGATACCCACATATTATAGATAAATATATTTATTACTTTAAATTTAAAGCCTTCTGTATATTTAACAATTCTTGTTCATTGAGGTCTCGCCAGCGTCCTTCGGGGGTATCGCCCAACGAGATCGGTCCGAAGTTCGTGCGGATCAATCGGAGAACCTCCACGCCCACTGCCTCCATTAGACGGCGGATGATGTGGTACCGGCCCTCGTGGATCTTGACTTCAATCCAGTTTTGCGAGAGCTGCTTAAAGCTGAGCACTCGACCCATGCCATCTTCGAGCTCTACGCCCTTCAAAAGCACCTTATCTACTCCCGTTTCCAGGCGTCCTTCAAACTCAATAATGTATGTTTTTTCCAGACCAAATGAGGGGTGAGTCGCGCGGAATGTCAGATCGCCATCATTAGTCAGAAGAATTAGACCTTCAGAATCCTTATCAAGACGCCCCACATGGAATAAACGTTCTTTCCGCAAATCGATGAAATCTGCCAAAGATGGACGACCTTCAGGATCATACATGGTAGACAAAACGCCTTTAGGCTTATGAAGTACTAAATAAGACTTAGTCAATGTTTGTTTTATTGTCTCACCATCAACTGCTACTTTATGGTTTTCTGGGTCTATTTTCGCACCAAGTTCTCGAATTGGGCGGCCATCGACAGTAACTCGACCATCTGCAATTAGTTCATCGGCGCCACGGCGGCTAGTGATTCCCGCATCGGCAATTATTTTATTAAGGCGCATCTCGGTCATTTGGCTATCTCCTCGACAGTCAGGTTAAGGGTGTAAGAATACCGCCTCTCCCCTATCTTGGACTAATCGGCCTATCTAGGACTAATCGGCCTATCTAGGACTAATCGGCGCAACGCAGAGCTTGCAAAGCGAATTAGTCGGTGAGTGAGTCCAGAATCTCATCGAGACGATCAAGGTCTGGCAAGTAAGGAGCCAGGGCTGGCAGATCTTCGAGGCTATTTACACCCAGGCGCTCTAGGAAGTAGCTGGTGGTCTTATAAAGAATCGCACCGGTCTCTTGTTCAAGCCCATATTCCTCAACCAAGCCACGAGTAATCAAGGTCTTCATTACCGCTTCGACATTCACGCCTCGGATTGCAGATACGCGGGCACGACTAACTGGCTGGCGATAAGCAATAACTGCCAGGGTTTCAAGAGCTGCTTGAGTCAGGCGATTCTGCTGGCCATCAAGGACGAATTTCTCAACTGCAGGTGCGCAATCTGGGTGGCTGTAAAAACGCCACCCGCCGGCCACTGCGCGTAATTCAAAGCCGCGACCTTCGTAGGAGACCGAAAGGTTTTCCAGGGCTGCCACAACTTCATCTATCGTGACAACTAGTACCGAAGCCAAAGTCAGTTCGGTGACTGGCTCATCGACAACCATCAGGATTGCTTCGATAGAACGCTCAAGTTCTACATTAGACATTTTCGCCCTCGCTATCTTCTAAGACCACTGGAATATCAAACTCATCCGTTACCTCAACATCGCCAGATTCGCTGCCTACCCAGCTGATTTGGAGCTCACCTAAAGCAGCAACCTGATCAAAACGCAGAACGCCTTGGCGGTAGAGATCGAGCAAACTTAGGAAACGGGCAACGACGACCAAGGTGCTTCCAGCGTCAGCAATCAGGCTGCGAAAACTTAAAGTTTTAGATTTACGTAAAGCCTCAACCACGCCTTTAGACTCTTCAGCGACGCTGACAAGAGGCATATGAAGGTGCTCGACTGAAACAAGCGCTGGGGTTTTCGGAGTCAGAACTCGGTCAGCAATGGCGGCAAAGCGCTCTGCGCCAACACCGATTAATACTTCAGGTAACAAGGCAGAAAGCGCTGGATCTAGCGCCACAACGCGAGGGAAAGCCTTATCTTGCAGGGTAATGCGCTCGCCAAAGGTGGCCGCGATTTCTTTAAAGGCGCGATATTGCAACAAGCGAGCAAAGAGCAAGTCGCGAGCTTCAAGCAGGGCAAAATCTTCTTCATCTTCAACTTCACCCGATGGAAGTAGCCGAGCTGCTTTCAGATCAAGCAAAGTGGCGGCTACGACTAAGAATTCAGTGGCTTGATCAAGGCGCCAACCCTCGCCCGAAAGTTCAAGGGCGCGAATAAAAGCTATGAACTCATCGGTTACTAAACTCAATGAAATTTCGGTGATGTCGAGCTTATGGCGCGAGATCAGCTGTAGCAGCAGGTCAAAGGGGCCATCGAAATTAGCTAGGTGAACGCTGAATTCGTTACTGGGTGCGCTCGGCTCGATGGCATCAGATGCGACATCGATTCCTTGAGTATTGGTGACCGGCGTTTCCACGGGTGAACACTACTTGCTCGCGGGGCTATTCGATGCGTAGGCTCACGCACCTGAGCAGAAAGAGGTTTAACGCTTGAACGCTAAATCGACAATTGAAGAGGATGTGGCAACTACTGCCAACCTCTTAGGAAAGACGCCGAAGAACTTTCGCACTCCTGCTGCCCCTGAAGAAGGTCTGCCAGCAAAAGTGATCGCGCTTTTTAATCAAAAGGGCGGCGTTGGTAAGACAACTTCAACAATTAATTTAGGCGCAGCGCTAACTGAACTTGGTCGCAAAGTTTTGCTTGTCGATTTTGACCCGCAAGGTGGTTTATCACTTGGTCTCGGCGTGAATGCTCATAGTTTGCCACTCGAGCAAACTGTTTATTACGCACTAATGGATCCAACTGCCGATGTTGATCAAATTATTTTAAAGTCATCAGTTCCGGGGCTGGATTTCTTGCCCGCAAACCGCGACTTAGGTACCGCTGAAACCACGCTAGGCGCTGAAATAGGCGGACAACAATTTCTCAAGCGCACCTTAAATTCTTTGAGAGATCGCTATGACGTTATCTTGATTGATTGCCAACCAACCATGGGTCAACTAACAATTAACGCACTTGTTGCCGCTGATGAAGTCATCGTTCCATTGCAATGTGAGTACTTTGCACTTCATGGTTTCATTGAGTTAAAGGGAAACCTAGATAAGGTTAAAAATTTCCTTAATCCAAACTTAAAACTAATCGGAATCTTGGCAACTATGTACGAACGTAAGACGGTACATAATCGCGAAGTTCTCACCACCATTCTTGAAAAGTATCCAGAAGATGTTTTCGAAACAATCATCGCTAAAACAATTCGTTTCCCTGAAACAACTGTTGTTGGCGAGCCAATCACAACTTACGCCAGTTCTTCAGGTGGCGCTAATTCATACCGACGTTTAGCCCGTGAACTAATTGCCCGAGGAGGCGCACGATGACCCGCAGAGCTAGCTTGCCTGGTGCCGATGAACTATTTCGCACCAACTCCCCCGCTTTAAGTGC